>OBAB01000222.1_pt1 | contig 49651 bp, 43 predicted proteins | sample 1516501 | NCBI WGS metagenome assembly OBAB01 (sample SAMEA2579906, study PRJEB22360) | human gut metagenome
CCACCTCCCGCCCCCCAAACCGGCATGGCGCCCAGGCGGAACACACGAACAGCCGGCGGCAGAACCGTCCTCCCACAAGATTTTGCATAAATTCTTTTCAAGGGGACAAAAAGTTGTTACAATAGAGTGGTGTATATATTGTGCAGTAAAAAAATGACAGGGAAAGGAAACGGCCTCCGGCTTTGAGACCGCAAAGGTAATATGGAAAAAAGAGTAAAAAGGAAATGGAACATGCTTGAGGATTCGCCGGGAATAACGCTGTTCCTGTTTGCGCTTCCCATGATTTTAGGCAACCTGTTCCAGCAGTTTTACAACATGGTGGACTCCATGATTGTAGGACAATTTGTAGGAGAGGATGCACTGGCGGCGGTTGGAGCTTCCTATGCGCTCACAAATGTATTCGTCATGATTGCAATCGGCGGGGGAATCGGAGCCTCCGTTATCACCTCCCAGTATCTGGGGGCCGGAGAAGACAGGAAGATGAAAACCTCCGTGTATACGGCGCTGCTTACCTTTCTGGCCATGGGAATTGTGTTGGGGGTATTCGGCTTCCTGATGAACCGGCAGATCCTCATATGGCTGAATACGCCGGAAAATATTCTGGCGGCGGCAGGAACCTATCTGGGAATTTATTTTCTGGGCATGCCTTTTTTGTTTATGTATAATATACTGTCTTCCATGTTCAATGCGCTGGGAGATTCCAGGACGCCGCTTTGCCTGCTGATTTTTTCCTCCGTGCTGAATGTGTTTCTGGATTTATGGTTTGTCATCGGGTTCGGGGCAGGTGTGGCGGGTGTCGCCGTTGCCACGGTAATCGCTCAGGGGACGGCCGCTGTTATTTCCTTCTGTCTGCTGATGCGCAGGCTGCATGGCTTTGCCGTGGAAGGGAAGGTGCGAAAGTACGACACGGCTATTCTGGGAGCTATGGTGAAAATAGCCATCCCCTCCATTTTGCAGCAGTCCATTGTATCCATCGGCATGCTGCTGGTGCAGTCCGTGGTGAATGGCTTTGGCTCCTCCGTTCTGGCCGGCTATGCGGCGGCGACAAGAATCGAATCCATCTGTATCGTGCCCATGATATCCACCGGAAATGCCGTATCCACTTTTACCGCGCAGAACATGGGCGCGGGAAAACCGGAGAGGGTACGCAAAGGATACCGGGCGGCCTGCGCCATAGCAGGCGGTTTTGCCCTGCTGATATGCCTTATCCTGCTGTTCTTTGACAGACAGATAATTGGCACCTTTATGGATACCTCAAGCGGAGCGGTGGCATATGCCACAGGTACGGGGTATCTGTCCTTTATCAAGTTTTTCTTCATCTGTATCGGACTGAAGGCTGTTACCGACGGCGTGCTCAGGGGAGCGGGGGATGTGGTGGTGTTCACCCTTGCCAACCTGGTGAATCTTGGCATCCGGGTATCCGGCGCCTTCCTGCTGTCTCCCGTGCTTGGCGTGGCAGCCGTATGGTATGCCATCCCCGCGGGCTGGACGGTAAATTACCTGATTTCCCTGTGCAGATATCTGACAGGAAAATGGAGTAAAAAGAATTTGATTGTATAGAGAAAAGGAGAAGAGTTATGGCAGAAAGATGTGTAATTATCGGGGCGGGAGATTTAACCGTATCCGAAATACCTCTGCGTGAAGGGGATTATGTGATTGCGGCGGACGGGGGTTTCGCCTACTGCAGGTATCTGGAAATAGAACCGGATCTTGTTCTGGGGGATTTTGATTCCCTCGATGAAAATAATATGGAAGCCATTATGGAGATGCGCTCCAGAGAACCGGAAAAGGTCAGGGTGCTTCCGGTGAAGAAGGACGATACGGACATGCTGGCGGCCATCAAGGAGGGTCTGAAGCTGGGATATAAGGAATTCGTCATCTATGGCGGCCAGGGCGGAAGGCTGGCGCATACCATGGCAAATATCCAGTGCCTGAATTATCTGAAGGAAAAAGGAGCCAGGGGCTATCTGATGGACGGCGACGGCATGATCCTTGTGGCGAAGAATGAAACGGTCAGCTTCAAAAAGAACCTGGAAGGCCTTCTGTCCCTGTTTTCCCTGGGAGATAAGGCGGAAGGGGTCACCATCCGGAATATGAAATACCTGCTGGATAATGCCACGGTCACCAATGATTTCCCGATCGGCGTAAGCAATGAATTTATCGGCAAGGAGAGCAGCATTACCGTAGAAAACGGAACCCTGCTCATCATGATTACCTGGATTTAAAAAAATAAAAAAAGATGATTAAAAAAGCAGGAGAAATTTCTTCTGCTTTTTTAAAACCTTTTTCAGCAAAATCAGGTTATATCAGTGTAGCCATTTTTATGGTGGTTACAGTTTGGCAGCCGGCCTGACTGTAGCTGCATCCGGCCACTAAAAAAGCTATGCGGCGGGACGGATGCCTGCCGCCGTTACATATTCATGCAGTCTGTGCAGCGCCTGTACAGACACTTTAAATGCTGCATTTATTCCCGCGAGCAACGAGCCAAGTATCCATGCTTGCATGGATATTTGGCGACTGCCGCGAGGGTCAAATACCCCGCTGCTTGCAGCGAGGTCTTTGATTTCCGCTGCTGCCCGTTGCCTGCTGCGGGGTATTTGAATTCACAAAGGGGCCTCTTCGTGGACGACAAAAAATGGATCAGGGAAATACATCAGGGAAATAATGAGCCGCTTGGACAGATTGCGGAAAAATACTATGACGATATCTACCGTTTCTGCTGCTATCAGACAGGAAATCCGGCGGATGCCTGCGACTGCGCCCAGGAAACGTTTATCAGGTTCATCCGTTACGTGGACAGTTACCGGGAGCGGAATCTGAAGGGCTATCTTTTGACTATCGCCGCCAATGTGTGCCGGGATTATTTTAAAAAGCTGTACCGTGACAGGGAACTGGAACAGGCGCAGCTGGCCCGGCTGGCCGGACAGGAACGGGATTTTACGGAAAACTGCGGGCAAAGCAGCCTGCTTCAGGCGCTTTCCCGCCTGCCCGGCGCACAAAGGGAGGCGTTGACCCTGTATTATTTTGATGAACTGAAAATCAGGGAAATCGCCCGGATAACGGGGACAAATACAGCTACGGTAAAGTCCAGGCTGCATCAGGGCAAACAAAAGCTGAAAAAAATATTGGAGGAGGAAAGCCAATGAAAAGGGACCGGGAATTAACAAGACTGTTCCGGCAGGAGCTTCCTGTGGATGGGCAGGGCAAAAAAAGGGTGCTGGAAGCGGTTGAAAAAAGTATACGGAGCAAAAGGCCGGTATTCATACCAACCTGGCAGCATATTTTTTGTACGCAGCTTACCCTTTTTTCACGCGGTTATTGGTGTTTCCAGGCCTTTTGGCTGCTTCTTGGCGCATCTGCCGTCCTGTGGGTGGGAGATCTGACTGTTTATGGGTTAAACAGCCCGTTTTTTACGCCATCGGTTCCGGGCGGCCTGGTGGAACAGGGCGGTGTTTCCTATGTGGTGCTTCTGCCGGTTCTTTCCGCAATTATGGCATTGGCAGGGGTAGCCGGTTTTGCGGAGCTGGGAAAATGCTTTTCCTGCCATATGTGGGAGCTGGAACACAGCTGCTGTCTGGATTTAAGACAGCTTCTGGCGGTACGCATGGCGATTACGGGACTGGTGGATCTTCTTCTGCTTGTCTGCTTCACAGCTGTTTCCCGGGGAAGGCTGCAGACAGGATTTTGGCAGACGGGAATCTATCTACTGACGCCTTTTGTGTACAATACGCTGCTGTACCTGACGGTATTCACCTTCGCCAGAGGGAATAACCGTTTCCTGCAGGCCTGCGTGCTTGCGGCGGCCTGCTGTATTTCCTTCCTTCCTGCCTGCATTCCGCATCTGTATGAAAAAACCATGCTTTGGCTGTGGGTTGCCGCACTTGCCGCAGCAGGAAGCCTTGTGGCGGCAGAGCTGTATTGCCTGGCCGGGAAATTAGAAAGAGGAGAAGAGTTATGCTGGAATTAAAGCTGGATGAGGTGACAAAAAAATATAAGGATAGCATAGCGGTAAATCATATCAGCGCTACATTTACCCACGGGGTATATGGCCTTTTGGGGGCTAACGGCGCGGGAAAAACCACGCTCCTCAGACTGCTGTGCGATATATTAAGGCCGGATGAGGGAAAAATTTTATGCAATGGCAGACCGATAGATAAGCTGGGCTCCGGCTACCGGCGTTATCTGGGCTACCTTCCCCAGGATTTTGGCTTTTATCCGGACTTTACGGCGGAGCGGTTTCTTATGTATATGGCGGCCCTCAAAGCGCTGCCTGTGTCGGAAGCAAAAAGGAAAACGCAGGAGCTGCTCGCCATGGTAGGTCTGGAAGAGAACAGCAAAAAAAAGATTAAAACGTTGTCCGGAGGCATGGTGCGGCGGCTGGGAATTGCCCAAGCCATGCTCAATGATCCGGAAATCCTGATTCTGGATGAGCCTACGTCAGGGCTGGATCCGAAAGAACGTATCCGTTTCAGGAACATTATCAGCGCTTTTTCCCGGGACAGGATCGTTATCCTTTCCACCCATATCGTGTCCGATGTGGAATATATCGCGGATGAAATCCTTCTCATGAAGGGCGGAAAGCTTTTGCAGCAGGGCAGTGTGGAGAATGTTGCCAGGCAGGTGCAGGGCTGGGTATGGGAGCTGGCCGCAGACAGGGAAGAGGCAGAAGCGCTGAACCGCCGCTATGCGGTGAGCAGCCTGAAAAACCAGGGGAATAAAACAGCCCTGCGCATTATTTCGGAGGACTGCCCTGCCCCGGAGGCGGTCAGTGTACCGCCGACGCTGGAGGATGTATACCTTTATTACTTCAGGGAGGAGGCGGACAAATGCTGCTGAAAATTGAACTGGAAAAGCTTTGCAGGAAACCTGCGCTCTGGACAGGCTTTCTCCTCTCCTTATTGGCGGGGCTGTATCTCATTAGGATTATGATGCCCGTGGTTTATACCGGAGAGGAGGAACTGCGGGGCACGGCCGCCGTACGCTATAACCGCAGCATTACTGCAGAATATGAAGGCTATTTGACGGACAGGAAGGCGGAAGAGATCATCGCCCGTTATGGTTTCGCGAAATATAATGACGATGGCGGCTGCGTCTACGGAAATTATCTGAACCGCTTTATCACGGAAAATATGACGGACTACAGATACGGTGAGAATAGGAAAAACGAAAATAGAAACAGTGAGAATACAAACAATGAGAATAGAAACAGCACCGTAATTTACTCCCTGCGGGATGAAAACAGCGGTTTCGGAAGAGCCTCCTACGCTGACAGGCTTTATTTTTCCTATGCGGAAGGATGGGAAAATTTAATGGAGGTATTAATGGGAACAGCCATCCTGTGGGGGATTACCATGGCGGTGGTTCTGTCTCCCATGTATTCCTGTGACAGAAGCCTGAAAACCGAACCCGTGATCCGCTCCAGTGCCGAAGGAAGAAGAAAAATGCCCTTCATGCGGCTGCTGGCGGGCTGGATCATTGCCCTGGGAGGTTTTCTGCTGCTGGGAGGCTTTTTGTTTCTTTTGAATGGTTTCATCTATGGTTTTGAAGGCCTGCGGGCAAATCTGCTTTGTGCAGGCGCTGCGCCGTATTTGTGTCCGGATTCCCTGACCACAGGACAGTTCTGGGCATCTGTATATCTTCCGCGGGCTGTGCTCGGAGTAACGGTCCTTGTTTGTATGACAGCCGGAATATCGGCGGTATGCAGCTGGCCGCTGACCTCTCTTTGTGTTTCTGCCATCCTTTTTGTCTATCCCGTTATCAGCCGGATGCTGGTATTTAAGCTGGGGATTATCAGCTTCAGCCGTATGTTTGCCCGTCTTCTGACTTTACCGAATGAAGGGCTGCCGCTGAATCTGATGATTCCTTCCTTTGATGGAGGAGCAGGTGGCGGCCGGATTTTTCCGGGCATTGCCGGAGCTGCTTTGTGTCTGGCAGGGCTTTGGATGCTTTGGCACGGCTGGTGCTGGAATGGAAAGAAGGGATGAGAATGCGGCTGTATCTTTTTGAACTGGAAAAATTGATAAGAAAACCGTTTTATCTGACGGCAGCCGCGGGTAGCTTTTTATTTACCGCCATAGGCTGGCGGGTATATGCGGAGCAGGCGGATTTTCATGCGGGAGAAGCACAGGCTGTGATGCTTTTGCTGATGGAGCTGCACGGCCTGTTTGCCGCAATGCTTATCATCATTTTTACCGCGCCTGTATTTGCCGGGGAATATAGCCTGAAGATGGAGGAACTGCTGCAGACCGCTGCGAATGGGATGGAAAAAACGGCCTGTGGAAAAGCCGCTGCCGTACTCACCCTTTCATTGTCCATTTTTGGGATTCTTCTGGGTTCGGATTATTTATTCATCCGCTGTGTCTGGGGAAAAGAAATCTGGAGAGCCGGTATGATGCGGCCTGCGGCCGAAGAACTGGATACTGTTCTGGCTGTCAGCTGCGGCCGGGTCTTTACTGCCTCATTTTTCCTGGGGATCTGCGCCGTAATTCTGCTTGCGGGAGCGGTGTACTGTCTGTCCGCTTTTTCACATACACCCTTCCAGTCCGCCGCAGGCGCGGGTATCGGTTATTTCGTCTGTCAGCTCCTGTATAACTGGGGGATCCGGGCGGGATTTTTGCCTGCGGCTTACCTGTTTTCCTTCAGCCCTGTGGTACTGGCAAGATTTCAGCTGTTCAGGAAACCGTGGGAGGGAAAATGGTTCGGCGGTTTTTACCTTTGGCTTGTGCCTGTGATAACAATCGTGTTGTGCGCCGTATTTTTTCTTTCAGGCCGCCGGAGGTTTCTCCGGAAGCCAGGTTGAGTTTTGGATAGCTACTCCGATACTCCGGAGATCTATCTGATATCCAGGAATTGAGCTGATTTTCAGGGAACTGATCTTATTTTAGAAAAACGGCATAGATTTCAGGGTATCGGTTTCCGGGCAAATTAAGAATTTGCAGAGTCTTCAGCTTCGCCGATTGCCGTTTTTGCCCCTCGCAAGGCAGCAAGTCTTTTTTTCCAGTCTGCCAGGCTGAAGGTCTGCACGAAATCAATCAGCAGGGAAGAAATAGTAACAGTAATCAGGGAATAGGCGATGCGTCCCACCGGAATATAGGTCAGGGAAAGTACAAGCACAGTGAGATCCGTCGCCAGATAGGCCCGTGATATTTTACAGTGCGTCAGCTTGGAAATCACGAGAGCCAGCGCATCATCGCCGCCGCTGGACGCTTCCTGCCGCACCACGAGTCCCACGCCGATTCCCACAAAGCAGGCGCCGGCAATGGCAGCCAGAAGCGGTTTATCCGTCAGATCCGGAAGAAGGAAGGGAAGGCTTTCCCATACCTTCAGAAAACCTGCAAGACAGAAGGTGGCGGCGATGGAACGGATAAGAAATTCTTTCCCCAGATACCGGAAGCCGACGAGATAACACAGGGCATCCAGAATGGGGGATAAAAGGGAGGTGGGAATGGCAAACCAGTAATTAAGCAGCAAAATCATACCAAGGACGCCGCCCTCCGTAATATGGACCCTTTTATGAATATTCACCATACCGAAGGCCAGAATTGCAGTACCGGCCAGGATGGACAGTATCGTCTTCAGAGGAAAAATCTCTTTTCCCTGTCTCTTAAAATCATTCCAATTCATAGCTTTTAACTTCTTTAGTAACATTGTACGCAAAATAAAACCTCATTTCTGTAGTGCCGGGTTTCTTTTTAAACGCCAGGTATACACAACGCCATACCTGACGCTGAGAAAGCGCCCGGAATTAAACTTTTATTAATTTTTTTACAACTGCATGTAAAATGATTATAAACTCTGGTATAATACTAAGGTCAATAACAAATCAGAAAAGTATTAATAGTATGGCAAATGTCGTGACGACAAAGTTCGACAAAATATCATAAATAAGTTGGACATTAGTTTGGAATGAGAGATTGACATGTGCTATGCATTGAATTACATTATTACTAATGATATACTATTTATAAAAAAGAAAGTCAGGAGTTTTTCGTACATATGTGTAAATAACACATTTCCATTTATTATTAATGCAATCTTGATTATTCTATCGGATAAAGGAGACTGGAATGAATAGTGTTGAACTAAAAACTTTAAACGAATTATCTCAATATTCTTTCTACATTCCTGCTTATCAGCGCGGATACCGTTGGACAGAACAGGAAGTAAAAGACCTTTTGAATGATATCACCGAATTTATGCCGAGAGAAATTGTTGGCAGTGACGACAGAACATGGTATTGTTTACAACCAGTCGTTGTAAAGCAAAGAAAAGAAAATGAATATGAAGTAATTGATGGGCAGCAACGGCTCACAACTGCTTATTTGATCCTCCATTATCTAAATCAGGACTTTGTTGAAAAGAAGCGAGATAAGCTCTTTAATCTTGATTATGAAACACGGCCTGATTCTAAAATTTTTATCCAACACCCGGAAGTAGATTCAAGCAGTTGTATTGACTTCTATTATATGCACCAAGCTTATTCTACTATTGAGAAGTGGTTTGAAGCAAGTGAGCAGCAAACGTCCTTTGACAAGAATGATTTTCGTTCCAAAATCAAATTTCATACAAAAGTAATTTGGTATGAGACAACAGAAGAAAATCCAATCACCGTCTTTACTCGACTCAATATCGGTAAAATCAGCTTGACAAACGCAGAGTTGATTAAAGCCCTTTTTCTAAACAGTTCAAACTTTCGAACTACGAACTTTGACGGAATGCGTCGCCGTCAAATCGAAATTGCAAACGAGTGGGATAATATTGAAATTGCTTTTCAAAATGACAAGTTGTGGTATTTCCTGTGTAATCGGCAGGTAAGAGATAATCGAATTGAATTTATATTTAATCTGATGAACGATTCTGCTGACACAGACACATATTCAACTTTTCGTTTTTTTAGCGCAAGGTTAACAGATAACAGTGAAGAGGATATGAAAAAGAATTGGGAGGAAATTCAGGGATACTATCAGCGATTCAACGAGTGGTTTCATGATCGCGAGTTGTATCATAAAATTGGCTTCCTATTGACAGCGGAAATTGCCAATATTAAGGAACTGTACAGCCAGTCTTCCAAACTTAGAAAGAGCGAATTTGTCGCCTATATCAATGAATTGATTAAGCAGCACTATAAAAGTCGAACTTTACTCGAATTAAATTATGAAAGTAAGGAAACCAAAAGTGTCTTGTTACTGTATAATATTTTGACCATGTTACAAAATGAGCACGATGCTTCATATTTCCCCTTTGACGATTACAAGCTTAACAAATGGGATGTTGAACATATAGCGTCACGTAAAGATGCTCGATCTGTGCCTGCGATAAATAGAGAAAGCTGGCTTTTGGATGTCAAATGCTACATTGATCAAGAGCAGCAGGATGGCCCTGGTTTAATTAAAGAAGTTGATTCCATGCTTGCCGCTCGTCGGTTTGACTATGACGATGACTTTGCGATACTTTTTGATAAAATCACTATTCATTTTAACAGATATATGAATAATGCCGAGGATATGGACGAAATTTCGAATCTTGCATTACTGGACGAAAGGACCAATCGTGGCTATAAAAACGCCGTATTCCCGCTGAAACGTAAATATATCATTGAACTTGACAAAACTGGTGGATTTGTCCCAATCTGTACCAAGAATACATTTTTAAAATATTTCAGTGATTATCCCCCTAAAATTTCTTTTTGGACTCAAGATGATCGCGAGAAATACGAACAAGATTTGATTCGCGTATTATCTCCCTATATGGAGGTGACAAAGTAAGGTGGAAAAGGATATTTATTCATTTTATGAGTTGGTGGAGCAGTATGATGTCAGAATCCCAATTATCCAAAGAGATTACGCACAGGGGAGGGAGGAGAATATTTCTATCTGCGAAAACTTTTTAAAAGCGCTTAAGGAAAGTATCTTATTAAACAAAACTATAAATTTGGACTTTATTTACGGAAATGTTGATAATGGGGCGTTTCTACCATTGGACGGGCAGCAGCGTCTGACCACATTATTTCTGCTTCACTGGTATGCTTTTGAGAAAGAACATATTGACGACGACTGTTGTAAAACTCTCAAAAAGTTTTCATATGAGACCAGACTCTCATCACGCCGTTTCTGTGAATCTTTGTTAGACAATACTATATCGGTGAATAATTCGGATAATTCGATTAGTGACCAAATCTTTGACTCAAAGTGGTTTTTCCTTTCATGGAAATATGACCCAACCATTCGAGCGATGCTGCGTACCATAGATTTAATCCATGCAACATTCAAGAATATGAAAGATATCTGGAGTGCACTCGTAGATCGCAAGAATATAGTGTTTCACCTTTTAGTTTTAGAAAATTTTGGTTTATCTGATGACCTCTACATAAAGATGAATGCGCGAGGGAGATTGCTGACATCTTTCGAGAATCTAAAGGCAGAAATACAGGATAAGGCAATTAAAGGAAACTGGGAATTGTCAAAAGAAGAAAAGGAAAAGTTTTCTTATAAGATAGACGGGGTATGGACGGACTTTTTGTGGCAAAATTATAACAAGAATCATTCCGTTGATAATGCTCATATGAACTTTATCACAATACTCGTTATGACAAAGCTGCCAGTTGGCCAGTTATTAAAAGGTGCAGAACGCATTGATGTCATTCAAAGATTAAACTTCACAAATTCTGCAAGAGATTTAATCAACTATATCGATAAGGAAACATTTGATTATATTTGTGAAGTATATGCACTCTACTCCCACTTAATAGAAAGGCAGAGTATTCCTTCGTTGACTCTTAGTTTGTGGCGCCATGCGCCTGAGGGTGATTTGCTCAATCAAATTCTGCTTGGTAGCAATACCTCTTACTCACACAAAGTGCTTTTCTATGCGCAAACAAGATATTTAATGAGCAATTCCACAATCTGTCAGGAAAAGTACGAGGAATGGATGCGCGTAGTTAGAAACATTGTGTCACAGGCAGACCTTACGCCAGACGGGAAAAGAAGTGACATTATAAGAAGTCCGGAAACCTTTAACGGTGCGATCGGCTTGATAAATGAGTTAGCTGACGGATGTAATGATATATATGCTTATTTGTGCTCTTCTTCTATTAATTCTACCTTTGCGCGCGAACAAATAAAAGAAGAAATACTTAAAGCTAAAATTATCTGTAAGTTCCCAGTGCACAAGAAGTTACTCTTTAATGCTGAGGATAATGAACTTTTGCGCGGAAAAATAATGTTTATTCTTGAATGTGCTGGATACAAAACAGAAATCAACGAGATTGATTTTGATCTGCTTGAAAGAGTTCAAGCAGTTTTTGCAAAGTACTTTAACAGAGAACTTGAGCCTTTGAGTACAGAGTTTGATAAGTTCAGACGGGTCATGCTCACAGTTGAAGTTTCGGGGAAATATCAGTACTATAATTACTGGTGGTCCTATTGGAATGCTGCCAGTGCCGAAAAAAGGAAGCTCTTCCCTGTTTTTAGGGAGATTGAATACTTTATTGGTCTCGATGACTATAAGGTATATTTCAAAAAGCTGGTTCTCAAACTGACGGAAACTGATTATGATAGCATCCTTTCAAATTTTACAAGACCAGATAATATGGAAAACTGGCAATATCGGTTGATTGTAGAGGAAGGCTTACTCTCACAATGCGCATCGAAGTACATAGCAATCTCTCCGGAACGCACATACTGTTACCTCATGAGAAGCAAGCGGCCATCAGACATTAGTGGAAGCATAAAGGTAGAATAATGAGCAATAAATGAACTATATTAAATCATGCTTTTATCTAAACATCATGATTAAGCACAAAAAAAGCAGAAATCCCAGACTATATAGCAAATTGGTAGTTTGGACTTTCTGCTTTTTTGAGAAAAATTTTTGTCGTGGGCTTGACATACGGGTGGCAAATGTCGTGACGCTCAGAATATTTCAACACCAAATTATCCTAAGGCTCCAGAGTCTTTTAGATATAAAATATTTTATCGTGGGTTTGACAAGACAGAACTGAACATTCACCGCGTGAAGCGTATAGTATACGTTCGATTTGTCCTTGCCGCGGCAGATATCCGGACTGAACCTGCACCGCACGGATAAAAAACAGGAGAAAAATGCAGAACCATGAAGGATTATTATACCATAAGCGAGATTTCCAAATTATATGGTATCGGCACGGATTCCCTCCGCTATTATGAGGAAGCCGGCGCGCTGGAGCCTAAAAGAGGTAAAAATAATTACCGCCTTTACCGCCTGAAGGATGTCTACCGCCTGAACATTATCAGAGACTTACTGCAGCTGGGCTTTTCCATGAAACAGGTGAAGACCTATCTGGACTGCCAGAATCTGGAGCATACACTGATTATGCTGGAGGATGAAAAAAAGAAAATACGGGAACAGGAAGAACGCCTGAAGCTGGCGGAGAAATCCATACAGAAGCGTATGGAGCATATAAACAGATACCGGGAAGCAAAAGAAGGAGAGTACCTGTTGAAAAAATTTCCGGACAGATACTGTCTGCAGCTCAATGAGGATTTTACCCGGGATGAAGAGGTGGATTTTGCAATTAAAAGGCTGCAGAAGCGCCATGAGGATAAAATAAGGAGCCTGGGCGACCAAAGCTTCGGAGCCAGCCTTTCGCCGGAGGATATCAAAAACGGAATCTATAATCTGTTCCATTCCGTATTTTTCATCCTGGAGGATGCCGAACCGGATAGCACAAGAACGCAAAATGCTGAAGATTTACGGGAAAACAGCGATATTCTTCTGCCGGCCGGCAGCTATCTGACCACCTTCTACCGCGGCCCCTACACACAATCGCCGCAGAAAATTAAAGCTCTTATGGAGGAAGCCGAGTCAAGAAGGTTTAAGATAACCGGGGATATCCTGGAACTGTACCCGATTGACAACCGCTACACAACGCAGGCGGAAGAATTCGTAACGGAAATACAGATCCGTGTCGAAAAACAATAAAAAACTCATACAGGCCAGGCTGATTTATTTGCTCTCCAGAATGGATTGATGCAGCTGCACGAACAGCTCATCATATTTCAGGTGCTTTCCCTCAAACCTGGTTACCGTGGCATACAGGGAAAGCGGAATTTCCCTCCCTTCAAAGCAAATCGTTTCACCATTCCTTCCGGTAATTAGTTCAGCCAGCCTTCGTGCATAAGAAATATCCCTGCTGTTTGTCAGAAGCGCAAATTCATCCCCGCCAATGCGGAAAACAATATCATCTTCGGCAGCGAAGCTTTCCATCCTCCGTACAGCTTCCAGAATGGCAAGATCCCCGGCTTTGACAGAAATTTCATTTATGGGCACCAGCCCCTTAATATCACAGCAGATAAAATAGCAGTCCCTCCGTTCAAGGAATAAATCATAAAGTTCAGATATGTCTACAGGTTTTCTTTGTTTCATATACGCATCTCCTTTTTCAAACGGCTTTTGCAGACGTGGGAAAATATCGGTGAAACGGTTTCGGCTGCGAAAGGCGGTAGGTGAACATCCACGGCTTTGTTCAAAGGCTCTGGTGAATGCTTCATGAGACTGATAGCCATAGCTCAGGGCAATATCCAGTACGGATTTTTCAGGATTCTGTATCAGCTCTTTGGCAGCTTTGGTCATCCGCCTTTTAATTACATATTCCTTAACACTGCAGCCATAGACGCTGCGGAACAGCTTTTCCAGGCATGATTTTGAACAGAAGCAGTTCCTTGCCGCAGCCTCCGCAGTAATTGTTTCACAGAGATTTTCTTCCATATAAGCCAATGCATCTGCAAGCAGTTCCAAATTGTTCATAGAGGCCTCCTGATTTCTGGATTACGGTACCGTAAGCAGCAGTCCGGATTCATCGGGATTGTTCTGCCTTAATCAAAGAATAGCATCTTTATGCCCAAAAAGCTTGATATTTTGGATATCTTATGCCGTTTCTTCACTTTGCGGCAAAAAATAACAGCCGCAAACCCTCCGTCTTAAGTATCATATCACGGAAGGCATTGCGGCTGCTTCAATAAAACAGGGTTTTTTAATATCTATTAAACGACATTCTTAAACTGGCTCATATACAGCTGGTAATAAGCTCCCTTCATCGCCATAAGCTGCGCGGCGTTACCCTCTTCAACAATTGTTCCGTTGTCGATGACAAAGATCCGGTCCGCCTTCTGAATCGTGGAAAGACGGTGGGCGATAACAAAGGAGGTACGGCCCTTTAACAGGCTTTCGATACCGGACTGAACCAGCAGCTCTGTTTTTGTGTCAATGCTGGAGGTGGCTTCATCCAGTATCAGTATCCTGGGATCGGATACCATGGTGCGGGCGAAGGCCAGCAGCTGTTTCTGGCCGATGGACAGCCCGCCGCCGCGTTCACTGAGAACGGTATCGTAGCCATTATCCAGACGCATGATAAAATCGTGTGCATTTACCGCCTTGGCCGCAGCTATGATTTCCTCGTCCGTGGCATCCAGTTTTCCGTATCGTATGTTATCCTTAATCGTTCCGGAGAACAGGAAATTATCCTGGGTCATAATGCCCATCTGGTGCCGCAGGCTTTCAATGGAAACATCCCGGACATCATAGCCGTCAATGTATACATGCCCATCCTGGATGTCATAAAATCGGCTGATCAGGTTGACTATTGTTGTTTTACCGGCGCCGGTAGGGCCTACAAGGGCGATGGTTTCTCCCGGTTTGATATGGAAGCTGACTTCGTTCAGCACCTTTACCGTGCCGTCATAGGAGAAGGATACCTTATCAAAATCCACTTTCCCCTGAATGGGAGGCAGCTCCTTTACGCCCTCCCTGTCCGTAATGGCGGAAGGGGTATCCATGATTTCAAAGACACGTTCCGCGCCGGCAATGTTTGTAATCATCTGATTATAGAAATTACTCAGATTCATAATCGGATGCCAGAACATGGAAATGTAGGAGCCGAAGGCAATAAAGGTACCGATGGATACCTTATCCACGCCAATGATCAGAATTCCTGCAAAATACAGCGATACGGTGCCAAGTCCCCAGCAAAAATCAATTACGGAACCGATGGCATCATTTAAACGCACCGCATGGATAAAGGAATCCCGATGCTCCTTTGTCAGGCCACGGAAGGTATCCATAGTTTCCTCTTCCGCACCAAAGCTCTGGATAATCCGGATACCGGACAAATCCTCATGGACAAAAGCGTTAAGGTTGGAGGATTTTTTCCTGTGGATCTGCCATCTTTTGTGGGAACGCGTCTGGATATACCAGATACAGGCCGCCATCAGCGGAAGGCTGATTAAGGAAGCCGCCGCAAGTCCCGCATTTTTAATAAACATAATAGCCACCACCGCACAGATGGTAATGAAATCCGGAATCAGGGTGGTAACGCAGTTGGAGAGTACATCCTTCAGAGAATTGATATCCCCGATAATACGCGCCAGGATTTTTCCTGTAGGGCGGCTGTCAAAAAACTGGAAGTCAAGCGTCTGGATATGGGTATATAATTCCTGACGGATGGTTACCAGAATGCTGTTGCATACCTTTGCCATAACATACATACGAAGCTTTATGCCCAGAACCATCAGGATATTCAGAACGACTGCAAAAACGATAAGCCGTCCCAGCCCTCTGAAATTCCCTTTGGAAATATAGTCATCCACCGCTGATTCCATGATAAGCGGGTTCAACAGGTTTACAACCACGCAGAAGCCCATGATAAAAAGGACTCCGATAATCTGTTTTTTATATGCAAGCAGGTACTTGAAGAGACGCATGAGCGTGGCCATTTTCCCTACTTCTATTGTTTTTTCATCATCTTTAAATGAATTGAAGGGCATTTTTTACGCCTCCTTTCTTTCGTGGCCGTCGGTGCCAAGGGCGCCGTACTGTGCCTGCCATGTTTCATAATAGAGTCCCTTCTGTGCGAGCAGGCTTTCATGCGTGCCCCTCTCCTTGATGGAACCGTTTTCCAGAACAATAATTTCATCCGCATTGCGGACTGCGCTGATACGGTGTGCGATAATCAGCTTGGTGGTATCGGTAAGCTCCAGCAGAGCCTGCTGAATGGCATATTCGGTTTCCATATCCAGTGCGCTTGTGGAATCGTCCAGCACCAGAATGGGATTTTTCTTGGCGATGGCGCGCGCAATGCTGATACGCTGCTTCTGCCCGCCGGATAGCCCTACGCCGCGTTCACCGATAACCGTATCATACTGTTCATCCAGTTTTTCAATAAAATCACTGGCCTGGGCACAGGAGGAAGCGCCGCGTATCGTAGATAAATCCACCAGGTTCCTTTTCCCGAGCTTTACATTTTCACTGATGGTATCCGAAAAAAGAAATACATCCTGCATGACAATGGAGATATTGCTTCGAAGCTGCTTTAAGGACATATCCCTTATGTTCACATCGTCCACATAGATAGAACCGTCCGTGGCATCGTAAAGACGCTGCAGAAGCTGGATGATGGAGGTTTTTCCCGCGCCGGTAGCGCCCATAATCCCTATGGTTCCACCGGGTTTTACATGGAAGGAAATGTCATGAAGGATTTCATGTCCGTCCTCCTTATGAAAAGAGACGTTTTTAAACTCCACTTTTCCCTGAACGCCGGGAAGCATTTTGGGAACTTCCGGCTCAGTGATGGTAGGCTTTTCAGCATAAATCTTACGGATTTTCCGGTAGCTGCCCACGGCAGAGGAAAAGTCGTTGGAGAGCCAGCCCAGCATTTCCATGGGCCATACGATATTCATGGAATATTCCACGAAGGCGCTCAGGCTGCCGATGGTGAGCCTGCCGTTGATAACAAGGCTTCCGCCGAAGAGCAGCACGATGAGCGGCAGCAGCTTGGTGATCAGTGAAAAATACGGATAGTATTTTACGAAAACCTTGGACTGACGCATATTCAGCTCGTAATAGCGGTTGTTGTGTGAAAGGAATTTGCCGATTTCGTATTTTTCCCGGGCAAAGGCCTTTACTGTCCGTACGCCGGCCAGGTTCTCTTCGGCCACCGTATTCAGGGCCGCGTTCTCCTCACTGATATCTTCGTAGATATCGCCCAGCCGGCGTTCCTCCAAAATGGCGATGGAACCGGTGATGAGCATGGCCAGGGTAGGAATCAGCGCCAGCTTCCAGTTCAGGCTGTACATACAGAAAAGAACGATGGCGGTATGGAAAATAACCTCCAGAATCAGCATGCTCACGTAGCTGACCGCATTCCAGATCCGGTCGATATCATCCTTGACGCGGCTCATCAGCTCTCCGGTATTGGTTCTGTCAAAATAGTCCGCGCTCAGAGACTGGATATGGGCAAAGAGATCCTTTCTCATATCTGTGGCGATGAAAGAGCCGATCCGGTCGAAGGTAAATTCTTTGGTATAGCCGAATACGCATCGGCCTGCGCCCACCAGAAGGATGCCTCCCAGCAGATATTTCAGCCGGCTTAAGTCCCCGCCCACAATGACATCATCAATGATGTGCCTGGTAAGCTGAGGCGATACCATATCCAGTGATACGGCAATTACCATGGACAGGAAACCCAGCAGATAGCCGAATTTGTGTTCCAGTAAGTAGGTAGATAGTTTTTTCATGATTGTGTTAAGTCCCCCTTATGTAATTTTAGAGCTTTCCGCGCATCCGCCGCAGGCAGGAGCTGTCATGCGCCCCCTGTTTTTTTGGCGGATGATGCAAAATAATCAGAGAAAAGAAAGAGGAAAGCGGTTTCACCGCTTTCCTGGCGTGGTTTAAGGCGGTAAAGCGGCCTCCGGAAGAATTGCCGGCCGGGCTGACCGGACATTTTTTCCATAAAAAAACCACGCCAGAATTACCTGTCGTGGCTAATGCCGCTTTGGCTCCTTATGTATGGGAATACTGTCAGTTATATACAGAATCCGGAAACTTAAGAAGTGATTGTAGCATTATTATACCAGGAGGCAATTCCAAGTCTTTTCTCGTCATCAAGCAATGTCGCACTGATTGAATTACGTAATCTTCTATTTCCGTTAGACATAAGTTTTACCTCCTTTTCTCTCAAATTTTTAACCGGTTACAGACTAAATATACCTTACCACCGGGCCGTGTGTTTTGTCAATCGTCTTTTTCAAAATGAAGAAAAGAAATGTAACGGTTGTTACTGTTCACTCAGTACTGTGCATTTACTGCACAGTACGTAAGAAAGTGATTCAAGAGTGCATAAATCCCATCGCCGCAGGCGATTTTTAATGGATTTATGCAGTTACTGGTCACGGAGTGAACAGTAACTAACGGTTTGCAATAATTCTGTTATCTGAACCGTACAACGGTTCGGCCAGGCCTGCGGCGCAGCAGCTTGGGCCGTACGGATACGCAGCACAGCAGGCAGCCGGCCTGCGGCGCAGTGGTCCGTGGCGCAGCGATTATATAAGGCCGGATGCCAGCTGGCCGGGCCGGTATCGGTCAGATCGTATAATCTTTGTCAATATTAATGACAGCATAGTAGGAGGCGGATATGCTGTGGATTTTTTCTTCCATAAAACGGCTGATTTCCGCGTCGCTGAGCTGAAATTTAAAGGGAACCAGGATGTCAAATATAATATTGGTATGGGTAGGGCCCTTTACAATCCTGAAATCATGGAGATTCAGAGACTTGTCCAGTTCATGGAGGCAGCAGGTGACCTGCTTTTTCAGTTCCTGGGTCTCTTCATCGTCATTCATAACAGGATCCATATGTATTACCGCGTCACAGTGCAGCTCACGGTGCAGCTGACGTTCAATATTGTCGATGGTATCGTGCAGGTGGAGCATGTCTCCGGAGGCGGGCACTTCCGCATGCAGGGAAATCATGACCCGGCCCGGGCCGTAATCATGCACGATGAGATCATGGATGCCCAGCACCTGAGGATAGCTTTGCACAATGGATTCTATCTTTTCCACAAATTCCTTCTGAGGAGGCTGGCCGAGCAGGGGGCTGATGGTATCCTTTGCTGCGCTGAAGCCTGCGTAAAGGATGAAAATGCCCACCAGAAGACCGCACCAGCCGTCAATTTGAAGCCCAGTAAATTTACCGATGAGGGTTGCAATAAGGACAACGGAGGTGGAGAGCATATCGCTCAGGCTGTCGGCAGCGGTAGCCATCATGGCGGCGCTGTCGATTTTGCGGCCGGTGGAGCGGTTGTACAGATACATGTAAAGCTTGACCAGGATGGAGACAATCAGAATACCTGCCACCATTGGCGTACATTCCGTGGCTTCGGGATGCAGTATCTTGGACACGGAGGATTTGATCAGCTCCACACCCATCAGCAATATCAGCAGGGAAACGAGCAGCCCGGTCAGATATTCGATTCTGCCGTGGCCGAAGGGATGCTCCGTGTCCGGCTTCTGCCCGGCCATTTTGAACCCGATCAGGGTAATCAGCGAAGAACCTGCATCGGAAAGATTGTTGAAAGCATCCGCAGTGATAGCGATGGAATTGCTGATAAGACCGGCCAGAAACTTACCGATAAAAAGAAGGATATTAAAACCGATTCCCACGCTTCCGCAAAGCACTCCATAGGACTGCCTGACAGAAGGGCTTTCCGTCTGTTCATAGTTTTTAATAAAAAATCTGGCCAGCAGCTGTACCATGATGCAACCTCCTTGGAATTAAAATAAAGACTGAAAATATTATGCAGTATTCCCCTATTTTAACAGCTTCTGCAAAAAAAACAATCCCTGCTTTTGCTTTTCCGGCGGGAGCCGGGATAAACGCATCAAGGCTGGTTTCACTAGAAAAAACGTATTGCGCCCTTCAGGGAAAGCGTGTATAATTGCTAAGGAATAGGCCGGCGCGTCATCCGGCGCGGCCGCCTTGCTGGAACAGTTATGTTATCCGGAAGTGACATATATAGTTATAATGAAGAAAGAGGAGAAGAATATGAGCAAGAAACCGGTAGTATTAATGATTCTTGACGGCTATGGGCTGAATGAAAAGAAGGACGGCAATGCCGTGGCAGAAGCCAAAACTCCTGTAATGGACAAGCTGATGGCGGAATGCCCCTTTGTCAGGGGAAATGCCAGCGGCATGGCAGTCGGACTTCCTGACGGACAGATGGGCAATTCTGAGGTGGGCCATCTGAACATGGGCGCAGGCCGTATTGTATATCAGGAACTGACCAGAATTACCAAGGAAATCCAGGACGGGACCTTTTTTGAAAATCCTGCCCTGCTGGATGCTGTGGAAAACTGCAAAAAGAATGATTCCGCGCTGCATCTGTACGGCCTCGTGTCCGACGGCGGCGTCCACAGCCATATCACTCATATTTACGGGCTGCTGGAACTGGCGAAGAGAAACAATCTTTCCAAGGTTTATGTGCACTGCTTCCTTGACGGACGTGACACGCCCCCTTCAAGCGGAAAGGGCTATGTGGAGCAGCTGGAAGCAAAGATGAAGGAAATCGGCGTGGGCCAGGTGGCTTCCGTGATGGGCCGTTACTACGCAATGGACAGGGATAATAACTATGACCGTGTGAAGCTGGCTTACGATGCGCTGACCAAAGGGGAAGGCCTTACCGCTGAAAGCGGCCCCGCAGGCATCCAGGCTTCCTATGACAGAAATGAGACGGATGAATTCGTGAAGCCTACCGTGGTTGTAAAGGATGGCGCGCCGCTGGCAACCATTCAGGATAAGGACTCTGTTATATTCTTCAATTTCCGTCCCGACCGTGCAAGAGAAATCACCCATGTTTTCTGTGACGATGAATTCAAGGGCTTTGACAGACCGCACAGACCGGACGTTACCTATGTATGCTTTTCAGAATATGACCCCACAATCCCGAATAAGGAAGTGGCTTTCCATAAGGTGGATATTACAAATACCTTCGGCGAGTGGCTGGCAGACAACAATATGACCCAGGCCAGAATCGCTGAAACGGAGAAATATGCCCATGTTACCTTCTTCTTCAACGGCGGCGTGGAAGTTCCCAACAAAGGGGAGGAAAGAATCCTTGTGAATTCCCCCAAGGTTGCCACCTATGATCTCAAGCCGGAAATGAGCGCTTATGAAGTGTGTGACAAGCTGGTTGAGGCTATTAAGTCCGATAAATACGACGTTATTGTAATTAATTTTGCCAATCCGGATATGGTGGGACACACAGGTGTGGAAGCAGCAGCCATCAAAGCGGTGGAAGCAGTGGATGAATGTGTCGGAAAAGCAGTGGATGCGCTTAAGAGCGTGGACGGCGTAATGTTCATCTGCGCGGATCACGGCAATGCGGAGCAGCTGGTGGATTATCAGACCGGCGCGCCTTTTACCGCCCATACAACGAACCAGGTTCCCTTTATTCTTGTGAACTATGATCCTGCCTACACCCTGAAGGAGGGCGGCTGCCTGGCGGATATCGTTCCTACGCTGATTCAGATTATGGGGAAGGAACAGCCTGCGGAAATGACCGGAAAGTCCTTGCTCATTAAGAAATAAGAACCAAAGGAAGCAGGAATTTTATAAAGTTTATAAGATAAGAAGCGGGAAAACCATAATTTCCTGCCGGCAGATCTGTGAAAGAAATGGAGCTTTGCTTAGATATTAAGCGGAGCTCTTTTTTTGTAACATTTATGTAACAAATAATTGCATAATATGTCAAACTATGGTATATTAAGTGTATCAGAATGATTAGTACACTTGATACAGCATTCAATCCCGACAGCAGCGGCACAGACGGATGCGCCTGCGCATTAGCGCATGCTCGAAAATTGCTTTCCGGCTGCTGCTGCGAGGGTCAAATATCCCGCAGCGGAGTATTTGACTGCAGAAAGGAGTCCTATGATTATACTTGACTATAAAGATGCCAGGCCGATTTACGAGCAGGTTGTGGACAAGTTTCAGAAGCTCATTCTGACAGGAGCGTTGGAGCCGAATACGAAAATGCCGTCGGTACGGAGCCTGGCGGTGGAACTGTCAATCAATCCCAATACCATCCAGCGGGCCTATGCCGAGCTTGAAAGGGAAGGATTTATTTACACGGTAAAGGGCCGGGGGAATTTTGTCGCCTACGACGAAGGCCTGTTAAGTTACCGGAAGAAGGAAATATACAGTAAGCTGGACGAGCTTATCAGGGAAGCCGGTGAAATCGGCATCAGCAGAAGCGAGATGTCCGACTATGTGAAGGAAGGGCATGAAGCAGTGCTGCAGGGGGCAACCGGGGAGGGCTTTGGTTATGATTGAAATTAAAGATGTGACCAAGCGTTTTGACAAAATCAAAGCGGTGGATCATGTGAGTTTTTCCATCAGGGAAGAAAATGTGTTTGGGCTGATTGGAACCAATGGCGCAGGGAAAAGCACGATGCTGCGTATGCTGGCGGGCGTTCTGAAGCCAGACGGCGGTATGGTGCTTGTGGACGGCATGCAGGTCTATGATAATGTAAACGCAAAGAAATGCTTCTTTTTTATCGGGGACGAGCCTTATTTCTTTTCCACTGCCACCCCCCGGGATATGGAGAAGTATTACAGCAGCGTATTCCCCTCCTTCAGCAGGGAATCTTATTATCTGTACCTTGCCAACTTCGGCCTGGACAGCAGGCGGAAAATCAATACCTTTTCCAAAGGCATGAAGAAGCAGCTTGCCCTGATCTGCGGCGTCTGCTCCGGCACGAAATATCTGTTCTGCGATGAAACCTTTGACGGGCTTGACCCGGTAATGCGCCAGGGTATAAAAAGTATTTTTGCCCAGGAAATGGAACGCAGGGGGCTGACTCCCGTGATTGCCTCCCATAATCTGAGGGAGCTGGAGGATATCTGCGATCATGTGGGGCTTCTCCACCACGGCGGCGTGCTCCTGTCCAAGGAACTGGAAGAGATGAAATGCAATATTCAGAAAATACAATGCGTCTTTTCTTCCGAGGAAGAAGCGAACAGGGTACTGGAAAAGTTTGATATTGTAAAAAAGGAAAAAAGAGGCTCTCTGTTTACGCTGACGGTAAGAGGAGGCAGAGACGAGATCATTGCGCAGTTTGCGGCGGCGGAAACCTATTTTTATGAGGTGCTGCCTTTATCTCTGGAAGAAATTTTCATCAGTGAAACGGAGGTGACCGGGTATGATATCAAAAAGCTCCTTTTGGGCTAGTATGAGGGAGAATCTGAAAAGGCGGGGCTGGACGGTCCTTTTGTGTATGCTTGTTATGTTCCTGGTGCTGCCCGTGAGCCAGGCCATGGCTGTTTCCGTCAACCGCCAGAAGGTGGAGGCGGGAGGCAGCTACTATATGGCCGGCAGCAACGGCCGGGAGTGGGTGGCAGAGACCTTCATGAATGCCATAAGCTTTGACATACGCCTGGTTGCCGTTTTCGCAGCCTTTGCGGTGCTGTTTGCGATTCAGGGCTTTTCCTGGCTGTACAGCCGCAAGAAGACGGACATGTACATGAGTGTGCCTGTATCCTCCGGAAAGAGATACTTTACTATTTACCTGAATGGAATCGGTATTTTTGCAGGCTGCTATTTCTGCACGCTTCTTATGGTGCTTGCAGTGGGCGCGGCGCTGGGGGTCCTGTCGGGAAAAACTATACTGGTTGCCCTGGGTGCCTTTTTATGCAATATGATTTTTTTTGCAGCGGTCTATAACCTTTCTGTGATCGCCGTGATGATGACAGGAAATGTGCTTGTTACACTGCTTGCCTGCGGATCCTTTTTCATGTATGAATATATGCTCCGTTTCCTGTTGGACGGGATGCGTTCCGCTTTTTTCAGAACCTACTGCTCCTTTGCGGATGTTATGGATAAGTCATGGACATCGCCGATATTGACCTATTCCCTGGGACAATTCTCTGCAAACAGCTATTGCACCGGAGGGGGCAGCAGATATCTGCGGCTTTTTATGGAAGATCTGGCCCTGGTTGCCGTACAGGCAGTTGTATACGGCGTACTTGCCTATATTTTATACCGGAACAGGAAAGCGGAGGCTGCAGGGAAGTCCATGGCCTTTACCAGAAGCAAAAGTGTGGTGAAACTGCTGTTGATGATTCCGGTTACCCTTATGGCTGGACTGTGGTTCAGAGGGCTTTCCGGCGGAAGTATTTTTTTCACTGTTCTGGGAATGCTTATTGGACTGCTGCTTTGTCATGGGCTGATACAGATTATTTATGAGTTCGACATCCGTTCCGTGCTGATGAAAAAGTGGCATCTGTTTGTGGCAGGCGGCGCGGCAGCATTTATTTTCTGCTTCTTTTATTTTGATTTTTCAGGTTATGATACATATATTCCTGAGACCGAGGATATTGCCAGCGTGGCTTTTACCCTCCAGAATGATATTTATGGCTTTGTTAATTATGACAGATTATTCCAGAAGGATATCTACTATGTGAATCATGGGGAATATATGCTGGAACATATGGCTTCGGAGGATACGGATACCATAGAGGCGGTAAGGACTATCGTCCGGAAGGATCATGAAGCCAATCTGGATATGAGCGTATACCATAAAGATTATACGCTTGTATATATCCGCTATAATCTGACAAACGGTAAATCTGTCTGCAGGACTGCCGCAGTAAACCTGCGGGAAGTTCTTCCGGAAATGGATGCTGTTTTTGCGGACAGAGCCTATCAGCTCACCCGCTACCAGATCAATGATCCCCTCATGATGGAAAATTCGGATCAGCTGTCGGCTGTTTACAGCAACGGTCTGGAAGAGGTAAATTATCTGGGGGATATGGGCCAGCTGCTCAGGGTTCTCAGTGATGAACTGAATAAATACAGCTGTACCATGATGATGAATGAACTGCCGCTGGGGAGCCTGCGGATTAAATATCAGCTGCCGGGAGCGCCGGAAGAAATGTATTATTCCTGGAGCTATCCGATCTACCGGGAATTTGATGATATGCTTGCGCTTTTAAAGGAACAGGGAGCTTATGTGGAAGTTAGTGAAGACGGCATCTTCATCGATCCGGACAAGGTAGTCAGCATTACTGTTACCTGCTATAATCTGAAGGACAGCGATATCTCCTATTCGGCGGACGGAAGCCGTTCTGTCAGCTATTCCAATGAACAGGCTGTTACGGAAACCTTTACAGATCCGCAGGATATCAGGATGATAGCCCCCGCGCTGTATCCCGCCATGCTTATGGATATTTCAGGCGGATATATCACAGGGCGTCTCCAGGATGAAAATTATGATATCAGCGTGGTATTTAAACTCGGCGTGAAATACAATACACCGAATATCAGATTCATCCCTGTGCCGGAGAAATTTCCTGAATTCGTTATCGAAAAGACATCGCCCGCACAATAAGGCGCTGTCGAAAGCAAAATTTTTCTTATAAATTGCATACCGTAAGGTTAAAAATCCCTTTTTCGGAAAATACTATGTAGGATAGAAAAATCTGTCCGCATGGTTTGCCGGAAAAGGGATTTTTCCACTGATTTTAAAGCTGCCCTGCGGCAGCAGAAAGTGAGGAAGGTATGCATTTGTTTTTGGAGATTACTGATGTACGTGCGAGAGAAATTCTGGATTCCAGGGGAAATCCGACGGTTGAGGCGGAGGTGACTTTGGAAAATTCGGTTACCGGCAGGGCGGCGGTTCCTTCCGGCGCGTCCACTGGACAGTTTGAAGCGGTGGAGCTGCGTGACGGGGAGACCCGGTATTTCGGCCTGGGCGTGCAGAAAGCGGTGAAGAATGTGAATACAAAGCTGAGAGAAGCTCTGCTTGGAAAGAATGCCCTCTGCCAGCTTGAGATAGATCGTATCCTCATGGATGCCGATGGTACGGATAATAAAGGAAACCTGGGTGCAAACGCAACATTGGGAGTTTCCATGGCAGTGGCGAAAGCCGCGGCAAAAACACTTGAGCTTCCGCTGTATCAGTATCTGGGCGGGATACATGCAAGACAGCTGCCGGTTCCCATGATGAATATCCTCAATGGAGGCAAGCATGCAGACAATACGGTGGATCTGCAGGAATTCATGATAATGCCGGTTCAGGCTGATACCTTTGCCGATGGTCTTCGTGTTTGTGCGGAAATTTACCATAACCTGAAAAAAATATGTAAAGAGAGAGGCCTTTCCACGGCAGTAGGAGATGAAGGCGGCTTTGCCCCCGATTTGGGAAGCTCGTCCGACGTTCTTCGTTTGATTGTGGAATCCATAGAAGCAAGCGGCTATGCTCCCGGCCAGGATATCAAAATTGCAATCGACGCGGCGGCAAGCGAGCTGTATGATGAAAAAACAAAACGCTATTATTTCCCGGGAGAAAGCAGGATGAGCGGAAGCGAGGTCTACAGGGATTCGGAAGCCATGGTAGATTATTATGAGCAACTCATCCGTGAATTCCCGATTTTGTCCATAGAGGACGGGCTGTTTGAGGATGACTGGGATGGCTGGAAAATGCTCACTGAAAGACTGGGAGAGCAGGTTCAGCTGGTCGGAGACGATCTTTTTGTTACGAATACCAAACGGCTGGATGCGGGGATCAAACTGGGCGTTGCCAATGCGATACTGATAAAGGTGAATCAGATAGGAACGCTGTCCGAAGCCTTTGAAGCTATCAGCATGGCCCAGAAAAACGGCTACAAAACGATTATATCCCACAGATCGGGCGAAACGGAGGACACCACCATTGCAGACATCGCTGTTGCGGTGAATGCAGGGCAGATTAAGACAGGCGCGCCCTGCAGGACGGACCGGGTGGCAAAATATAATCAGCTGCTTCGCATTGAAGAAGAACTGGGCTGCGCCGCTTGTTATAAAGAACCTTTTAATAAAATCTGATTAGAATTGCTATATTAATAGAAGAAACAGGAGAAACGGGGCTGTATCCCAGGTGGATGCGCTCCGTTTTTTATTTGGTAAAAAAATAAAAAATTGCCTTAATTTGTACGATTGTGTAATAAATTTTTGGAAATTCACGTTTTGCCAGGGAAAATTCTTGCATCGAAGTTAGTATTGTGGTATATTTGAAAAGCTGGTATGATATAGATCTGTGTAATATTAGACAGATGATGTTACGACAGCAGCAGAAAATTCTGTGGGGTCCGCAGGATTTTAAATTGCAGGACGGCTGGTTTCCCAGGCGTCATTGTTTAGTGCCTGAGTGTCCGCACGAGAATAATACATGTGTTTCTGTGGAAGACACAACAGGCAAGAAGGTCAGTTTTTAAAAAAAACAGCCATTGCTGTCGCTGGACTGTATTACTCAGAAGGAACAATGGCCAGTACAAACAGAAAAGGAGTGTTTCAGTTGACAAAATACGTTGTAAAGAGAATCCTTCTCGCAATAGTAACCATACTGATTGTCTGCGGTATCACATTCTTTGCCATGAATGCGATCCCCGGAGGACCTTTCGATGGTGAGAAGGCAGTATCCCCGGAGGTTAAAGCAGCTCTGGAAAAAAGGTACAATCTGGATAAGCCCATACCTGAACAATTTGTGATCTATATGAACAACCTGCTTCACGGAGACTTTGGAATTTCCACCAAGACAGGCCGTGATATTAAGACTCTGATCTTCGAATCCTTCCGGGTTTCTGCAAAGCTTGGAGGCATGGCGATTCTGGTCGCTCTTGCGTTAGGTCTTGTTTTCGGCAGCCTTGCGGCTTTGACGAGAAATAAGCTTCCTGACCGTTTGATTATCTTTTTTTCAACCCTGTTTACGTCCCTGCCCAGTTTCGTGTTTGCCACGCTGCTGTTGCTGGTGTTCTGTGTCCAGCTGAAGTGGATACCGGTATGGGATGCCAATCATCAGAATTATATCCTTCCGGTCATTGCGCTGGCAGCATATCCAATGGCTTATATTACGCGTCTTACCAAGACCAGCATGCTTGACGTTATGGGACAGGATTATGTCCGTACGGCGAGAGCGAAAGGCGTTGCCCGCTGGAAGGTTATCTTTAAGCATACATTAAGAAATGCCCTGATTCCCGTTATCACTTATGTGGGACCGATGACGGCATCCATTCTGACAGGTTCCCTTGTTGTGGAGAAAATCTTCACCATCGGCGGACTCGGCGCGAAATTCGTAGACGGCATCACTAACCGTGATTATCCCATGATTATGGGTACGACCATTTTCCTGGCGGTACTGATGGTAACCATGAATTTAGTGACGGATATTGTCTACAAGCTTGTAGACCCCCGTATTAAACTTGATTAAGGAGGAGGCCAGTAATGGATAAAGTAAAAAATATAGATGAAATGCCGAAAAAGTCTCCTTTGAGCTTACAGATAGATTTAAAGAAATTTGAGAAAGCTACAGAGGAAGAGAAGAAGCAGCAGGATGTCATGAGCGAATCCGTTTCCTTCTTCCGTGACGGCATGCGTAAATTGATGAGGAATCCCCTTGCGGTAGGCAGTATTATCGTTCTTTTGCTTATCGTTGCAATGATTCTGATTGTACCTCATGTAGTGCCGTATTCTTATTCCCAGATCATTTCCGTAAATGGCAAACGTGATAAGACCGCTTCGAATATGGCGCCTTTCCAGTATTCTGATAAGGAACAGGCCTATATCGCAGAAGGCGGAAAGGTATTCCCTCATATTATGGGTACCGATGAAATGGGCCGTGACTACTTTGTACGTGTTGTTTATGGTACCAGGGTTTCACTGACGGTAGGTGTGTTTGCCGCGATTATTGTTCTGATAATAGGCGTGCTGTACGGAAGTATTTCCGGTTATTTCGGCGGCAAGACCGACCTTATTATGATGCGTATTGTAGATATTATATATTCCCTTCCGGATATGCTGATGGTAGTATTGCTTTCAGTCGTACTCCGTGAGGTGCTGAATGTGGATCAGTTCCCGGCGCTGCAGAAGATAGGTACGAATATGATTTCCCTGTTTATTGTATTCGGACTTCTGTACTGGACAGGTATGGCAAGACTTGTACGCGGGCAGATCCTGACAATCAAACAGAATGAATATGTTCTGGCAGCCAAGGTCAGCGGAGCAAAATCAGGCAGAATTATCCGCAAGCATATCCTGCCCAACTGCATCAGTGTTATCATTATTTCCGCAGCCCTGCAGATTCCGTCCGCAATTTTTACGGAGTCCTTCCTGAGCTTTATCGGTCTGGGCGTTCAGGCTCCCATGCCTTCTCTTGGTTCCCTGGCCAATGCGGCTAGAGCGGGTATCAGCGTATATCCTTACAAGCTGATTTTCCCGTCCCTGCTTATCTGTCTGATTACCCTGGCTTTCAACCTGCTGGGTGATGGTCTGCGTGATGCATTTGACCCGAGATTAAGGAGATAATAAAATGAGTGATAATATACTTTCGGTAAAAGATCTTCGTACCTCCTTTACAACTGATAATGGAGAGGTAATGGCTGTAAACGGTATTTCTTTTAATCTTGACAAAGGGAAAATCCTGGGTATTGTAGGAGAATCCGGATCCGGGAAATCCGTTACGGCATATTCAATTATGCGCATCCTTGAGAGCAACGGCAGCATTAAGGGCGGCCAGGTGCTCTATAAAGGAGAAGATGTAACTAAATTTTCAGAAAAGAAGATGAGGGAGTTCCGCGGAAAATGCTGCTCCATTATTTTCCAGGATCCCATGACCAGCCTGAATCCCGTATTCACCGTGGGCAACCAGCTTCGGGAAGCGATTGAGCTTCATACGGACAGAAAAGGCAAAGAGGCGGAAGCGCGTGCCGTGGAAATGCTCACCCTTGTGGGCGTGAATGAACCTGAAAAGCGTGTAAAGCAGTATCCTTACGAACTTTCCGGCGGTATGCGTCAGCGTGTCATGATCGCCATGGCGCTGGCATGTGAACCGGATATCCTGATCGCTGATGAACCGACTACTGCTCTGGATGTTACCATTCAGGCGCAGATACTGGAACTGATGCAGGAACTGCAGAAGAAGCTGGGAATGGCGATTATCATGGTAACCCATGATCTGGGTGTTATTGCAGATATGTGCGATGAAATTATCGTTTTGTACGGCGGACGTGTGTGTGAAAGAGGTACGGCAGAAGATATTTTCTATCGCCCTTGTCATGAATATACGAAGGGGCTTCTGCGTTCCATCCCGAACGTGGACAGAATCGGTGAAAAGCTGATCCCGATTCCGGGTACTCCCATTAACCTGCTGAATATGCCCAAGGGCTGTGCTTTCTGTCCCCGCTGTGAAAATGCCATGAAGATCTGTATTGAGGAGGTTCCCCAGGAAATGCAGATGCCTGACGGACATTACGCATCCTGCTGGCTGAATGTAAAGGCCGCAATGGAGGCGGAGCAAGGAGGCAGAAAACATGAGTAAAGAAGCAAAAACAACGAATAAAAGCGAATATCTGGTTGAGGTCAAGGATCTCAAACAGTATTTTCCCATAAAAGTCGGTTTCATGAAAACTATTCCCTTAAAAGCGGTGGATGGCGTATCCTTTGCCATCAAACCCGGTGAAACACTGGGAATGGTAGGTGAATCCGGCTGCGGCAAGACGACGGTAGGACGTTCTCTTTTAAGACTGTATACGCCCACCGGCGGAGAAGTATTTTATAACGGGGAAAAAGTGGATGGTTCCACCGTCAGGCATATGAGAAAAGAAATGCAGATGGTATTCCAGGATCCCTACTCATCCCTGAATCCCCGTATGACGGTAGAGGATATTATCGGAGAGCCTCTGGATGTACACAAGCTCTATACCTCCAGGGGAGAACGCCGTGACAAAATCATCAACCTGATGGAACTGGTCGGACTGAATGCGGAGCATGCTACCCGTTATGCCCATGAGTTCTCGGGTGGACAGCGCCAGCGTATCGGTATTGCAAGGGCGCTGGCAACGGATCCCAAATTCATTGTCTGTGATGAAGCGGTCAGTGCGCTTGACGTTTCCATTCAGGCGCAGGTTATTAATATGTTTGAAGAACTGCAGGAGAAGCTGGGCGTTGCATATCTGTTTATCGCCCACGACCTGTTGGTAGTGCATCATATTTCAGACAGAATTGCAGTTATGTATCTGGGAAGAATCGTGGAGATTGCGGATTCCAACGAACTCAACGAGAATCCGATCCATCCTTATACCCAGTCGCTTTTAAGCGCAGTGCCTTATCCTGATCCGAAAATGGCAAGGGAAAGGCATCGTATCGTGCTGGAGGGAGATGTGCCAAGCCCGCTGCATATGCCCAGCGGATGTGCATTCCGCACTCGCTGTAAGTACGCAACAGAGCAGTGTGCAAAGGAATGTCCTCCCCTGACAGACAGAGGCGACGGACATCAGGTTGCGTGCTGGAATAAATAAGCAATAACAGCGGGAACGGCTGCTTTGCCGTATCCCGCTGTAAGCATAAATATTGTAAGAAGGGCTGATAACCGCAATTTTTTGGCCGGAACCGCCTTTTTTCTGCAATATTTATCCTGTTTTTCAAATTTTGATACAATTTGTTCTTTCTTTTTTGAAAAGGACGTTGTATAATAAATCGTATCTATTATTATTCATGGGAGGAAATGATTATGAAGAAAAAGTATCTGGCATTAGCGCTGGCTGCTTCCATGGTTGTAAGTACCCTGGCCGGATGTGGTTCTAATAACGCATCTACCGGTGATACCCCTGCAACTACAGCAGAAACCACCGCAGAATCTTCAGCTGAAACAACAGCAGCAGAAGAATCCACCGTAGCAGAAGAAGCAGGAACGACCGCACATGGCCCGTCCAGCGAAGCAGCACCTGCTTGGGAGCAGTATGATGAAAGAATCGCTGCAATCAGACTGGAAACAGATCTGGAGAAGCGTGAAGCGCTTATGCATGAAGCAGAAGACGAGCTGATGAGCACATGGGCTGTTATTCCGCTTTACTATTATAATGATGTTTATCTTCAGAAGACTGATGTAGAAGGTATCTATGCTAACCTGTTTGGTTTCAAGTATTTTGGATTTGCAACCACACCTACCAATACGCTGGCACTTCAGATTGCATCTGAACCCAACAAACTGGATCCGGCTCTGAACTCCACAGTAGATGGTGCATGCCTTGCAATCCTGGCTTTCTCCGGATTGTTCATGTATGATGAGAATGGACAGCTTACACCCGATCTTGTAGATACATATGAGATGTCTGAAGATGGCCTAACCTATACCTTCACTATGAAGGACGGTCTGAAATGGTCCGATGGCACAGAGCTGACTGCCAAAGATGTTGAGTACAGCTGGCAGAGACTTGCTAATCCTGATACAGGAGCTGACTATGCATACCTGACCACCGTTATTAAGACCAAAGATGACGGAACTCTGGATGTTGCTGCTTCTGAAGACGGCAAGACCTTTACCGTTAACCTTGTAGCTCCTTGTGCATATTTCCTTGACCTTTGTGCATTCCCTGCATTCTATCCTGTTCCTCAGGCTAACATCGAAAGCGCTGAAGGATATGCTGAGAACCCGGGAGCATGGTGTACAGAAGCTGGCTTCGTATCCTCTGGCCCGATGGTTTGTACAGGATGGAAGCACAATGAATCCATGACTTATGAGAAGAACCCTAACTACTATGCAGCTGACAAGGTTTCTCTTGAAAAAGTTGAATTCATGCTCAGCAGCGATGATACAGCTATTTACAATGCATTCAAGGATGGTTCCCTGCAGTTCTCAGATACTATCGCAACAGATATGATGGCAACTGTTAAGGATACACCTGAATTCCACAAGATTCCTACTCTGGGAACCTACTACTGCGGATTCAATGTTAACAGTGATCTGTTCAAGGGCAAGACCATTCAGCAGGCAGCTGATATGAGAAAAGCTCTGAGCCTGTTAATCGACCGTCAGTATATTGTTGATACAATTGCCCAGGCTGATCAGGAAATCGCCAATACCTTCATCCCTACCGGAATGTCTAATGGTAACGGCGGTGAATTCAGAATGAATGATGATGCTTATACCTATCCTGTAGAAGATAAAGTTGGTTATTATGACCCTGAACTGACAGACGCTAATATTGAAGAAGCTCAGGCTCTTCTTGAAAGCGCTGGATATGTATTTGATGAAAACGGCATGCTGTCCCCTGAAACTCCTATCAACATGACATACCTTACCAACGATTCCGAAGGTAACGTAAAGATTGGTGAAGCTATTCAGCAGGATCTTGCAGCTATCGGTGTTAATGTGACTGTTGAGACTCGTGAGTGGTCCGTATTCCTTGATGAAAGAAAGCAGGGACAGTTCGACTTCTGTCGTGAAGGCTGGCTGGCAGACTACAATGACCCGATCAACATGCTGGAAATGTGGGAAACCGATTCCGGTAACAACGATATGCAGTTTGGTAGATAATCATATAGATTACCACTTTCTGGATATGTGATTGAATAATTAAAGGGCCTGTGCGCTGTGTGCGGCGTACAGGTTCTTTTTTTAACTGTTCAGTTCCCTCACAGTAACCGGCGTGTATTAACAGTTCAGACCTGTCTGGCCTGTTACGGCATGTACAGCATTTTTCAATTATTTTATTTTATATATTGTAAATATCCGTCTGATGTGGTAAACTAACAATTGCTTGGCATTAGGAGGTGTAGAAATGGCAGTTCTGAGAATAATATTAACAGTGCTTTTTATAATAATTTGTATTGCATTGACAGTTTTGGTACTGATGCAGGAAGGCAAAGCGGCCGGTCTGGGAGCTATCAGCGGTGCGGCAGAGACATATTGGGGAAAGAACAAGGGACGTTCCATGGAAGGAACTTTAGTAAAGATTACCAAGTACCTTGCAATCTCCTTTATTGTTATTGCAGCAATTCTGAATATATCCAAATTTTAACTACCAAAGCACTCTTGTATGCAAACAGGGGTGCTTATTTTTTTCCGGTCTGCGCAGGCTTTCCAGGGGAAAACTGCGCTGCATTACAGAAACAGAGGAGTTATGACAGAAAATAAAACAGAAGCCAGAAAACTTAAGGTGCTGGGCCTGATGGAAGACCCCAGCTATGTCCCTATGCGTGAAAAGGAACTTGCCTGCATCATGCTGGTAGAGCCGGAGGATCGTCCCGAATTCAAAAGGATCCTGCAGGAGCTCCTTTCAGAAGGGAAAATTCAAATTAATAAAAGAGGAAGATATTCTAAACCTGAACAGCAGCTTTTGACGGGGGTTTTTACCAGCCATCAGAAGGGATTCGGGTTTGTGCAGATAGACGGACGGGAAGAAGACCTTTATGTCCCTGAGGATTGTGTTAACGGTGCGTATCATCTGGATACGGTAGAAGTACGCCTGCTTCCCGGACAGCATGGGCAGAGACAGGAAGCGGAAGTATGCCGTATTATAGCAAGAGGTATGTCCCATGTTGTTGGGACCTATCAGAAGAGCCGCAGCTTTGGATTCGTCATTCCTGATAACAGTAAGCTGCCTTCGGACATCTTTGTATCCCAGGAACGTTCCAAAGGGGCCGTGAGCGGTTCAAAAGTCGTTGTGGAAATCACTGATTATGGCGGAAGCCGCCGGAAAAGCCCGGAGGGAAAAGTGGTTGAAATACTAGGCCATATCAATGATCCCGGCGTGGATATTATGTCCATTGTAAGAAGCTTTGATCTTCCGGAAGGTTTTCCGGAGAAGGTGATGAACCAGGCGCAGCGCTGCGGTACTGAGGTTACGGAAGCAGACCGGGCCGGAAGGCTTGATCTGCGGGAGTTGACTATGGTTACCATTGATGGTGAAGATGCCAAGGATCTGGATGATGCAGTAAGCCTGGAGAGGGATGGAGAGAATTATTGCCTGGGCGTTCACATCGCAGATGTCTCCAACTATGTGCAGGAAAATTCCGCATTGGACAGAGAAGCCTTAAAAAGAGGCACCAGCGTGTATCTTGTGGACAGGGTAATCCCCATGCTCCCGCATGCACTGTCCAATGGTATCTGTTCGCTGAATGAAGGAGAGGACCGCCTTGCTTTGAGCTGCCTTATGACGGTAAACCATAAAGGAGAAGTGGTGGATTACCGCATAGCTGAAAGCGTTATCCGTGTGGACCGCCGGATGACCTACACAAGTGTTGCAAAAATTCTTGAAAAGGAAGACCCGGAGGAATGTGCCGCTTATGAAGAATTTGTCCCTATGTTCCGGGATATGGCTTATTTGTCTTCCGTAATCAGAGAGAGGCGCCGCCGCAGGGGAGCAATTGATTTTGAGTTCCCCGAAAGTAAAATAATCCTGGATCAATCCGGGCATCCGCTGGAGATAAAGCCTTATGAACGGAATACGGCTACTAAGCTGATTGAAGATTTTATGCTGCTGGCCAATGAGACGGTAGCACAGCACTTTTACTGGCTTCAGACGCCGTTTGTTTACCGGACCCATGATAATCCGGATCCGGAAAAGGTGCACCGTCTCAGCCTTTTTATCAATAATTTCGGTTATACCATGAAGACGGGGCAGGAAGAGATACACCCGAAGGAGCTTCAGAAGCTCCTGGATAAGGTGGAAGGGACGCCGGAGGAGGCGCTGATCAGCAGGCTGACGCTGCGCAGCATGAAGCAGGCGAAGTATACAACGGAATGCACGGGCCATTTTGGACTGGCGAGCCAATATTACTGTCATTTTACATCTCCCATACGGCGCTATCCCGATTTGCAGATTCACCGCATCATTAAGGAACAGCTTCGCGGGAGGCTGGATGAGGACAGAACGGCACACTATCAGCAGATTCTTCCCCAGGTGGCTAAGCAGTCAAGCCAGCTGGAACGGAGGGCGGATGAAGCTGAACGTGAAACTGATAAACTGAAGAAAACAGAATATATGGAACAGCATGTGGGAGAGATTTATGAAGGCGTGATTTCAGGTGTGACGGCCTGGGGACTCTATGTGGAGCTGCCTAATACCGTGGAGGGCCTGGTTCATGTATCCATGCTGCCCGGGGATTATTACTATTATGATGAAGCCGCCTGCGAGATGCGGGGAACCCAGACCGGGAAAGCATATAAGCTGGGAGAAAAGCTGAAAGTAAAAGTGAAATTTGCGGACAGGTTTACACGGACTATAGATTTTGTCCTGCCGCATGAAGAAGAGGGGATTGACGATGGCGAAGGAAGCACAGAAACTGGTTGCCAATAATAAAAAAGTTTTTCATGATTATTTCGTGGAAGAGAAATATGAAGCCGGCCTGGTGCTGCACGGAACGGAGGTAAAATCACTCCGTATGGGTAAATGCAGCATCAAGGAGGCATTTATCACCGTAGATAAGGGCGAAGTATTCATAAATGGAATGCATGTCAGCCCATATGAAAAAGGAAATATTTTTAATAAGGATCCGCTCCGGGTGAGAAAGCTGCTCATGCATAAGGCGGAAATTATGAAGCTGACTGGAAAGGTGGCGGAAAAAGGTTACACTTTAATGCCGCTCCAGGTATATTTCAGGGACGGAAGGGCTAAAATTGAAATAGGCCTTTGCCGAGGCAAGAAAATGTATGATAAGCGGCAGGATATTGCTAAAAAGGATGCCAGAAGGGATACGGAGAGGGAATTCAAGGTGAAGAATCTTTATTGATTCCCGCCGGTGCGCCTTGACAAGAGCAGAAAAGGTGTGTATACTAACGGTACCAAAAGTTTTTAATTGAATAAGGGGTAGTCAAGGTTTCGACAGGGGTCTTGCAGCTGGAGAAGCTATCCGCAGGAATGCGTTAAATCCAAACCTAAATACAAACGCTGAAGACAATACTTTAGCTTACGCAGCAGCTTAATGCTGTGTTGTCTGACTTAGAGCACCTACACTTTAAGACTCAGGCATCGACTTTGTAGGAAACGGCACAGGCAAAGCTTTGAGCCTGTGGACGTATTATGAAGCTACTGAAGTTAACCGGATGTCAATTTCCGGTTAATGGAGGGAATGTCTAAGAATTGACTATGATAGTAGAAGGACAGGGAATGGGCTTTTGGACACGGGTTCGACTCCCGTCTACTCCATTAAAAACACTGATAAAATGGAGCTTTTTTGGATGCGATTTTAAAAAGGTAATACCTGGAATTGTTCAAGGCTTTCCTGCAAATTCAATTTATTATTATTTTGGGGCTATGGAGTAGAAGACTTAGGTTTTCTACTCTATTTTATAGTATAACAGAACGGAAAACGTACATAAATGAAGCAACAGGCTTCATGGGGAGGGAACAATATGCACAAGGAATACTTACTCAGCTGCTTTGATATGACAAAAATGGAAGACGAAAATGAATTCTTTGAATCCTTCGATGAGATGGAGCTTTTTATAGAGCAAAATAAAGAAAATATAATAATTGACGGGACATATCATCTGGAGGAGCTCAATCTCTAAGGAAGACATGACAGGAGGCTCACAGAAGCTTTATGGCAGCAACAAGAAAAAAAGATACGCTTATGACAGAGGGCGCTATCTGGAAAAACATTCTTCTGTTTGCACTTCCCCTGATGCTGGGGAATATTTTTCAGCAGCTTTACAATACGGTAGACAGTATTGTGGTCGGCAATTTTGTGGGAAAAGAAGCACTTGCGGCGGTAGGTACAACTGACAGCATCATAAATACCTTTATCGGATTTTTTTCCGGACTGGCGACCGGTTCGGGGATTATTATATCCCAGTATTTTGGCGAGAAAAATGAAAAGGGCGTACATGACGCCGTACATACAACAATAGCGCTCACCTTTCTGATGAGTCTGATCTGTACAGTTTGCGCTATTCTTCTTGTGCCGGCGTTTCTTCATATGATGGGGACTCCGAAGGATGTGTTTAATCAGTCTGCGGTTTATCTCAGGATTTATTTTGCCGGAAGCATGGGATTGCTTTTTTATAATATGGGGGCTGGGATTCTGCGTGCGGTAGGCGATTCCAGGCGGCCGCTCTATTTCCTTATTTTTTCAGCCCTGCTTAATATCGGGCTGGATCTTTTCTTTGTAGCCTACCTTGGCCTTGGAGTAGCCGGAGTCGCCTGGGCAACGATTATTTCTCAGGGCGCGTCAGCAATACTCATTATGGCCGCGCTGTCCAGGGAAACGGAAAGCTACCGCGTCATATGGCGGAAGGTAAGAATCAATCCGGTGATGACTCGTAAAATATTTCAAATCGGTCTGCCTTCCGCGCTGCAGATGGCGGTTACTTCGTTTTCCAATGTATTTGTCCAATCCTATATCAATCATTTTGGTTCTGCTGCCATGGCAGGCTGGTCCTCTTATGGGAAAATAGATAAATTCTGCCTGCTTCCCATTCAGAGTATTTCGATGGGGGTAACCACCTTTGTAGGCCAGAATCTGGGCGCCAGAAAGCTTGACAGAGTGAAGCGGAGTACCAGGGTGGGGCTCATGATTTGTTTTGGTATAGCCCTTGTTATCATTATTCCGGTGTGGCTTGCCGCCGGCTCGCTTGTGAGGCTATTTAACCAGAGCCCGGACGTCCTGTCCTATGGCACGTTGTTTGTCCGCCTTGAAATGCCGTTCTATTTTGCGCTGTGTATCAATCAGATATACGCGGGGACGCTCAGAGGCGTGGGAAATACAAAGGCTCCCATGGTGATCATGATGTCCTGCTTCATTGTTTTCCGGCAGGTGTATCTGTTTTCCGTTTCTCATATTACCGAGTCAATCATCTGGGTAGCGCTGGGGTATCCCTTTGGCTGGATTCTGTGCAGCCTGTGCCTTGTTCTTTATTTCAGGCATACCAATCTGGAGAAGTACAGGGTGGCCGGATAATGGGAGAATGCCGTTCTGTAAAATCGGCGGCAAACGGCCGTAACGGATTTTTCAGCCGCAGGTAAAGCACTGGATAAGTACAGACCGCATATAATATCAAAAACAGGAAATGGGTGGAATATGTATTTTGTAAAGACATCCGATGATATAAATCTTGCTGTCTATGATTATAATCCCAAGGGAAAGAAAACAGTGCTTCTGATTCATGGCTGGCCGCTGTCCCATCTGATGTATGAATACCAGCTGGAGATGCTGATTTCCTGCGGTTACAGGGTAATCACCATGGATTTGAGAGGCTTTGGGAATTCCGATGTGCCGGCAGGCGGCTACTGTTATGACCAGATGGCGGAGGATATTTATAAAGTGGTGTGTGCGCTGCGACTGAACCGGTTTACACTGGCCGGATTTTCCATGGGCGGGGCTGTCGTGCTCCGGTATATGAGAGAATTCCAGGGATACGGCGTGGAGCGGCTGATTCTGCTTGCCGCCGCAGCGCCCAGCTGGACCAGGAGAGAGGGCTTTCCTTACGGGCTGACCAGGGAATATGTGAACGGGCTTATCAGGGAAGCCTGTACGGATCGTCCCAGGCTGGCCTGTAAATTCAGCCATGAACAGCTTTTTGCAAGCTGCCAGTCCGAGCCTTTGAAAAACTGGTTTGAGGATATAGCCCTTTCCGCTTCAGGGATCGGTACGGTGCAGGCGGCCATTGCGCTGCGGGATGAGGATGGAAGAAATGATCTGAAGGCTGTTGAGGTCCCCACTGTGATCATCCATGGGAAAAAGGATGTGGTGGTATCCAGTCAGCTGGCGGAGTATCAGCACATGGCAATCCAGGGCTCTAAGCTGTATGAGCTGGAAAACAGCGGGCACGGTATCGTTTATGATGAGTTGGAACGTTTTAACGATTTGTTTTTGATGGCGGTGGAAGGAAAGTGCTGATACCAACCGTTTTTACTTCAAGGTTTTATGAAATATATAGAGAAAGCAAAAAAGGCAGATATCCTTTTCCGGGATACCTGCCTTCTCTGTCATGCTTCAGCCAAACAACCTTTTCTTTTTTATCATGCTTCAGCCAAACAGCCTTTTCCTTTTTTCTTCAATCCTTCTGCGCCGCTCCTGTGTTGCGTCGCTGTCTACTCGATAAACGCCATCCTCATACACCAATACGTCGCCCTCCATGGACTGGGGCGGCAATTCGCTGCGGGGGACAAGAAGGGTGGTGCGGTCTTCCTTTTCACAGACTGCGTTATCACCTTCAAAACGATCAATGATATAGCTCATAAATTCTCCTTTCAGCCCTGTAACCCGGGCGGACATCAGGGATTGCACTGACTACAGGGCGAATAGCCCATGCCGGTTATTTCTTCCCTGCTTCCTTCATAATAAATTTTATTGGCTTCCTTCATCTGGGAAACAGAGGTGCAGTCCGGGTAGTGGAACTTCATGCTGTTTTTATTCAGTACATAGGTAGCCATCTTAGGAGCATCTTCCTGCATAGTTCCCGGCAAAGCTTCCCCGGAGCCTGGGGAAGCTGCGGTTTCCCATGTGATTTGGCTTCCGTCTGAAGTGGCTATCAGCGTTCCCTGTTCATCCGTACGGTATACCCTGATGCCGGAGGCGGACAGCTTTTCCATGGTTTCCCTGTGAGGATGGCCGTAGCTGTTGTCTGTTCCGCAGGAAATCACTGCACAGGAGGGGCTGACCGCCTGGAGGAATTCATCGCAGGTGGAAGTGGAACTGCCGTGATGGCCCAGCTTCAGGACGTCGGCCTTCAGGGAAAGGCCGCTTTCCGTCATGGCTTTTTCCGAAGGCGCCTCCGCATCGCCGCACATAACGAAGGCATTGGAGCCAAAGGCCAGCCGGATTCCAACAGACAGGTTGTTCAGATCACCGTCCTTTGCCGCCTGTTCGGCAATGTCTGTGGCAGGGGAGAGAATGGTAAAATCAGCCTCTCCGAGAGAATAGGTATCGCCCGGCTCTGGTCTGGTGACCCGAAGCTCCTTTTCCAGAAGCGCATCCAGCACATCCTCATAGGTCCGCGTTGTATGGGATACGTCCGGCATAATGACCGTGCCGATGTCAAATGCATGGATAACGTCGTCCATCCCGCCGATATGATCCTCATGGGGATGTGTTCCTATCAGATAGGATAGCTTTGTAACTCCCAGAGATTGTAAATATGCGGTGACGGTGGGACCGCTTTCATTGGTGCCGGCGTCCACCAGCATATTTTCCGCCCCTGACTGGATGAGTATGGAATCTCCCTGTCCCACGTCGATGAAATGTACTTTTAGTACCCCTGCAGCATCCGGCGCCGGAACCGACTGGGCTGCCGTTTCCTCAGACCTGCTCATTTCACCCGGGCCGGATACTGTGGGAGCGCATCCTGTAAAAATGAGGGAAGCGCACAACGCCAGAGAAGCGGAAAACAGGAACCTTCGGAAAGGACCGTATCCGTTTCTGCGTACTGCATACATATGTTTTAAATTCGCTTTCATGTTCTAATCCTCCTGACACTTTATGATATAACAGATTCCCGCGGAAGAAAAGAAAAAAATAAGGCATGTGCCAACCGCCATTTTCCGTCCTGTTACGGGACTGGCGGTTGGCACATGCCTTTTCAGGGCCTTCCTATTCGCTGAAGGGAGCCATGGAAACGCGGATAAAATAGCCTTTGTCGTGATCGCAGACCGGGCATTTTTCCGGCGCATTTGTACCGGTGTATACATAGCCGCAGTTTAAGCAGATCCAGCCGGTTTCCACATCGGAAACAAAAAGCCTGTTCTGCTCCATAAGCTGGGCAAACTTCCCGAAGCGGTCTCCGTGTGTTTTTTCAATTGCGGAGATCATATGGAAGGATGCGGCAACCCTGGAGAAGCCCTCCTCCGCGGCTTTGTCTCCAAAAGCCTTATAAATCGGATCATATTCTTCATATTCATTGTGCTGTGCAGACAGAAGAAGCTGCTTTATATCAGGATAAATATCCACAGGGTAGCCGCCGTCCACAACGATGGTTTCTCCCGCAAGCTCCTTTAAGTGATTATAAAAAATTTCTGCATGCTCCTTTTCCTGGTTGGCCGTAAATGTAAAAACGGCTTCAATAACATGAAGGCCATCCTTTTTAGCCTGGGAGGCTGCAAATGTATAACGGTTTCTTGCCTGACTTTCACCTGCAAAGGCACGCATCAGGTTATCCTTTGTTTCACTGTTCCTGAAATCAATGGGCATTTTCATCCACTCCTTTTCTGATATGGTTATTTCTAGTATGGGCAGCGGGAAAAGGTTTATACTTTTTTTATAGTAAGTTTTCAGCCAGTTAATTGCAATTTGTGTACATAAGGGTAAAATGAAGAACAGAGTAGCAGACACAAAAGTCTGTATGAATGGGAGACATGTAAAATGAAAGAAAAACTGATACGGTTTATGCAGGGCAGGTATGGGGTGGACCAGTTTACCAGATTCCTGATGGGAGTGGCGCTGGCGTGCATGATCATTTCTCTTTTTACCAGAAATGCCGTCTGGTCGTTTCTGATCTTATTAGTTCTGGTTTACAGCTATTTCCGTATGTTCTCCAAAAATATCCAGAAGCGCTATGCGGAAAATCAGAAATATCTGCAGATGACTGCCGGAATCAGAAAAAAATGGGCATCCTTCCAGAGGGATATGAAGGACAGAAAGACCCATCACATTTACAGATGCCCTGGCTGCAAACAGAAAATCAGGGTTCCGAAGGGAAAAGGGAAAATCGCAATCCGCTGCCCGAAGTGTCAAACAGAATTTATCAAGAAGAGCTGACGGGAGAAAAATATGTTCGGGTACGTAATTGTTAACAAACAGGAATTGAAATTCAGGGATTTTGATTTATATCAGTCCTATTACTGCGGCTTCTGCCGGGAGCTTAAGGAGAGATACGGTGTAAAGGGCCAGATTACGGTAACCTATGACATGACGTTTCTGATTCTGCTTCTGACAGGCCTTTATGAAACTGAGGACAAAGTAAGCGAGTGCAAGTGCATTGCCCATCCCTTTGACAAACATCCCACAAGAAGGAATTCCTTTACGGAATATGCGGCGGATATGAACATCCTCCTTACCTATTATCAATGTATTGATGACTGGGAGGATGAGAAAAAGGTATGGAAGAGAGGTTATGCAGGCATCCTGAAAAAAGCCTTCCGGGACACATCGGCAAGGCACCCGGAAAAGGCCGAGGTAATTTCCGCCCAACTGAATGCGCTCCATGAATATGAAAAAAAAGGAGAAAAAAATCTTGACATTGTAGCAGGGTGTTTTGGTAATATAATGTCGGAGATTTTTGCCTTCAGAAAAGACGAGTGGGAGGAAGACCTTCGCAGGATGGGCTTTTTCCTGGGAAAGTATATTTATTTGATGGACGCTTATGAAGATATGGAAAAGGATGAAAAAAACGGAAACTTCAATCCCTTCCTTTCCATGCGCGGCGAGAGCGGTTTTGATGATAAGGTTTATCAGATTTTAAGAATGATGATGGCAGAGTGCTCCAGAGCGTTTGAAAAACTCCCCATTCTTGAGAATACGGATATTCTCCGGAATATTCTTTACTCCGGCGTCTGGTGCCGGTACGAGATGGTAAGAGGCAGAAGAAAGGAACAGCAGGAAAATGCGTGACCCGTATCAGGTACTGGGTGTATCCCGTGATGCATCTGACGAAGAAATTAAGAAAGCGTATCGAGCACTGAGCAGAAAATATCACCCCGATGCCAATGTTAACAATCCGAATAAGGAACAGGCGGAAGAAAAGTTCAAGGAGATCCAGCAGGCTTACCAGCGGATTATGGATGAAAGACAGCATGGAACCTCCAGCAGCTATTCAGGAAGCTCCGGCTCCGGAAGCTATGGAGGCGGTTACCAGGATTACGGCGGTTTCGGTGATTTTGAAGATTTATTCGGCAGCTTCGGCTTTGGCGGCCAGAGCTACCGGAGACAGCAGAGCGCTGCGGGCGGTGACGAGTATACAGTTCACATGAACGCGGCCTTTAACTATATCCAGAGCAGACATTTCAGGGAAGCCCTTAACGTCCTCTCCGGAATCAGTGAGAGAACTGCAAAATGGTATTATTACAGCTCCATTGCCAATTCAGGGCTTGGAAATAATGTGATAGCCCTGGAGCATGCAAAGAAAGCAGCGGCGATGGAACCGGGAAACCAGCAGTATCGAGTATGGCAGCAGCAGATGGAATCCGGCGGAAGCTGGTATCAGACCCAGCAGTCCCCTTACGGAATGCCGGCTATGGACGGAAGCAACTGGTGCCTGAAGCTCTGCATTGCGAACCTGATCTGCAACATGTGCTGCGGGGGCGGCGGTCTGTGCTGCGGAGGCGGCATTCCAATAGGAAGGTTCTGATGCGCCTGCCTTTTTGCGGCAGGAAAAGAAAGGAGTACGGAATATGGACGTAATGGTTATATATTCAAGCCGTACCGGGAATACAAAAAAAGTGGCGACCAGTATATTTGCGGCGATCCCAGGAGAGTCCAAGGATATGCAGCCGATAGAAGAATATAACGGTAAGGATGCGGAAACCTATTTTATAGGCTTCTGGACGGATCAGGGAACCTGTGATATGCGGGTGGTGGATTTGCTGTCTGAGCTGGAAGGTAAAAATGTGGCACTGTTTGGCACCTGCGGCATGGGCGCTAATATGGAATATTATAAAAGTATCGAACAGAAGGTAAAGGTCTGGCTTCCGGAAACCTGCAGATATTTTGGCGCATATATGTGCCAGGGGAAAATGCCCATGCAGGTCCGTCAGAAATATGAAATGATGGAGAAAAACGGGATGGGTGAGGAAAAAATCAAACCGCTGCTCCGCAATTTTGACGAAGCGCTCCTGCATCCCGACAGTGAGGATTTGAAGGCAGCCGCAGCCTTTGCCGCGGATATTGTGGAACGGATAAAAAATGATGAATGCTGAGAAAAGCTGCGTAGGGCCAACAGACGGCCTTACGCAGTTTTTGCTTTTTTTTTACAAAAATGTTTGTAATCTCTTTTCGTATATGATATACCACATATAGAAATAATAAGCGGAAGCGGGGAGAAATTATGACAAGGGATATGACAGAAGGCAGGCCGTTAAAGCTCATACTGGGGTTTGCGGTGCCTCTTTTATTCGGAAATCTGTTCCAGCAGTTCTATAATCTTGTGGATACCATAATTGTGGGGAAATTTCTGGGAGTGAAATCATTGGCTGCAGTGGGAAGCACAGGCTCCATAAATTTTCTGATTATCGGTTTCTGCATGGGCATCTGCAACGGCTTTGCAATACCAATAGCGCAGAGCTTTGGGGCCAAAAATGATAAGACGCTTAGAAAATATGTGGCGAACAGCACCTGGCTTGCGCTGCTTTTTGCCGTGGTGATGACAATTGCCACAGTGCTTTTGTGCAGGCCCATTCTCCGGCTCATGCGGACACCGGAGGATATTATCGGTGGCGCCTATACCTATATTGTAATTATTTTTGCAGGGATACCGGCGACAATTCTTTATAATATGGTTTCCGGTATCCTGCGGGCCATGGGTGACAGCAAAACGCCTTTGTATTTCCTGATATTGTCGGCATTCCTGAATATCCTCCTGGATCTGCTCTGCATTGTAGTGCTGCACATGGGTGTGTCGGGAGCTGCCCTGGCCACGGTTGTATCCCAGGCTGTTTCAGGAGTGAGCTGTCTGACTTATATGCGCAAAAAATTCGATATCCTTCATGTGAGAAAGGATGAATGGAAGCTGGAGGCACAATATGTAAAGAACCTGTGCGGCATGGGAATCCCCATGGGACTGCAGTATTCCGTAACTGCAATCGGCAGCGTTATTCTCCAGAGCGCGGTGAATTCCCTGGGTTCGGTGGCAGTAGCCTCCATGACGGCGGCAAGCAGAATCGGCGGCTTTTTTGCCTGTCCCTTTGATGCGCTGGGGGCTACTATGGCGACCTATGCGGGGCAGAATATCGGGGCAGGGAAGCCGGAGCGTATCCGCAGGGGCATCAAAACAGCCAATATTATCGGCGCAGCCTATGCGGCAGTGGCATTAACCGTGATGTTTTTTGCTGGAGGAAGCCTTGCGCTGCTGTTTGTGGACAGGACGGAAACGGAGATACTTTCCAATGTAAGGCTGTTTCTGCTGTGCAACGCATTGTTCTATTTCCCGCTGGCCCTTGTAAATAATATCCGTTTTCTGATTCAGGGAATGGGCTACAGTATGCTTGCCATATTGTCCGGGGTGAGTGAGATGATAGCAAGGGCGCTTGCCGGCTTCCTGCTTGTTCCCGTGTTCGGCTTTGTGGCAGCAGGTTTTGCGAGCCCGCTTGCCTGGGTGCTGGCCGATATATTTTTAATCGTGGCCTATTTTAAGGTCATGAAGAAAACGGAACGGCTGTTCACAGATAAAAACCAGGCATGATGCAGTATTCGGTATACTGTAATAAAAGCTGTGCAGCGCCGGCTGAAAAGTTGGAAAAACTCTGAAAAGTTCACATGTTTTTCATAAATATCTGTTACACTGTTATTACATACAGAATAAAGGACCGGATGGAGGTAGTGCCGGTTATAATATTAGAGAGAAGGCCGGTTATCAGGAACGGCGGAATCGAGGTTGGTATGGATCGGACAAAAATACTGGTTGTGGATGACGAAAGCAGAATGCGCAAGCTGGTAAAGGACTTCCTCCAGAAAAACAATTACGATGTGGTGGAGGCAGGAGACGGAAGCGAGGCGCTGGATATTTTTTTTGAACAAAATGACATTGCATTGATCATTCTGGACGTTATGATGCCGAAGATGGACGGCTGGCAGGTATGCAGGGAGGTCAGGAATTATTCCAAGGTCCCCATCATCATGCTCACGGCCAAAGGAGATGAAAAGGATGAGCTTCAGGGCTTCGATCTGGGGGTGGATGAGTATATTTCCAAACCCTTCAGTCCCAAGATACTGGTAGCCCGCGTGGAGGCGATTCTGCGCAGATCCGGCAAAACGGCTTCCGGCGACGTCATGGAAGCGGGAGGAATCCACCTGGATAAAGCCGCGCATATGGTAACCATAGACGGTGAGAACGTGGATTTAAGCTACAAGGAATTTGAGCTTCTTACTTATTTTATGGAAAACAGGGGAATTGCGCTGTCACGGGAGAAAATTCTCAACAACGTCTGGAATTACGACTACTTCGGTGACGCAAGAACCATAGACACCCACGTAAAAAAACTCCGCAGCAAGCTGGGCCCCAAAGGCGACATGATAAAAACAATCTGGGGAATGGGCTATAAATTTGAGGTTGAATAAATGTGGATTACATTCCCCTGGAATGGACTATAAATTCGAGGTTGAATAAGTGTGGATTACATTCCCCTGGAATGGGCTATAAATTTGAGGTTGAATAAGTATAAATTACATTCCCCGGCAGAATGAACGGAGCGGATTATGAAATATTCTATCAGAAAACAGTTTGCTTATATATTTATCGGATTAATGGCCGGCACAATTTTATTGTGCTGGTTTATTAATAATACCTTTCTGGAAAGATATTATTTCCATAACAAACAGACGGTAGTTATGGATGCATATAATCAGATGAATGCCGCAGCCCAGAAGGGGAGTATCAGTTCGGATGATTTTGACATTCATCTGCAGCAGCTCAGTGCGAGATACAATATTTCCATTCTTGTACTGGACGAAGACTCCGAAACCATCAGAGTCAGCGGAGGCGATCCTGCCATATTGAAAATAGAGCTGTGGAATCATGTCCTTTTTGACAGCGCGGAAGGCTCTGAGAAGCTGTATCCTGATACGCCGGAACTTAAAAGCGGCCCGGGCGGAGGCAAGGCTTCTAAATATGAAGAAAACATAATCACCAATAAAACCCTGGTACGCAATGACAGTCCCTTTTATATTGTCCAGCTTGTAACAAGCAACCGTGTCAGCATGGAATACCTGGATATGTGGGGCTTCCTTGATAATGGCAATCTTTTTTTTATAAGGACAGCACTGGAGGGAATCAGGGACAGCGTTGATATTGCCAACCGTTTCCTGGCCTATGTGGGGATTGCGGCTACGGTAGCCAGCGGTATTATTATCTGGATCGTTTCTAAAAAAATAACAGATCCCATACTGGAGCTTGCCCATATTTCAGAACGGATGACCCACCTGGATTTCGATGCCAGATATAAAGGGCGGAGTTTTAATGAAATTGCCATTCTGGGAAATCATATTAATCAGATGGCGGATACTCTGGAAGTTACGATTTCAGAATTGAAGACGGCCAATAATGAACTGCAGAAGGATATTGAAAGAAAGAATGAAGTTGATGAGATGCGTAAGGAATTCCTTTCCAATGTTTCTCATGAACTGAAGACTCCCATAGCCCTGATTCAGGGCTATGCAGAGGGGTTAAAGGAAGGGATCAATGACGACGATGAGGAAAGCAGGAATTTTTATTGCGACGTTATCATAGATGAATCCGGGAAAATGAATAATATGGTGAAAAAGCTTCTCACGCTGAATCAGCTGGAATTCGGCAATGAAGTAATAACAATGGAACGCTTTGATATAGTGATGCTGATCCACAATTACATCCAGTCTGCGGAGATCCTCATCAGGCAAAATGATGCCACTGTCCGCTTTGAACAGGATACACCTGTTTATGTATGGGGAGATGAATTCAAGACGGAAGAAGTCTTTATGAATTATTTCAGCAATGCCCTGAACCATCTGGATGGCGAACGGATCGTGGATATCAAACTGACCCAGGAAAGCAAAACGGTAAGGGTTTCCGTATTTAATACCGGAATTCCCGTCCCGGAGGATTCACTTCCTCATTTATGGGAAAAATTTTACAAAGTGGATAAAGCCAGGACAAGAGAATACGGCGGCAGCGGAGTGGGCCTTTCTATTGTAAAAGCAATCCAGGAATCTATGAATCAGAAGTACGGAGTGGTCAACTATGAAAACGGGGTAGAGTTCTGGTTTGAGCTGGAGAAGGTGACGGACAGGTGAAAATCCTTTCCGTTGTCGGGGTCCCCTCTTAACAGCGGCCAAAAGAGCATTACACTTGAAATCTGCGATATTTATAATAATTTAAGAAAACTCTCAAAGAAGAAACACAGAATGCACACATTTTTTTTGTAAAATAACAGCATTCAAAGCAGAGGGGGCTTTGTTTTTCGGATTGGAAAACAGGGCCCTTTTTGTTGAAGGTGGGTTGTCCTGCATAGTGCGGCGGCTTTGGCTTCATTTCAAAACGAATTTATAAAATGCCTGCGCTCAGGCAGATGGGGGCCACTATGACGAATGAACAATATTATGCGCTGATGGAACCGTATCATAATGCATGCCAGATGATGCTGACCCGGCTGGAGGTGCTCAATCATACCCTTTATGAAAAAACCACAGTATGTCCCATCCATAATATCCAGCACCGGATGAAGGAAAAAAAGAGCATCGAGGAAAAATTACTCCGGCTGAAGCTGACCTCCAGTATTGCCAATGCCAGAGACTACCTTCAGGACGTGGCAGGCATCCGCATTATCTGTTTTTTTGTAGAGGATATTTACAATCTGGCAAAAGCGGTGAAACGCCAGACGGACCTTGTAATTATAAAAGAAAGGGATTACATCAGCTGCCCGAAAGTAAACGGTTACAGAAGCTTCCATTTAGTAGTCGGGGTGCCTGTTTATTACCGGGATACCATGGAGTATTTTCCTGTTGAAATCCAGATGAGAACCATGGCTATGGATTTGTGGGCCAGCATGGAACACCGTGTCTGCTATAAAAAAGAAATGGAGGAAGCGGAAAAACAGAGACGCCGCAAGGCTTTTACCGAATATGCCGGACTCCTGGAGGAATTGGAGAAGCAGTTTGAGATATATAATGAAGCCGCAGGAATACTGGAAGAATCACAGGTTTCATGGGAAAGTAAAAAGAATTTGAAAAAAATGTAAAATTGTAGTTGACAAAGTCGAATCAGGATGATAGAATCAATTTCGTTGCCGGTTGAACCGCTGCAACAACAACTTGAAAGAAATAAAAAAAATGAAAAAAGTGCTTGACAGTCCAAACGACATGTGATAAGATATCAACTGTTGCGGCTGAGAAAGCAGCACACAGAACCTTGA
>OBAB01000232.1_pt1 | contig 47891 bp, 42 predicted proteins | sample 1516501 | NCBI WGS metagenome assembly OBAB01 (sample SAMEA2579906, study PRJEB22360) | human gut metagenome
TGGGCAGAAAGGCCGGCGCCCCCCCCCCCCGCCGTAACGGCGGCCCGCTGCTGTAAGCCGCAGGCCGGCGCGCTGCGGGGCCGCTGCACGCCTTCCGGCGTCGTGGCACTGGCGGCGGCTGTCTGCTATGGAGAGACTGCTGTGCTGCGCATCCTCTGGATGGGGAGCAGCGTGGCAATGCTGATCCGGGCTGCGCTGGAGGCGCTGTGCGCGTTCTGGATGATCGGTCTCGGCCTGAGCTGGCTGCGGAGGGACTGGAAGACCCCCACCCGCAGCCTGACGCCCGCCGTGCTGGGCAGCGCCGTGTTCTACTGGTGCGTGCTGGCCCGCTTTATGGAGAACAGCTCCAGCTGGCACCGGGTGGCCCCCACGGCGATGGTCTGGCAGCTGCTGGCGGGGCTGATGTTCCTCTCGGCACTGGCCCGGGCGCTCTACCTGCCCGGCACGTCGGACGGGCGCACCCTCTGTGCCGGCGGGCTGGCGGCGTTTGCCCTCTGCCTGTGCTGGGAGCTGCCCACCGTGCTGCAGACCCTCGTACAGGAGGGCGGCGGGGCTCTGCTGACGCCGACGCTGCTGTTCCGGCTGGGGCTGTGCTGTGTGGGCGCTTTGGGAGCCTTGAGCGCTGTGCGCTGCACAAGGACTGAGCAGGATGCATAAATGCGTCAGCAGTCGCTTGGTTGAATTGCTCAAAACAGCACCCCATTCCCTGAGAAAATAGTACAAAAGCAAAAAAGTATGAAAACGACTTGTTAATTTTTTGGCAGGCACTTGAAAGTTTGGCCGTTTTGGTCTAAAATAAGAGTACCGTGAATTATCCGAATCAGGGTAAGAACATTTAGGAGGTACTATTAACATGGCTGTTAGAGTTGCTATCAATGGTTTTGGTCGTATTGGCCGTCTGGCTTTCCGTCAGATGTTTGATGCTGAGGGTTACGAGGTCGTCGCTATCAACGACCTGACCAGCCCCAAGATGCTGGCTCACCTGCTGAAGTACGATACCGCTCAGGGTTCCTTCTGCGGCAAGATCGGTGAGGGCAAGCACACCGTCGAGGCTACCGAGGACTCCATCATCGTGGACGGCAAGGAGATCAAGATCTACGCTGTTAAGGACGCAAAGGACGCTCCCTGGGGCGAGCTGAACGTCGATGTCGTTCTGGAGTGCACCGGCTTCTACACCAGCAAGGAGAAGAGCATGGCTCACATCCAGGCTGGCGCCAAGAAGGTCGTCATCTCTGCTCCCGCAGGCAACGACCTGAAGACCATTGTCTACTCCGTCAATGAGAAGACCCTGACCGCTGAGGATCAGGTCATCTCCGCTGCTTCCTGCACCACCAACTGCCTGGCTCCCATGGCCGACACCCTGAACAAGACCTACCCCATCGTCTCCGGCATCATGACCACCGTTCATGCTTACACCGGCGACCAGATGATCCTGGATGGTCCTCAGCGCAAGGGCGACCTGCGCCGTGCTCGTGCTGGCGCACAGAACATCGTCCCCAACAGCACCGGTGCTGCTAAGGCCATCGGCCTGGTCATCCCCGAGCTGAACGGCAAGCTGATCGGCTCTGCTCAGCGTGTGCCTGTTCCCACCGGCTCCACCACCCTGCTGGTCGCAGTCGTCAAGGGCAAGGACGTCACCAAGGAGTCCATCAACGCTGCTATGAAGGCTGCTGCTTCCGAGTCCTTCGGCTACAACGAGGACCAGATCGTCTCCTCCGACGTCATCGGTATGCGCTACGGCTCTCTGTTCGACGCTACCCAGACCATGGTCGCTAAGATCGACGACGACACCTATCAGGTCCAGGTCGTGTCCTGGTACGACAACGAGAACTCCTACACCTCTCAGATGGTCCGTACCATCAAGTACTTCGCTGAGAACTGCTGATCACAGCTCTACGCTCAAAAGTGCCTGAGGTGCCCTGCTGAATAAGCGGGAAGCCGAATCCGTGAGTTTGACACCCTTCCTTCTGCGGTACGCCGCAGGGGGAAGGGTGTTTTTGTTTGTCGATACTTGCCACCTCATCCCCTTCATGATACAATACAGTCAATAACGCAGTTTACTGCATTTGTGTCGTAGGAGCGAAAGCCATGAAAGCATTCGAAAAACTGAACATCGCTGTCGCGGGTACAGGCTACGTCGGCCTGTCCATTGCTATCCTGCTGAGCCAGCACCACCATGTCACGGCTGTGGACATCGTGCCGGAAAAGGTGGAGCTCATCAACCGGAGAAAATCGCCCATTCAGGACGACTGCATCGAAAAATACCTCGCCGAGAAAGATCTCGACCTGACGGCTACGCTGGACGGGGAGACGGCCTATCGGGACGCCGACTTTGTGGTCATCGCGGCCCCCACCAACTACGACAGCCGGAAGAATTTCTTCGATACCTCGGCGGTGGAGGCGGTCATCCGGCTGGTGATGAAGGTGAACCCCGAGGCTGTCATGGTCATCAAGTCCACCATCCCGGTGGGCTTCACGGCCAGTGTCCGTGAAAAGTATCGGTGCAGGAATATCATCTTCAGTCCGGAGTTCCTGCGGGAGTCCAAGGCGCTGTACGATAATCTCTACCCGAGCCGCATCATCGTGGGTACGGATATGCAGGATGAGCGCCTCGTGGAGGCGGCACACACCTTTGCCCATCTGTTACAGGAAGGTGCCGTCAAAGAGAAGATCGACACCCTCTTCATGGGCTTCACCGAGGCCGAGGCGGTCAAGCTGTTCGCCAACACCTATCTGGCCCTCCGCGTTTCCTTCTTCAACGAACTGGACACCTACGCCGAGATGAAGGGGATCGATACCCGGCATATCATCGAGGGCGTCTGCCTCGACCCCCGCATTGGCACGCATTATAACAATCCCAGCTTTGGCTACGGCGGCTACTGTCTGCCGAAAGACACCAAGCAGCTCCTCGCCAACTACGAGGATGTGCCGGAAAATCTCATTGAGGCCATCGTGGAGTCCAACCGCACCCGCAAGGATTTCATCGCTGACCGGGTGCTCCAGAGGGCGGGCTACTACAGCTACGGGGAAGAGAACGAGTACAACGCGGCGGACGAGAAGCCCTGTGTCATCGGGGTCTACCGCCTGACCATGAAGGCTCACTCTGACAACTTCCGTCAGTCCTCCATTCAGGGCGTCATGAAGCGTATCAAGGCCAAGGGCGCGACAGTCATCATCTATGAGCCGACTTTGGAGAACGGCACTACCTTCTTCGGCAGCGAAGTGGTGAATGATCTGGACGTTTTCAAAAAGCGCAGCCAGGCCATCATCGCCAACCGCTGCGATAGCTGTCTGGATGATGTACAGGACAAGGTCTACACCCGCGACCTGTTCCGTCGGGATTAAAGTGGATCGCTTCAAGCGCCGCAGGAGGGGAGACCGCCTGCGGCGTTCTGGCAGCCGGGCCGGACTACTGTCAAAATAGACACAATTTCCGAATATCACGGGAAAAGTTTGTTAATAAATTATCCATCCCCCGTCCTTGCAATACACACATATTTTGTTTATAATAGTGTCATAGGGGCTAAGACCCCGAGAGTGAGCGAAATTCGATTCCGAAGAACGAATTGAGAGGAGAATAATCACTATGGGTTTAGGTAAAAAGACGATCGACGATCAGAACTACTGCGGCAAGAAGGTCCTTGTCCGCTGTGATTTCAACGTCCCCATGAAGGACGGCGTCATCACCAACGAGAACCGCATCAATGCGGCTCTGCCCACCATCCAGAAGCTGGTCAATGACGGCGCGAAGGTCATTCTGTGCAGCCATCTGGGCAAGCCGAAGAACGGCCCCGAGGCAAAGTTCAGCCTCGCTCCCGTTGCTGTGGCTCTGAGCGCAAAGCTGGGCAAGACCGTTGTCTTTGCTGACGACGACAACGTCGTGGGCGAGAACGCAAAGGCTGCTGTCGCTGCCATGAACAACGGCGACGTCGTCCTGCTGCAGAACACCCGCTTCCGCAAGGAAGAGACCAAGAACCTGCCCGAGTTCTCTCAGGAGCTGGCTTCTCTGGCAGACGCATACGTTGACGATGCCTTCGGCAGCTGCCACCGCGCACACTGCTCCACCGCAGGCGTCACCGACTATATCAAGGACACCGCTGTCGGCTACCTGATGGAGAAGGAGATCAAGTACCTCGGCAATGCCGTGAACGATCCCGTCCGTCCCTTCACCGCCATCCTGGGCGGCGCAAAGGTCGCTGACAAGCTGAATGTCATCTCCAACCTGCTGGAGAAGGTCGATACCCTCATCATCGGCGGCGGCATGGCCTACACCTTCATCAAGGCTCAGGGCTATGAGGTCGGCAAGAGCCTGTGCGACGACTCCAAGCTGGACTACTGCAAGGAGATGATGGCAAAGGCTCAGGAGAAGGGCGTCAAGCTGCTCCTGCCCGTCGATACCGCCTGTGTCGAGAACTTCCCCGACCCCATCGACGCTCCTGTCGAGACCACCGTCGTCCCTGTCACCGCTATCCCGGCTGACAAGGAAGGCTGCGACATCGGCCCCGAGACCATGAAGCTCTTCGCCGACGCTGTCAAGGCTTCCAAGACCGTCGTCTGGAACGGCCCCATGGGCGTCTTTGAGAACCCGACTCTGGCTGCCGGCACTCTGGCCGTGGCCAAGGCTATGGCTGAGAGCGACGCTACCACCGTCATCGGCGGCGGCGACAGCGCAGCAGCTGTCCAGCAGATGGGCCTGGGCGACAAGATGACCCACATCTCCACCGGCGGCGGCGCTTCTCTGGAGTATCTGGAGGGCAAGGAGCTGCCCGGCATCGCAGTCATCCAGAACGCATAATCACAGCATCATGAACGGTGCGGCGGCTGTTTCGCCGCCGCATCTTTTATTTATAAAGGTAAATAAGGTAAGGAGAACGTATCATGGATAAGGCAAAGCGCAAGGCCATTATTGCTGGCAACTGGAAGATGAACAAGACCGCCTCCGAGGCTGCTGTTCTGGTGGACGAGCTCATCCCCGCCGTCAAGGACGCATCCTGCGAGGTCGTCATCTGTACTCCCTATACCGACCTGGTCACTGCTGTGGCAAAGACCAAGGGTACCAACATCCATGTCGGTGCCGAGAACGTCCATTTCGAGAAGTCCGGCGCATTCACCGGCGAGATCAGCGCGGATATGCTGGTGGATCTGGGCGTCGAGTACGTCATCGTCGGCCACTCCGAGCGCCGTCAGTATTTCGCAGAGACCGACCAGACCGTCAATAAGCGCGCTCTGGCCGCTCTGAACGCCGGCCTGAAGGTCATCATCTGCGTGGGCGAGAGCCTGCAGCAGCGTGAGGAGGGCATCACCGAGGAGCTGGTCCGGATGCAGACCAAGATCGCCCTGCGCGATGTCACCGCCGAGCAGATGGCAAACGTCGTCATCGCCTACGAGCCCATCTGGGCCATCGGCACCGGCAAGACCGCTACTGCCGATCAGGCTGAGGAAGTCTGCGCTCAGATCCGCAAGGTCATCGGCGAGGTCTACGGCGAAGCCGTGGCCGAGGCTACCACCGTCCAGTACGGCGGCAGCATGAACGCCAAGAACTGCGAGGAGCTGCTGAGCAAGAAGGACGTGGACGGCGGCCTCATCGGCGGTGCTTCCCTGAAGGCTCCTGACTTTGCTGTCATCGTCAACGCTGCCACCAAGGGCTAAGCCCTGAGCGGTAAAAATCGTTCTCTCTGCGCCCGGCTGCGCCGCATTTCCGGCAGGGAGCCGGGCGCTGTTTGCTGAATTTTCAAAGGAGATCCTATTTTATGTCCAAGAAACCTGTTTTGCTCTGCATCATGGACGGCTTTGGCTGGACCCCCAACGAGACCTACGGCAACGCCGTGGCCGCAGCCAAGAAGCCCTTCCTTGATTCTCTGATGGCAAAATATCCCATGACCACCATCGAAGCTTCCGGCATGGCTGTGGGCCTGCCCGACGGCCAGATGGGCAACTCTGAGGTGGGTCACACCAATATGGGCGCCGGCCGCATCGTCTACCAGCAGCTGACCCTCATCACCAAGTCCATCCGCGACGGTGAGATGCTCAAGAACCCCGTCCTCGTCAAGAACATGAAGGCTGCCATCGACGCCGGCAAGGCGATCCACCTGATGGGTCTGGTGGGTACCGGCGGCGTCCACAGCCACGCTGACCACTGGTTCGGTGTGCTGGAAATGGCAAAGCAGATGGGGGCAAAGGAAGTCTACCTCCACTGCATCACCGATGGCCGTGACACCGACCCCCACTCCGGCAAGGGCTTCCTTGCCGATCTGCAGGCCAAGCTGGATGAGCTGGGCATCGGCAAGATCGCCAGCGTCTCCGGCCGTTACTACGCCATGGACCGCGACAACAACTGGGACCGCGAGGAGAAGGCTTACGCTGCCTTCGTCTACGGCGAGGGCAACCACGCCGCCAACGCGCAGGAGGCCATCGAGGCATCCTACGCCAACGACAAGACCGACGAGTTCGTTCTGCCCTGCGTCACCTGTGAGGGTGGCCGTGTGCAGGACGGCGACACCGTCATCTTCATGAACTTCCGCCCCGACCGCGCCCGTCAGATGACCCGCATCTTCTGCGACGATGCCTTCACCGGCTTCGAGCGCCGCGGCGGCCGCAAGCAGGTCCACTACGTCTGCATGGCCGAGTATGACGCCACCATGCCCAACTGCGAGGTCGCTTATCCTCCTGTTGAGCTGAAGAACGTCCTGGGCCAGTACCTGGCCGAGAACGGCAAGACCCAGTTGCGCATCGCCGAGACCGAGAAGTACGCTCACGTCACCTTCTTCTTCAACGGCGGTGTTGAGGCTCCCTACGAGGGCGAGGACCGCTGTGTCATCCCCAGCCCGAAGGTGGCTACCTACGACCTCAAGCCTGAGATGAGCGCCCCCGAGGTCGCCGACGAGTGCGTCAAGCGCATCGAGAGCGGCAAGTACGACGTGGTCATCCTGAACTTCGCAAACTGCGATATGGTCGGCCACACCGGCGTCTTTGAGGCTGCTGTCAAGGCCGTTGAGGCTGTGGACGCTGCTGTCGAGAAGGTCGTCACCGCTGTGCTGAACGCCGGCGGCTGCGCTTTCCTGACCGCTGACCACGGCAACGCCGAGAAGATGAAGAACCCCGACGGCACTCCGTTCACCGCCCACACCACCAACGTCGTGCCCTTCGTGGCCATCGGCTGCGGCGATGTGAAGCTGCGCGAGGGCGGCTGCCTGGCCGACATCGCACCCACCATGCTGCCCTATATCGGCCTGCCCGTCCCGGCAGAGATGACCGGCAAGAGCATCATCGCCGAGTAAACCTTTTCTGAAACAACGCAAGCGCCCCGCAGCTCGTAACAGAGCTGCGGGGCGCTTTTTGTGCTGTTTGGCTTTTCAGCGCTCGACCCAGATGGACATCTTCGCACTGGTAGTGATGTCGCCGAGAAGGATGGTGTCCATCTTGATGCTGCAGGTCACGGCCAGCGCTTTGCTGGAATCGCTGCCGGTGAGCACCGAGGCGGGCAGGTTCTTGAGGGTCAGCACGGCGGTGCCGTCGGACAGGTCGCCGCTCAGAGTGCCGTCATAGTTCACCTCGCCGATGGCGATGCCGGTGAGGCGGCCGGTCATGTTCATGGAAGAGAGCTGCTTGACCGGAAGCTCGAGAGTGAAGGTGCCGTTGGGCTGGCGGGTAAGGGTAGCTTCGCGGGTGGTGTCCACGGCACTGTCGGCCATCGACTCCTTGTCCCCGGACTCCCGCCAGAACCGGACGCCCACCGTCATCTTGACGGTGGCGGCACTGGCACTGACCGCCAGCGTCAGGAGCAGCAGCAGCGAGACGAGGACCGCCCCGGTGCGTCTGCCCATATGCTTCAAAGAAATCGTCATATTCAAGAATCGACCTTTCCAGCCGCAGAGGCGGCTCTGTGCGTTCCAAAACGGAACGCGAAGGAATTTGTCATCGCAAAAATAACATATTCAGAAGAAAAAGTCAATCCGGCTTGTAGGGCTTTCACAAAAATGTTTCACATAAGACACATCTTATGGAAGAAAAAACGCAGACTTTGCCGAAGACACAAAAAGCCGCCTCCCGGCGGACGGGAAGCGGCAGAAGTCAGGAAACCTCAGACCTCAAAGTTGGGGTCGTCCTTCAGCACGTGGATGCTGGTCATGAAGGGACTCTGCTCGGGGTCCTGGAACGGAGCATCCTTGACGTACTTGTTCAGTGCGACAGCAGTGCGGGCGGGGTCGGCGATGGTGCCGGCGCCGCCGATGCAGCCGCCGGGGCAGCCCATGCCTTCCAGCAGGTAGCCGTTGTACTTGCCGGCCTTGGCCAGCATCAGCAGCTTCTTGCACTCGGCGAGGCCCTGTGCGGACGCGATCTTGACGTCCATATCGGGGTGCCACTCCTTGATCTTATCGGCGACAGCCTTGGCGACGCCGCCGGACTGTGCGAAGCCGCGGCCTGCGCTGGAAGCGTGGACCAGATCGACCTCATCGGGGTCAACTTCGAGGTTGGCCGCGTCGATGTCCTTGGCCTCGATGATGCCGGCCAGCTCCTCGAAGGTCAGCACGAAGTCCACATCAGAGCGGACGGTGCGGCGGGAAGCCTCCAGCTTCTTGGCGGCGCAGGGTCCGATGAAGCACATACGGGCCTCGGGGTCGGCCTGCTTCATCATGCGGGCGGTAAAGACCATGGGGGTCATGGTCATGGAGATGTTCTTTGCAAGATCCGGGAAGGCGGTCTTTGCCATCATGCTCCATGCCGGGCAGCAGGAAGTAGCCATGAAGCTCAGCTTGTTGGGGACCTCCTCCAGGAAGTCGTGGGCCTCATCCACGGTACACAGGTCGGCACCGATGGCGACCTCCACGACGTCGTAGAAGCCCAGAGCCTTCAGCGCAGCCTTGAGCTTGCCGGTGGAGGCCAGGCCCGGGAACTGGTTGATGAAGGCGGGAGCGACGAGGGCGTAGATGCGGTCGCCGCGGTTGAAGCCCTGAATGAGTTGGTAGATCTGGCCCTTGTCGGCGATGGCACCGAAGGGGCAGTTGACCAGACACTGGCCGCAGGACACGCACTTGCTGTAGTCGATCTCGGCGCGGCCCAGCTCATCGGAATGGATGGCACCCATGCCGCAGGCAGCGGCGCAGGGACGCTCGGTCTTGACGATGGCGTTGTAGGGGCAGACGCCGACGCAGCGGCCGCACTTGATGCACTTTTCCTGGTCGATGGTGGAACGGCCGCTCTCCCAGGTGATGGCCTTCTTGGGGCAGACTTCCATACAGGGGTGTGCGAGGCAGCCCTGGCACAGGTCGGAGACCTTGACCAGCTTCTCGGGGCAGCGGTTGCAGGCAAACTTGATGACGTTCACCAGCGGGGGGTCATAATACTTATCGGCGATGGAAGCGTCCTCCAGACCGGAGACGACGCTGTTGTGCTCGTCCATGCGGCGGGTGGGCAGGCCCATGGCCAGACGAACGCGCTCCTCGACGATGGCGCGCTCAAGGAAGATGTCCTTGCGGAGCTTGCCTTCCTCACCGGGGATGATGGTGTAAGGGATCTTGCGCATCAGGTGGTTGGCCTGCTCGCCCTTGACGTTGGCGTAGGCCATCCGTGCCACCTCGGTAAAGACCTGGCGGCGGATCTGGATGACCGTCGTGTTGATTCCTCTGAAACTCATTCCAATCTCTCCTTGCTTTGAAACAACAGAACAAAAACCGCTCTGACGCGGCTTTTCTCCGGGGCATTTGGTACCGGGCTGCTGCAAACAGCCGGATGCCCCGATTGATCCACTTTTATTGTAGCATAAACCCTTCGGGAAGAAAAGGGAAAAGCTTAAAATTTGTTATGAAATTCACAACTGGTATATCTTGCACAAATGCGAACAAATGGATTTGTACAAAACGGCAAAGAACCGGCTAAGATTTACACCATCTCGGCCCGGACACGCTCGCCGTCGTAGCTGCCCAGCCGGACATGGACGATCTCGCCGCTCTTATGGCCCGGGGCCGAGACCACGACGGGAACATACAGCCGGGTGTAGCCGGTGAAGAGGGTGCCGGAGAGGGGAGTCTCCAGCAGAACGTCGTCTTCGCTGCCCTCGCAGCCGGCCAGCACCTCGCGGCGGATGTCCTCGGCGATGGCGTTCATCTCCCGGCTGCGGGCCTGCTTTTCGCGCTCATGGACCTGATCGGGGAAGTCGTAGGCGGGGGTGCCGCTGCGGCGGGAGTAGGGGAAGACGTGGACTTTCAGGAAGCCGATCTCCTTCAGGAACGCGCAGCTCTCCCGGAAATCTTCCTCCGTCTCGCCGGGGAAGCCGCAGATGCAGTCGGTGGTGAAGCTGACCGGGCGGTCGCCGTAGGCGGCGCGGAGCTGGCGGACCACCTCGGCGTACTGCTCGGCGGTATAGACGCGGCGCATCCGGCGCAGGGTGGCGCTGCAGCCGCTCTGCAGGCTCAGATGGTACTGGGGGCAGAGCTTGTCCACTGCCGCCAGCCGGGTGATGTACTCGGGAGTCAGCATATCGGGGTCAAGGCTGCCCAGCCGGATGCGCTCGATGCCCTCCACCCGGGCGCACTTCTCCACCAGCTCCACGAGGTTGGTGCCGGTGTCGAGGCCGTAGCTGGGCAGGGAGATGGCGCTGAGCACCACTTCCCGGTAGCCGGAAGCGGCCAGCTGGCGCAGCTCGGCGAGGATGCTCTCTTCCGAGCGGCTGCGCACCGGGCCGCGGGCGCGGGGGATGACGCAGTAGGCGCACTGGCGGTTGCAGCCGTCCTCTACTTTGATAAAGGCACGGGTGTGGGTCTCGAACCGCTCCACCGGAAGCTCTTCGAACCGCTCGCCCTTCGCGTGGGGGGCGATGGCGACGATGCGCTCGTGGCCATCCAGCAGCTTGAGCACATTGTCGAGGATGGCTTTCCGGTCGCCGTTGCCGCAGACCAGGTCGGCCTCCATGAACTGGGCCGCTTCCTCGGGGAAGGCCTGAGGGTAGCAGCCGGTGAGGACGGTGACGGCGCCGGGGTTCTCGCGCTTGGCCCGGCGGAGCCACTTGCGGCTCTTCTGGTCGCCGAAGTTGGTGACGGTGCAGCTGTTCACCACAAAGACGTCGGCCTCCTCGCCCTCCGGCACGATGGTGAAACCGGCGGAGCGGAACATCTGTTCCAGCGCGCCGGTCTCATTTAAGTTGACCTTGCAGCCAAGGGTATAAAAACAAACTCGCATGGGGTGTCCTTTCCAAAACCTCTCCGATTTGGCTTCCCTGACAGGAAAGCTGGCTGCGAAGCAGACGGAGAGGTTATTACCTTATAATAAACCATCCTATTATAGCAGATTTTTCCCGGGGAGAAAAGAGCATTCCGGCCTCTTTTTTTGCATAGAATGCAATCAGACAGACATTGCGGGGAGGGACAAGGGATGGAACGAAAGAATTTTGCGGTGCTCTGCGCAGCCGTGCTCTGCTTCTGGCTGTTTGCACTGGCCCTTGGGACGGCGGAGGGCGTGGGCCTGCGGGCCGTCATGCACCCGGAAGAGCGGGCCGTCAGCGCCGACGTCGAGGAAACGGCGGAAGGAATTCTGCTGCCGGCCGCAGCCGCCGCACCTCAGCTCGACCTCAACTGCCGCGCTGCCATCCTCATTGAGCAGGGGAGCGGACGGGTCCTCTACGAGAAGAACGCCGACGAGCGGGTCCCCATCGCCTCCATCACCAAGGTGATGACCCTGCTGCTTGCCTTCGAGGCTGTCCACGACGGGCGGCTGACCATGGAGACGCCGGTGCCGGTGAGTGAGCACGCCTACCACATGGGCGGCAGTCAGATCTGGCTGGAGCCGGGGGAGCACTTTACATTGGACGAGATGATAAAGGCCATCTGCGTTTCCTCTGCCAACGACGCGGCAGTGGCCGTGGCTGAGCTGGTGGGCGGCAGTGAGCCGGCCTTCGTGGAGCAGATGAATGCCCGGGCCGCCTCGCTGGGGATGGAGCAGACGTCTTTCCGCAATGCCTGCGGGCTGGACGCCGAAGGCCATCTCTCCACGGCCCGGGATGTAGCCGCCATGAGCCGCACCATCCTGAACACCTGCCCCGAGGTGCTGCACTACACCGGCATCTGGACGGATACCCTCCGGGGCGGGGCGACCCAGCTGATCAATACGAATAAGCTCCTCCGCCGGTATGAGGGGATCACCGGCCTCAAGACCGGCACCACCGGCGGCGCGGGCATCTGCATCTCGGCCAGCGCCACCCGGAACGGCCTCTCCCTCATCGCGGTCATCTTGGGCGCACCGTCCAGCGCCGACCGCTTCAACGCCGCCACGACCCTGCTGGACTACGGCTTCGGGGCCTATGAGGCCGCGCCGCTGCCAAAACTCGAGGCACAGCCGCTCCAGATCACGGTCAGGGGCAGCGCGGCGGGCAGCGTCCCGCTGGATTACTCGGCCCTGCCGGAGACGGTGCTGGTGGAGAAGGGGAGCGGGGCGTCCCTGCATACCGAATTGACCCTGCCCGAGGAGCTGGAAGCCCCGGTGGAGCAGGGCCAGACGCTGGGCAAAGCCGCCGTCTATCAGGGGGAAGCACTTCTGGAAGAGTACGAAGTGCGTGCAGCCGCTGATGCGCCGAGGATGACCGTCCGGGATGCCATCGGCCTGCTGTGGCAGAGCCTCACCGGCGCGGCATGACCGAAAATTGCGCACTACCGGTCAAAAACAGCCAGCGAGGGCAAAGAATGGCTTGGACGTTTGTATAAAAGATGTAAGGGCATACAAAACAACACTATTAAAATTGTATGAAAAGCGAGGATTTTGGCCTTGACTTTGCCCGGCGGGAACGGTACACTTATACCAAGAAAAACCCTCGCCGGGCAAAGAGCCCGTAAAATGTTTTGGAGGTTTTGATAGAATGAGTCTCGCTCTGAATACAAAGCACCTCTCCAGTTTCATCAACGAAGAGGAATACAAGGCCATCTACCCTCAGGTAGAGGCCGCGCACAAGACACTGGAAGCCAAGAACGGCCCCGGCAGCGACTTTCTGGGCTGGATGTATCTGCCCCGTGATTATGATAAGGAAGAGTTCGAGCGCATCAAGGCAGCTGCTGCCAAGATCCGTGAGGATTCCGACGTTCTGGTGGTCGCCGGCATCGGCGGCAGCTATCTGGGCGCACGTGCCGTCATCGAGGCCGTCAAGGGGATGTACCACAACGAGTTGGACAACGGCCTGAAGATCTACTTCTGCGGCAACAGCATCAGCCCCACCTATCTGAATGACATCATCGCGCTGTGCAAGGGCAAGCGCTTCTCCATCAACGTCATCTCCAAGTCCGGCACCACCACCGAGACCTCTCTGGCCTTCCGTGTGCTGCGTAAGCTGCTGGAAGACGAGATGGGCGTGGAAGAGGCCAACAAGCGCATCTACGCCACCACCGACCGCGCCAAGGGCACCCTCAAGCAGCTGGCTGACGCCCAGGGCTGGCCCACCTTCGTCGTCCCCGACGATGTCGGCGGCCGCTACTCCGTCCTTTCCGCTGTGGGCCTGCTGCCCATCGCTGCTGCCGGCATCAGCATCGACGACGTCATGAAGGGCGCAGCCGACGCGATGGAGCGCTTCTCCGTGCTCAGCCCCGACAATGACGCCTACAAGTATGCGGCTATCCGCAACATCCTGTACCGCAAGGGCAAGAGCATCGAGATCCTCGAGTGCTATGAGCCGAACTTCACCCTCATGAACGAGTGGTACAAGCAGCTGTTCGGTGAGAGCGAGGGCAAGGACAACAAGGGTCTGTTCCCCGCAAGCTGCATCTTCTCCACCGACCTGCACTCCATGGGTCAGTTCATCCAGGAAGGCTCCCGCACCATGTTCGAGACCATCGTGGATGTCAGGAAGCCCGCACAGGACCTCTTCATCGACAAGCTGGAGGGCAACTTCGACGGCCTGAACTTCCTGGCTGACCAGAACATGAGCGTGGTCAACCGCAAGGCCATGGAAGGCACCATCCTCGCCCACACCGACGGCGGCGTGCCGGAGGTGGTCATCGAGGTGGACGACCTGTCTGCTTATAATGTGGGCTACCTCATCTACTTCTTCTGGCGTGCCTGCGCCTGCAGCGGCTACCTGCTGAGCGTCAACCCCTTCAACCAGCCGGGCGTCGAGAGCTATAAGAAGAACATGTTCGCTCTGCTGGGCAAGCCGGGTTATGAGAACCTGACCGCCGAGCTGGAAGCAAAGCTGAAGTAAGAGCAAGTGGAACAAAAAACGATCTCCCGCCGTGAGGCGTGGAAAATACAGGAGGACAGAACTATGATTAAACTGATTGTTGGCACCAAAGGCTCCGGTAAGACCAAGGCTATGATCGACATGATCAACGATTCGGTCAAGACCTCCAAGGGCAACGTCGTTGTCGTCGAGAAGGGCATGAAGCTGACCTATGAGGTCCCCAACGCCGCCCGTCTCATCGACCTGGACGAGTACAAGATCGCCGGCGGCGAGATGCTGTACGGCTTCGTGGCCGGCCTGCTGGCAAGCAATTATGACATCACTGACCTGTACATCGACGGCATCCTGAAGGTGCTGGATCACGACATCAACCGTCTGGGCGTCGTTCTGGACGAGATCGCTGCCGCCGCCGGCAACTCCATCAAGGTCACCGTCACTGTCAGCGCTGATGAGGCTGCTCTGCCCCACGATGTGAAGAAGTACCTGTAACATAACTCTGAAATTTCTGATTTGAAGCATCCCAGACAGGCAGGAAACCGGAGAATTTGAAATTTTTTCGGTTTTCTGCCTGTTTCGGTGTTGACAAAGGGCTGTGTTGGCGCTATACTAACAAGGCAGCCTTTTATGAGGTGTACTATGCAATTTGACCTGAGAAAGTTTATCGTATCCGGCACGAAACCTTACGCCGCAGAGTTTCAGTGTGATTTGTCTGCAAAGGATTTTGCCGGTGCAAGGATCGAGCAGCCTGTGACGGCCCGCTTTGAGGCGGTGCCGGATGGCGAGGAGATCCGGATGACGCTGCGGGCAAACGCATTGGTGCACGGAGAGTGCGCCCGCTGCCTCGACCCCGTCGAACGGGAAGAGACGGTGCAAGCAGAGTGGACGGTCAGGGAGCGCGATCTGGATGACCCGGATTTCGACCTGCCCCTCAACGAAAAAGGACATCTGGATGTGGACGAATGGCTCTGTCAGGAATTCATGTTCCAGATACCGACGGTGCTGCTTTGCAGCGCTGACTGCCCGGGCTTGTGTCCCCGGTGCGGGAAGAAGATGGCCGAATGTACCTGCCCTCCGGCAGAAGCTGAGGCCGAACCCGCAGACGCAAGGCTAGCGATACTCAAATCACTGCTGAACTGAGAAACCCATCAAGGAGGTGCAAAAATATGGCAGTACCTAAGAGACATCTTTCCAAGGCCCGCCGCGACAAGCGTCGCAGCAATGTTTGGAAGCTGGAGGCCCCCGCACTGGTCAAGTGCAGCAACTGCGGCTCTCTGAAGCTCCCCCACCAGGCATGTGGCAACTGCGGTTACTACAAGGGCGAGGAAGTCATCAAGAAGGGCTAATTTGCGCAGAATTGGTGGCACATTGGTGTTATGTACAGAAGGGGAGGGCGCAATGCCTTCCCCTTCTTGCTTTGTCTTGAAAACGAAATTGTGAGGTGAAAGCATGGCCATCAGGATCGACCGCGTGGACGCGGGCAGCGAGGCGGAAGCCCTCGGCCTCGCCGGCGGCGACGAGCTGCTGAGCGTGGACGGCAACGAGCTGAACGACACGCTGGACTATGATTTTTATACCGACAGCAAGAGCTTCCACCTCAAAGCAAAGGTGGCGGACGGCATCCGGGAGTGGGACGTCCGGCGGGAAGAGCGCGGCCCCTTCGGCTGCGACTTCTCCACCTATCTGGGCGACCAGAAGCACTCCTGCTCCAACCACTGTATGTTCTGCTTCATCGACCAGCTGCCCCCGGGGATGCGTGAGAGCCTCTACTTCAAGGACGACGACGAGCGCCTGTCCTTTTTGTTCGGCAACTATATCACCATGACCAACATGCAGGACCACGAGATCGACCGCATCATCAAGATGCACATCTCGCCCATCAACATCTCGGTCCACACCACCAATCCCCAGCTCCGCGTGCGGATGCTGGCGAATAAACGGGGCGGCGAGGTGCTGAAGTACCTGCCCCGCCTGGTGGAGGGCGGCATCGCCGTCAACTGCCAGCTGGTGCTCTGCCGGGGCATCAACGACGGCGACGAGCTCCGCCGCACCCTCACCGACCTGCTGGAGCTGACCCCGATGGTGCAGAGCGTGGCGGCAGTCCCCTGCGGCGTGACGGACTACCGCCAGAACCTCTTCAAGCAGACGCCCTACGACGCCGAGACCAGCGCCGCCGTCATCGACATCATGGAAGAGTTCGGCGACGAGTGCAAGCGCCGCCACGGCAAGCGCATCATCTATCCCAGCGATGAGTGGTACCTCAAGGCCGGCCGCCCCATCCCGGAGCCGGAGTTCTATGAGGACTACGACCAGCTGGAAAACGGCGTGGGCATGATGAGCCTCTTCCGGGAGGAATTTCTGGCCGAGCTGGAAAAGCCCCACCGCATCTATGGCACCAAAAAGATGGATGTCGTCACCGGCACCATGGCCGCGCCCCTCATCACCGAGATGATGGACGAGCTGCGCCGCCAGTACCCCATGATAGAAGTAAAAGTGCATCCCATCAAAAACAACTTCTTCGGCGGCAACGTCGGCGTGGCGGGCCTCGTCACGGCGACCGACATCATCGCCCAGTGCGAGGGCCGGCTGTCCAGCGGCACCCTGGGCGTGCCTGCCGTGATGCTGCGGGAGGAGAAGGACACCTTCCTCGATGATATGACCATCGAGCAGCTGGGCCAGCGGCTCGGCGTAAAGGTGGAAGTCCTGCCCACCGGCGGCGGCGACGAGGCCAAGGCCCTGCTGCGCAGCGGCCTGCATATCGCCCGCCGGAGAAGACCGTAATTTTACCCCTTTTGTGAAAGGAGGAACCCCCTATGAGCAAACCGATCGTTGCTGTGGTGGGCCGCCCCAACGTGGGCAAGTCCACCCTGTTCAATAAGCTCTGCGGCCAGCGTCTGGCCATCGTGGAGGATACCCCGGGCATCACCCGCGACCGCATCTTCGCCAACTGCGAGTGGAGCGGCCACGAGTTCCTGCTGGTGGATACCGGCGGCATTGAGCCCAAGGCCACCGAGGGCATTCTGGCCCACATGCGCGAGCAGGCCCAGATCGCCATCGACACCGCCGACTGCATCATCATGGTGGTGGACGTGCGCAACGGCCTGACCGCCGCCGACGAGGACGTGGCCCATATGCTGCGCCGCAGCCACAAGCCCATCATCCTCGCCGTCAACAAATGCGACAATGTGGGCGAGACCCCCATGGAGCTCTACGAGTTCTATAACCTCGGCTTCGATGAAGTCATGCCCATCTCGTCCGTCCACGGCCACGGCACCGGCGACCTGCTGGACGCCGTCTGCGCCCACCTCGATTTCAGCGAGACCGTCGTGGAGGAGGACCGCATCCCCGTCGCCATCATCGGCCGCCCCAATGTGGGCAAGTCCAGCCTGACCAACCGCATCCTCGGTGAGAACCGCATGATCGTGGCCAACGAGGCCGGCACCACCCGCGACGCCATCGACACCCCCGTGGACAACGCTTACGGCAAGTTCATCTTCACCGATACCGCCGGTCTGCGCAAGCGCAGCAACATCACCGACGGCCTCGAGCGCTACATGGTCGTCCGCGCACTGGCCGCCGTCGAGCGCAGCCGCGTGGCCCTCATCCTCGTGGACGCCACCGTCGGCTTCACCGAGCAGGACAGCAAGGTGGCCGGCTACGCCCACGACCAGGGCAAAGCCTGCATCATCGTCGTCAACAAGTGGGACGCCGTGGAGGGCAAGGAGACCAACACCATGGAACTGCAGCGCCGGGGCTATGCCGAGTGCTTCAGCTTCATGGGCTACGCTCCCATCATCTTCATCTCGGCCCAGACCGGCTACAACGTCAACAAGCTGATGCAGCTCATCCGCGACGTGGACAGCCAGAACGGCGCCCGCGTACCCACCGGTGTGCTGAATGAGATGCTGGCCCGTGCCACCGCCCGGATGCAGCCGCCCAGCGACAAGGGCCGCCGCCTGAAGATCTTCTACCTGACCCAGGCTTCCACCCGTCCGCCGACGTTCGTGGCCTTCGTCAACGCAAAGCACCTGTTCCACTTCAGCTATCAGCGGTATATCATCAACCAGATCCGCGAGAACTTTGGTCTGGAGCACACCCCCATCCGCCTTGTCGTGCGTGAGCGCGGCTCCGGCGAGGTGGGCGCGAAGGACGTATAAGGAAGGGAGACTGGTTCTATGACCGCATTTCTCATTGTGCTGGCGGTCGCTGCCGAAGCCTATCTGCTGGGCAGCGTGGACACCGGCATCCTCGTCAGCAAGTATCTGTACCATGACGACGTCCGCACCCACGGCTCGGGCGCTGCCGGTATGACCAACATGCTGCGCACCTTCGGCAAGAAGGCCGCTGCCCTCACGGCGGTGGGCGATGTGCTCAAGGGCGTCGCGGCCGTCTGCCTTGGCCGGTGGCTGTTCGGCTATCTGCCCGCCGACGCTGCCGTCTCGCCCTATCTGGGCGTCTACCTCGCCGCCATCCTCGCCGTGGTGGGCCACTCCAAGCCCATCTACTTCGGCTTCAAGGGCGGCAAGGGCGTGCTGGTGGCTGCCGGTGCCATTCTGGCAGTCCAGCCGGTGCTGCTGCCGGTGCTGGCGGTCATCTTCCTCGTCTGTATGGTCCCCACCGGCATGGTGTCGCTGGGCAGCATCACCATGGCCGCGGCCTACCCGGTCCTGACGCTGGTGTACAGCCTCATGCGCGGCCTGCCGACCCGGGACGTGGTGGTCTGCACGGTCGGCGCTGCCATCATGGGCGGCATGGTCATCTGGATGCACCGTTCCAACATCCAGCGCATCCGGGACGGCAAGGAGTACCGTTTCGGCCAGAAGCACAAGAGAAGCTAAGCATAAAAAGATGCCCCGCAGGCAGCTCTCGACGAGCGTCCTGCGGGGCATTTTGCTGTTTGGCAGAGTTATTTCGCGTCGGTCTCCAAGAGGGTATCGGTGTTGTCCTCATACGCGGGGTCTTCGATGGCAATGGTCTCTTCCCGTTCAGCAGACTTACGGCTGAGGTGTTTGCGCAGCCGGGCGGCAAATTCATCTTCCGGGATGCCGCTCTGGGAAGGGGTGAGGTCGGGTGCGGGGTGGCCGTCGGGCAGATGAGCGCCAAAGGCCGGTACGAAGAAGAACTTCCGCACGACGAAGATGAGGGCGATGGCGCTCACGCTCAGCAGGTTCTCCAGGGCGGATTCGTGACCCACCACCATGTGGCGGGCGATGGCGTAGAGCAGCACTTCGAGGCTGGAACCGGGGCTGTGCTTGGCCAGCATCTTGATAAACTCGATGCCGATGACGATGTCCAGCGCCCTCTGTAAGAAGATGCTCACCTCGGCGTCGTTGCCGTCGAACAGCAGGCCGGGCATCCACTGCAGCAGCGGCACCATCGACAGCAGCAGGCCGATGAGGACGAGGCCGGACAACAGGATCTCGAGCAGGGTGGCTGTGCTGATGATCCTGTTGCGCAATTCGGCGCGGCTGTGGCTTTCAACACGGGAATTGGACATGGGCAGGGACCTCTCTTTCAAATTTGACCGGAAAGCTTTTACAACAGTTTGATTCTATTGTAACAAAAGCGAAAAACGAAGTCAATTTCTCCGGCTAAGAAAGCTAGTCAGCATGAAAAACTGGAATCGAAGACAGACAAAAGGGGCCGTCCGCACCCGGAATGGAGTGCAGACGGCCCCTCTTTGTGCTGAAAAGGCGGCTTAGGCCTCCGCAATGGCTTCGATCTCGCAGAGCACGCCCTTGGGCAGGTCTTTCACGGCCACGCAGCTGCGGGCGGGCTTGGAGGTGAAATACCGGGCGTACACCTCGTTGAAAGCGGCAAAGTCGGCGATGTCGGCCAGGAAGCAGGTGGTCTTGACCACCTTGTCAAAGCCCACGCCGGCAGCCTCGAGGATAGCGCCCACATTGCGGCAGCTCTGGTCAGCCTGTGCGGCGATGCCCTCGGCGACTGCGCCGGTGGCGGGGTCTACCGGGATCTGGCCGGAGGTGAAGACGAGACCGCCTACGGTGCAGCCCTGAGAGTAGGGGCCGATGGCGCCGGGAGCTTTTTCGGTGCGGATGATGTTCATATCGATTACCTCACATATCATAAATAGGGGAGTCTCCCACCAAAAGGGGAGCCGATGAAAAAAGTCTACCACCAACTGTCCCCGCCGTCAACGGCCAGCAGGGAACGGCCCCGGAATTTCCGGAAAAAAGGGGATGTAAAATTATTTGGAAAAATCTGTGCAAATCATCTTGACAAGAAATAAACTTTTATGATAAAAATAGAGCATGAAAGTAACATTTTTGCAGAAAAACGCAGGCGCAGCGCAGGCAGGAAAGCCGGCTTTGCGCAGGCGCGTTTCTTTTTTGCAGAAAAAGCGCATTTCTGAACCCTCGGAAGGGGCAGAAAGGATAAGTTATGTCGATTTTGGTACAGGATTCAAATAAAACAGCCTGCCGTGCAGCGGAGGCTGGACTGCAGCAGAAAAACTGTGCTGCGCTGGTGCGCCCGGCGGGTACGGGCAAGGGCTGCATCGTGTGGGAGCTGCTGGACGCCCACCCCGAGATGCGCGTGCTCTGGGTGGTGTCCTGCGCTGCCCGTCTGGAGCTGCGCCGCGCCCTGACAAAGCGGCTGGGCCGGACGCTGGGCGGCCGGGTGCGGCTGATGAGCTGTGAGCAGCTGGCCGTGCAGAATGCGCTGGGCTGGGTGGCGCTGGCTGAGTTCCGGCCCGGCCTGCTGGTGCTGGACGGCTGGAGGGAGATGAGCGCAAAGGACTGGACCGACTGTGTCCAGCCCCTGTTCCGCCTCTGCCCGGGGGCAAAGCTGCTGGCTCTGGGGGAGCCGGACGCCCCGGGCGACAGCTGCCGCGCTGCAGAGGAGATGCTGGCCGACGCCATCGTGGAGCCGCTGGCGCTGGGCGGGGCGATGGCCGAGGGCCTGCTGCCCATGCCGGCCTCCTATACGGCTCTGCTCTGGCCGCTGGAAGATGGGATGGCCCGCCTCCGTGCCGAGGTGAAGAACCTCCATCTGCCGGGCTGCCCTGACCCCAACGCCGAGAAATATCAGGCTCTGAGCCTCGCCGTAGAGAAGCTTCCGCCGGTGGAACAGCTGCTGGCGCAGTGGCTCCCGGATGCTGCCGGGCGGTATCTCGTCCTCTGCGAGGATGATGCAGCGGCGGCGCAGACCGCAGAGCAGGCCGAGAAGCTGTTTGGTGCAGGAACACATATTTATAAGGATGCAGAAGGCTTTGCGGCCGATGAAGCGGCCACCCTCCGGCTGCTGGTCTGTGCCAACGGCCCGGCGGTGCAGTCACCTCTGGCCGGGATCTCGGGCGTGGTGCTGGTGCGCCGCAGCGCTGGGCCGGCCGCATACCGGCAGATGCTGGCCCGCGCCCTTGCGGCCTGCGGCAGTGTGCCGGTGGCAGAGCTGAGCGCGGCCTTTGAGGCGCTGACCTGTGTGCAGCAGCTGCGGAAGGAGTGCAGCGCGGCGGGGGCAGAAGCCTTCCCGCTGGAAGAGCCTCTCTCTGCCTGCCGCCGGGCTTACCGGCAGCTCCGCCGCGCGCTGGACTCCGACTGGGAGCGCTATTATGCCGCCGCAAAGCAGATGACGGCAGAGGGAAAGACGCTGGACGTGCCTCGCTCCTACCGCTTCGGGGGCGTGGCCGTGGGCCGCTGGCTGGAAAACCAGCGCCTTGTCCGGGCCGGAAAGAAAAAGGGCCGTCTCACCGCCGAGCAGGCCGCCCGGCTGGACAAGATCGGCATGAACTGGAAAAAGCGGCTCGAGCTGGCGTGGGAGAACGGCTGTGCTTCGGCCCGGCGGTACCGCGGCAGCCACAGCGACTGACGGGAATCGGTCCATTATAAGGATAAGGACGGCTTTGCGCTGGGCGAGTGGATCGTCTATAACCGCCAGCGCTATCTGAGCGGGAACCTGCCGTCAGACCGCGTCGAGCGCCTCGAGGCACTGGGCATGGTGTGGGACACCGGCAGCATCCTCTGGGAGAAGAGCTATGCCGCCGCCGTTCAGTATTATCTGGAAAATCACACGCTGGAAATTCCCGTCAAGTATGTCACGCCGGACGGCATGGCGCTGGGCGTCTGGCTGGGCAGTCAGCGTGCCGCTTATAAAGAAGGTGTGCTGACCGACGCCCAGATCGAAAAGCTGGAAGCGCTGGAAGTGGACTGGACGAACCGGAACGACCGCAAGTGGCAGACCGCCTACGAGGCCGCCGTGAAGTACCACGCCGCCCACGGGAACCTCGACGTCCCCACCGAGTACACCGACGAAGACGGCATCCTGCTGGGCAAGTGGGTGTCCCGCCAGCGGTACGCATGGCAGAACCCCGAGCGCAGCAGCGCCCGGGTGACGCCGGAGCGGAAAGCTCTGCTGGACGAGCTGGGCATGAACTGGGAAAAGACCGACTCGTGGCAGCACCGCTACGAGCTGGCCGTGGAATACAAAAAGGAGCACGGCAGTCTGGCCGTTCCGGCCCAGTACCGGACGGAGGACGGCATCTGGCTGGGCAGCTGGCTGTCCCGTCAGAAGCAGATGCTGCGGGAGGGCAAAAAGCTCTCCGCCGAGCGCCGCGCGGCCCTGAAAGAGCTGTTCAAGGGCGAAAAAGGCCGACGCCTCAGCGCTCCGGTGCCGCCCGCGTGCAGCGTGCGGGAGCAGAACTGGCTGGACAACTACCAGAGCGCCAGGCTCTACGCCGAGAAGAAGGGCAGTCTCCTCGTGCCTGCCGGATACGTGGACGAGAACGGCTTCCGTCTGGGCGTCTGGATCTCGAACCTCCGGGCTGCCCGCAAGGCCCGGCCCGGCTCGTTCCAGGTGACGCCGGAGCATATCGCTCTGCTGGATGCCATCGGGATGCAGTGGGACGCCCGGGAGGCCAAGTGGGCCGGGGCGTTCCGCCGTGCCGAAGAATACTGCGCCGCCCACGGCGATCTGCTGGTGCCGGTGAACTATAAGACCGAAGACGGCTTCTGCCTCGGCGACTGGGTCCGCCGGATGCGCGAAAACTACGCCTGTGCCGAGAAAAGGCTGACGGCGGAGCGCATCGCAAAGCTCGAAGCGCTGGGCATGGTCTGGGTCGTGCCGCAGGAGGGCTGAGATATTGCATTTTAGGGCGGAGTGTGATATACTTCACCTCGTCTGAATAGAAAACAGCAGGTGCCTGCCGCCGGGGCTTCGTCCCTGGCCGGGAGGGTAAAAGGGAAGCGGGTGCGAGTCCCGCGCGATCTCGTCACTGTGATAAGGGAGTCCGCTGCCTTGGCGCTCAGCGCCGGTCACTGGAGGCTTTGCCTCTGGGAAGGCGGCAGCGGGCGGTGAGCTTTCAGTCAGGAAACCTGCCCGCTGTTGGTACAGGAGCGTCCGGCTCCGGATCACGAGGAATTGGTCGTACCAAAAAGCCCGAACGTTCAAAGGGTCTTTTTGCTGTGCCTTCCGCGCGGTGAAAAGGCTCTTTTTTCGTTTGAGCTGGCCCCCGTTTCGTACCCTTTCTATCGGAAACGTACATTCCACACAACAGAAAGGACTCAAACAATGCGTAAGGCAACCAACAAGAACTGGCAGCGCGTCACCGCCGCTGCCGCCGCACTGGCCCTGTGTGCCGGTGTCCTCACCGGCTGCGGTGCATCTTCTTCCACTGCCGCCGGCAGCACCGCCGCAAGCTCTGCCGCCGCCAGCGGAGTGAGCAGCGAGGAGGCTGATGAAATGGCAGCAAAGAATGTGGCAGACCTCATCGACGCCATCTATGTGCAGGAGCGCAGCGAAAACACCGACGCTCAGTGTGAGGCCGCAAAGGCAGCATGGGACGCTCTGACCGACGCCCAGAAGGAACTGGTCGAGGGCGAAGAGGCAAGCCCCGAGTACTTTGGCCGCGACACCGGCGACGCCTCTAAGGACGACGCCCGCAACCAGGACAACATCGGCGACAAGGAGATCCTGGTCGTCAGCTTCGGCACCTCGTTCAACGACAGCCGCGCAGCGGACATCAAGGGCATCGAGGACGCCATCCAGGCCGCATATCCCGACTGGTCTGTCCGCCGTGCCTTCACCGCACAGATCATCATCAACCATATTCAGGCCCGTGACGGCGAGAAGATCGACAACATGGAGCAGGCTCTGGAGCGCGCTGTTGCCAACGGCGTGAAGGATCTGGTCGTCCAGCCCACCCACCTGATGCATGGCGCGGAGTACGACGAGATGATGGAGATGGTGGACAGCTACCGCGATAAGTTTGAGTCCGTCGCCATCGCCGAGCCTCTGCTGGGCGAGGTGGGCAGCGATGCCACCGTCATCAACGCCGACAAGGAAGCTGTCGCCAAGGCCATCACCGCCGAGGCCGTCAAGACCGCCGGTTTCGACAGTCTGGACGCCGCTGCTGAGGACGGCACCGCCTTCGTCTTCATGGGCCACGGCACCTCTCACACCGCAAAGGTGAGCTACACCCAGATGCAGTCTCAGATGAACGCTCTGGGCTACAAGAACGTCTTCATCGGCACCGTCGAGGGTGAGCCGGAGGAGACTGCCTGCGAGAACGTCATCGAGGCTGTCAAGGCCGCCGGCTACACCAAGGTCGTCCTGCGTCCCCTGATGGTCGTTGCAGGTGACCACGCCAACAACGATATGGCGGGCGACGACGAGGATTCCTGGAAGAGCCAGTTCGAGGCCTCCGGCGAATTCGATTCTGTCGATTGCCAGATCGCCGGTCTGGGCGAGGTCGCTGACATCCAGCAGCTCTACGTCGCACACACCAAGGCCGCTGTCGATTCCCTGAACGGCTGAGCATAAGTTTATGATTGCCCGGAAAGGAGTGCCTTTTCGGGCAATTTCTTTTTCGGCCTGCTTTGAATTCGGGCCATTGCGTGTTATAATCTTTTCTGTAAAATAGATACTTCGAGGTATATCATCATGAAACTGAACCATAAATTTGCTCTTCTGCTGGCCGGCGCTGTGCTGGCCGGTTCTCTCACCGGCTGCGGCGCATCCAGCGCCCCGGCCAGCTCTGCCGCTTCCTCCGAGGCTGCGGCTTTCTCCGCCGCGAGCGCGGCCGCGTCTGTCTCCAGTAGGTGACCTCTGCCCGACGGCGTCTACACCGCCGACTTTGACACCGACAGCTCCATGTTCCATGCCAACGAGGCCAATGACGGCAAGGGGACCCTGACCGTGAAGGATGGTCAGATGACCTTCCACGTCAGCCTCGCCTCCAAGAAGATCGTCAACCTCTACGTCGGCATGGCCGCTGACGCCGAGGCCCACGAGGCCGACTGGCTCCAGCCCACCACCGACACCGTCACCTACTCCGACGGCCTGTCCGATGAGGTCTACGGCTTCGACATCCCGGTGGAGGCTCTGGATGAGGACTTCCAGCTGGCCATCCTCGGCACCAAGGGCAAGTGGTACGACCATACCGTCCGTGTCGCCAACGCCCAGCCTGCTGCGGCGGAAGCACCTGCCGACGGCACCTACACCTGCGACGTGACCCTCGAGGGCGGCTCCGGCCGCGCCACCGTGGAAAGCCCTGCGGCTCTGACCGTGGCCGACGGCAGGATGACCGCCACCATCGTCTGGTCCAGCCCCAACTACGACTATATGCTGGTGGACGGCGAGAAGTATCTGCCCACCAACACCGAGGGCAACTCTACCTTCGAGATCCCCGTCACTGCTCTCGACACCCCGCTGGATGTGGTGGGCGATACCGTCGCCATGAGCACCCCGCATGAGATCGAGTATACGCTGACCTTCGCCTCTGCATCCCTGATCGAGGCAAAGTGACGATGAAACGCCGCAATTTTCTGAAAGCCCTGCCTGCCGCCGCCCTCACCCTTGCGGGCTGCGGGCAGAACAGGACTGCCCCGGCCAATACAGCATCCCTCGTGTTCGACCACAGCTATCCGCTGGACTATGCCACCCAGTTTTCCGCCGACTGCTATGAGGGCGGCTATGTGATGATCGACATCCCGGACACCGGGCGGTTCCTCGTCGTCCCCGAGGGGGCCGCCGAGGTGGACGACCTGCCCGAGGACGTCGTGGTGCTGCGCCAGCCGCTGGATCATATTTATCTCGTCTCCACCTCGGTGATGGACCTCTTCGTCCATCTGGACGCATTGGACAGCATCGCCCTCTCCGGCACCAAGGCCGAGGGCTGGTATGTGGAAGAGGCCAGACAGGCCATGCAGGAGGGCCGCATCGCCTACGCGGGCAAGTACAGCGCCCCGGACTATGAGCGCATCCTTGCCGTCGGCTGCACCCTCGCCATCGAGAACACCATGGTGCTCCACGACCCCGAGGTCAAGGAGCAGCTGGAAAAGTTCGGCGTGCCGGTCCTCGTGGAGCGCTCGAGCTACGAGAGCGGCCCGCTGGCCCGGATGGAGTGGCTCAAGCTCTACGGCATCCTGCTGAATAAGACTGAGATGGCGGAAGAGGTCTTTCGCCAGAAGGTGGAGCAGGTGGCCCCTATCCTCGAGCAGGAGAACACGGGCAAGACCGCGGCCTTCTTCTCCATCACCACCAATAACCTCATCACCGTCCGCCGCACCAGCGACTATGTGGCCCAGATGGTGGGGATGGCCGGCGGCGTCTACATCTTCGACGACCTCGAGGGGGAGACGTCGGCCCAGTCCACCATCAAACTGCCGCTGGAGACGTTCTACGCCCGGGCCAAAGACGCCGACGTCCTCATCTACAACAGCACCATCGAGGGCGTGATGGAGACCCGTGACCAGCTCATCGAAAAATGCCCGATGCTGGCAGATTTCAAGGCCGTCCGGTCCGGCGACTGCTGGTGTACGGCCCAGAGCCTCTTCCAGCAGAGCATGGAGCTGGCCGACCTCATCTCGGATATGAACCTCGTCTTCACCGAGGGCTCGCCCGACCCGGCGTCCCTCCGTTTCTTACAGCGCATCGTATAAAAGGAGCTTTGTCATGACCACCACCCGCCGCCTCAGCCTCGCGTACCTCGCCCTCACGGCGGGGGCCGCAGTGCTGTTTGCACTCAATTTGTTCTGGGGCAGTGTGTCCCTGACGCCCGGCGCGGTGGCGGCGGCTCTGCTGGGCCGGGGCGAAGATGCACTGGCCGTGGGCATCGTGCTCCAGCTCCGTCTGCCCCGGGCGGTCATGGTCGTGCTGCTGGGCGCGGCCCTCTCGGCTGCGGGCTACCTCCTGCAGACCTTCTTCGCCAACCCCATCGCCGGCCCCTTCATCATGGGCGTGTCCAGCGGCGCAAAGCTGGCGGTGGCCCTGACGATGGTGGTGTTTTTACAGCGGGGGCTGCTCACCGGCTCGGCCACCCTCATCATCGCCGCCTTTGCAGGCTCTATGGCGGCTATGGCCTTTGTGCTGGTGGTGGCCCGGCGGGTGCCGCGGATGAGCATCCTCGTCATCTGCGGCATCATGATCGGTTATATCTGCTCGGCTGTCACCGACATCGTGGTGACCTTTGCTCAGGACTCCAACATCGTCAATCTCCACAACTGGTCGATGGGCAGCTTTTCCGGCATGACCTGGGCCAACGTGGGTGCAGCGGCCTGCGTGGTGCTGCCCGCGCTGGCAGCGGCGTTCCTGCTCTCGAAGCCCATGGCGGCCTACCAGATGGGCGAGAGCTACGCCAGGAGCGTCGGCGTGCCGGTGCGGGCCTTCTCGACGGCCCTCGTGCTGCTGTCCAGCCTGCTTTCTGCCTGCGTGACGGCCTTTGCAGGCCCCATCTCCTTTGTGGGCATCGCGGTGCCGCATCTGGTCAAGAACCTGCTGGGCAGCGCAAAGCCCCTTTATGTCCTGCCGGGCTGCTGTCTGGGCGGGGCAGCGTTCTGTCTGCTCTGCGACCTCATCGCCCGCAGCCTGTTCGCGCCCACTGAGCTGTCCATCAGCTCGGTGACGGCGGTTTTCGGTGCGCCGGTGGTCATCTGGCTGCTGGTGCGCCGCCAGACACAGGAGGGCCGGGAATGAGCGATCCGAAATTCTACTGCCGCGCCGAGGATCTTGCCATCGGCTACGGCAAAACGCCCCTGATGGAGCACATCGGCCTCGGCGTCGGGAAGGGGACCATCCTCACCCTCATCGGCCCCAACGGCGCGGGCAAATCCACCCTGCTCAAGACGCTGGCAGCGCAGCTGGCCCCCCAAGGGGGCGCTGTCCTGCTGGACGGCAAAAATCTCGCGGACTACTCCGGCCCGGAGCGTGCCCGCAAAATGGCTCTGATGGTGCCTCACACCCGCCGCACCGAGCTGACCACCTGCTTCGAGATGGCGTCCGCCGGGCGCTACCCCTACACGGGGCGGCTGGGCGTCCTCTCGGCAGAAGATAAGCGCCAGGTCCATGCCGCGCTGGCCCTCGTGGGGGCCGAGACGCTGGCGGGCCGGGACTTCAACCGCATCAGCGACGGCCAGCGCCAGCGCGTCCTGCTGGCCCGGGCCATCTGCCAGCAGCCGGAGCTGATATTATTGGACGAGCCTACGTCTTTCCTTGACATCAAGGGAAAGGCCGAATTGCTGGCCATCCTGAAAAGCCTCGCCCGCGACAAGAAGATGGCCGTCATCCTGAGCCTCCACGAGCTGGAGCTGGCGCAGAAAGTTTCCGACAAGGTCGTCTGCGTCTCGGCGGCGGGCGTCTCGGACGTCATGACGCCGGAAAAGGCCTTTGCCCGGGAAAACATCTGCAAAATTTATGCTCTGACCGATGAGCAGTACGCATTCCTCTACGGTGAGGCAAAAGCGCCGGAGGAAAAGCGCCCGCTCTTTGAGCACTACGTCCGCAGCGGCCAGAAGCTCCTGCGCTGCGGCTACACCACCGGCACCTGTGCGGCGCTGGGCGCGGCGGGCGCGGCACGGCTGCTGCTCACCGGCCGCACCCCCGAGACGGTGGCCCTCCGCACCCCGAAGGGCATCGTGGTGGAGGTGGAGCCCATCTTCTGCCGCCTGTCCGGCGAGGGGGCCGAGTGCGCCATCCGGAAGGACGGCGGCGACGATGTGGACGTGACCACCGGTCTGCCGGTCATCGCCGGTGTCGCCCTCCGACCCGAGCTGTCCGGCGAGGTGCGCATCCACGGCGGTGAGGGCGTGGGCCGGGTGACAAAGCCCGGTCTCGACCAGCCTGTGGGCGAAGCTGCCATCAACCACGTCCCCCGGGCCATGATAAAGGAAGCGCTGGAAAAGGAGGCCGAATCTGCCGGGTACGCGGGCGGCTTTGACGTCACCATCTCCATCGAGGGCGGGGCTGAGACGGCGAAGCGCACCTTCAACCCCCACATGGGCGTGGAAGGGGGCCTCAGCGTCCTCGGCACCAGCGGCATCGTCGAGCCCATGAGCCAGCAGGCCATCCTCGACACCATCCAGCTGGAAATGGGGCAGGCGGCGCTCCGGGCGGTCAGCCCCCGGCGGCTCATCCTTGCCCCGGGCAACTACGGCCTCGACTATCTCCACGAGAAGATGCCCGCCCTCAAGAATATCCCGGTGGTCAAGACCTCGAACTTCATCGGGGATACGATGGATATGGCGGCGGCATCAAAATTCGAGCAGGTGGTGCTGGTGGGCCACATCGGCAAGCTGGTCAAGCTGGCGGGCGGCGTCATGAACACCCACTCCCGCACAGCCGACTGCCGCACCGAGCTGCTCTGCGCCCACGCCGCCCTCTGCGGCGCGTCCCGGGACGTCTGCGCGGCCCTGATGAACGCGGCCACCACCGACGCCTGCATGGAGATCTTAGACAAAGCAGAGATGAGAGAGCCGGTGCTGTCCAGCCTGCTGGACGCCATCCAGCTCCACCTCGACCGCCGCGCCGCCGGGGCGTTCCGGGTGGGCGCGGTGCTCTTCTCGAACCAATACGGCCCGCTGGGCCAGACCAGAACTGCAAAGGAGCTGCTGGACGAATGGAAAAACGGATAGGCACTTTTTACGGCGTCAGCGTCGGCCCGGGCAACCCGGAGCTCATGACTCTGCAGGCTGTCCGCCGCCTCGAAAACTGTCCGGTCATCGCCGCGCCCCAGACCCCGAAGGGCGGGATGCTGGCGCTGGACATCGCAAAAGGTGCGGTGGATCTGAGCGGCAAGACCATCCTGCCGCTGCGCTTCGCCATGAGCCTTGACCCGGCGGTGCAGAAAGCCGCCCACATCGAGGCGGCCCGGGCCGTGAAAGAATATCTCGACGCCGGGCAGGATGTCGCCATGCTCAACCTCGGCGACCTGTCCGTCTACGCCACGTTCGGTTATTTACAGGAGATCCTGGAGGCCGAGGGCTGCAAGACCGTGATGCTCCCCGGCGTGACGAGCTTCTGCGCCGCTGCGGCCCGGCTGGGCCAGTCCCTGACGGGCGGCATGGAGCAGCCGTTGACCATCGCCCCGGGGCGCTGCGCCGCTGAGGTGCTGGCCGCACCGGGCGCGAAAGTGCTGATGAAATCGGGCCGTCAGCTGCCCGAGACGCTGGCCGCGCTGGCCGACGCCGGGCTTCTGAGCCGGAGCGCGATGGTCTGTAACTGCGGCCTGCCGAACGAGGAGGTCTGGTCCGACCTGACCGAATACGACCCGGCCCGGTCGGCGGGCTATTTCGCAACGATCTTGGTGAAGGAGGAGTAAGATATGGTCCATTTTGTAGGAGCCGGGCCGGGTGCGCCCGACCTTATCACCCGGCGGGGCGCGGCCCTGCTGGCCGATGCCGACTGCATCATCTACGCGGGCAGTCTCGTCAACCCGGCCCTGCTGGGGCTGGCGAAGCCCGGCTGTGCCATCTATAACAGCGCCGAGATGACGCTGGAACAGGTGCTGGACACCATCCGTGCCGCCGAAAAGGCCGGAGGCACCACGGTCCGCCTCCACACCGGCGACCCCTGCCTCTACGGGGCCATCCGGGAGCAGATGGACGCGCTGGATGCTGACGGCATCCCCTATGACGACACCCCGGGCGTGTCCAGCTTCTGCGGCGCGGCGGCGGCGCTCTGTGCCGAGTACACCCTGCCCAACGTGAGCCAGACCGTCATCATCACCCGGATGGAGGGCCGCACTCCTGTCCCTGAGGCCGAACAGCTGGAAAAGCTGGCCGCTCACGGGGCTACCATGGTCATCTTCCTCTCCATCGGGCTGGTGGACAAAGTCCGGCAGGCCCTTCTCGAGAGCGGCGGCTACCGCCCCGGCACCCCTGCCGCTGTGGTTTATAAGGCCACCTGGCCCGAGCAGAAGGTGGTGCGCTGCACCGTCTCCACACTGGCCGAAGAGACCCGCAAAAACGGCATCACAAAGACCGCCCTCATCGTCGTAGGCGACTTTCTGGGCGAAAATTACGAGCGCAGCAAGCTCTATGACCCCGCCTTTACCACCGAGTTCCGGCAGGGGACGGAGGCCGGGCAGTGAGCCGGGCATATCTGGCCTTCACCGCAAAGGGCGAAGCGCTGGCCCATCGGCTGGCGGAAGCTCTGCCCGGCAGCGTGAGCCGCTGCGGCGGAGACGTGACCCTGAAAGGCTGGACGGCGGAGCATTTTGCACAGGATGAGGCCCTGATTTTTGTGGGAGCTGTGGGCATCGCGGTGCGAGCCATCGCGCCCCACTGCAGGAGCAAGGCTGCCGACCCGGCGGTGGTGGTGGTGGACGAGGGTGGGAACTTCGCCGTGCCGCTCCTGTCGGGCCATCTGGGCGGTGCCAACGCGCTGGCCCGGGCGCTGGCAAAAGCGTGCGGCGCGGTGCCGGTCATCACGACGGCCACCGACGTCAACGGCCTCTTCGCCGTGGACCTCTGGGCCAAGGCTCAGAACTGCGCTGTCCTTGAGCCGGAGCGCATCAAGCACGTCAGCGGCGCCCTGCTGGCCGGGCAGACGGTCCGGTACTGGTCGCCGTGGCCGGTGGCGGGGGAGACCCCCGCCGGCGTGAAAAAGGCTGACCCACCCGAAGCCGCCGACTTCGCCCTGACCCTCACGCCGCAGGGCGGGGCGCTCCACCTCGTCCCCCGCATCGGGGTGCTGGGGGTGGGGTGCCGCCGCGGCACGACGGCCCGCCAGCTGGAAGAAGCCTTCGCGGCGTTCTGTGCCGCGTCCGGCCTCAGCCCGGCGGCGGTCTGCGCAGCCGCCAGCATCGACCTGAAAAAAGATGAGCCGGGGCTTGCAGCGTTCTGCAAAGCCCACGGCTGGCCCATCACGTTCTATCCGGCCGACGAGCTGCGGGCCGTGCCGGGACAGTTCACCCCGTCGGCCTTTGTGGCAAGTGTCACCGGCGTGGACAACGTCTGTGAGCGCTCGGCGGTAAAAGCCTCGGGCGGGACGCTCCTTCTGCCCAAAACGGCAGGCGGCGGCGTGACGCTGGCGCTGGCCGTCCGCCCCTTTGCACCCGATTGGAGGACAGAGCAATGAGTGAGAGTAAAAAGACCGTGTTCGTCGTGGGGCTTGGCCCCGGCGGCGGACAGTTTCTGACCGTGCAGGCGCAGAGCGCCTTGCAGCAGGCCGAGGTGTTGTGCGGCTATACGGTCTACATCGACCTTGTGCGTCCCCTCTACCCGGAAAAAGAGTGCTACACCACCGGCATGACCCGTGAGATCGACCGCTGCCGCTGGGCGCTGGACACCGCCCGGGCGGGCCGGGACGTAGCGCTGGTCTGCTCCGGCGACGCCGGGGTCTACGGCATGGCCAGCCCGCTGCTGGAGCTGGCCGAAGAGTACCCGGACGTCAACGTGGAGGTCGTCCCCGGCCTGACCGCCGCCCTCAGCGGCGGGGCCGTGCTGGGCGCGCCGCTGGCCCACGATTTCTGCGTCATCTCACTGTCGGACCGTCTCACGCCGTGGGAGGTCATCGAAAAGCGGCTGGCCTGCGCCGCTCAGGGCGATTTCGCGCTGGCGCTGTACAATCCCTCATCCAAGGGCCGCCCGGACTATCTGCGCCGGGCTGTGGACATCCTGCTGGCGAACGGCAAAGCCCCGGACACCCTCTGCGGCTCTGTGCGGAACATCGGCCGGGAAGGGCAGGAAAAGCACATCCTGCCCCTCAGCCAGCTCCGGGATACCGAGGTGGATATGTTCACCACCGTCTTTGTGGGCAACGCCGCCACCCGCGCGCTGAGTGGGCGGATGGTCACGCCGAGGGGGTACCGCCGATGAATGTCGTCGTTTTCAGCGGCACCACCGAGGGGCGGGAGCTTTCCCGCCAGCTGGTGGCGCTGGGCATCGAAGTCACCGTCAGCGTGGCCACCCTGCTGGGGCAGGAAGAGCAGGGGAGCACCCCCGGCGTCACCGTCCGGTGCGGGCGGCTCCTGCCCGATGAGATGGCTGCGCTCTTGGGGGATGCCGCCCTCTGCATCGACGCCACCCACCCTTATGCGGTGGAGGCGACCAAAAACATCAAAGCAGCGGCAGAGAAGGCCGGGGTAGGATACCTCCGCCTGCTGCGCCCGGCCAGTCCGCTGCCGGAAAACTGTCTCGTCTTTGAGAGCGCAAAGCAGGCGGCAGAAGCGCTGGCCGCAGAAGAGGGGAATCTTCTGCTGGCCACCGGGGCCAAGGAGCTGGCGCAGTTCGGGGCCATCCCGTCCGAGCGGCTCTACCCCCGCGTCCTGCCCACGCTGGAAAGCATCGCGGCCTGCGAGGCGGCGAATATCCCCCACCGCAACATCATCGCCATGCAGGGCCCCTTCAGCTTTGCCCTCAATCAGGCCATGATGGAGCAGTTCCATATCCGCTGGCTCGTCACAAAGGACGGCGGCGCAGCCGGAGGCTTCGACGAAAAAGCCGCCGCCGCCTCTGCCGCCGGGGCGCAGCTGGTGGTCATCCGCCGCCCGCCCGAGCAGGGCGAGACGGCTTCCGAGGTGCTGAAACGCTGCAAGGAGATGATAAGATGAACGTGACACTCATCGGCATGGGCTCCGGACAGCCGGAGAACCTGACCCTTCAGGGCCTGGCCGCACTGCGGCAGGCCGACCTCATCCTGGGCGCACGGCGTCTGCTGGCAGTTCTGCCTGCCGGCTGCACCGAGAACCGCGCCGCCGCCTACCGCCCCGACGAGGTGGCAGAGCTGCTGCAGACCTCCGGCGCAGAGAACGCCGTGCTGGTCTACAGCGGCGACACCGGCTTTTACTCCGGCGCGTCCTCCATGATGGAAAAGCTGGAGGCCCTCGGCGTCCGCGCCCGGGTGCTGCCCGGCCTTTCCAGCATCCAGCTGCTGGCGGCGGCGCTGGGCCGTCCGTGGCAGGGGTGGAACCTTGTTTCGGCCCATGGCCGCACCTGTGACCCGGTGGCCGAGTGTATGCAGGGCAGACCCACCTTCTTCCTCACCGGCGGCAGCGAAGACCCCGCCACCCTCTGCGCCCAGCTGGCGGCAGAGGGCTTCGGGGACGTGCAGGGCGTCGTGGGCCAGTGCCTCGGCACGCCGGAAGAAAAGCTCTTCCGCGGCAGCGTCAAGGAGCTGGCCGCAGGCCGGTTCAACAGCCTGAGCGTCCTTCTCGTGGAGGCGGCGGAGGTGCTGCCCCGCCGCGCCCCGGGCCTGCCGGACGAAGCCTTCGAGCGGGGCGATGTTCCCATGACCAAGCAGGAAGTCCGGGCCGCTGTGCTGGCGAAGCTGGCCGTCCGCCCGGAAGACATCCTGTGGGACGTGGGGGCCGGGACGGGCAGCGTCAGCGTGGAGCTGGCGTTGGCCGCGCCCCGGGGCCGGGTGTACGCGGTGGAGTGCAGGCCGGAGGGCTGTGCGCTCATCAAAGCCAACCGCGAAAAATTCAGAACCCGGAACCTCGTCCTCGTGGAGGGGCTTGCCCCCGCCGCCCTTTCGGACCTGCCTGCGCCGGACGCTGTCTTTATCGGCGGCAGCAAGGGCAGCCTTGCCGCCATCGTGGACGCCGCGCTGGATAAGAACCCCGACGCCCGCATCTGTGTGTCGGCCATCGCCCTTGAGACCCTTTCGGCGGCGGTGGCCGCGCTGACGGCCAAAGGCCGGACCGTGCAGGTGAGCCAGATCGCCGTCAGCCGGGCCAAGGCCGTGGGCGGGCTGCACCTCATGATGGCCCAGAACCCCATCTACCTCATCACAGGAGAATGACATGATACAGTTTCTGCTGGCGGCGCCCCGCTCGGGCAGCGGCAAGACCACCATGACCTGTGCCCTGCTCATGGCGCTGAAGCGGCGGGGCTGTGCGCCCTGCGCCTTCAAAAGCGGGCCGGACTACATCGACCCCATGTTCCACCGGGCCGTGCTGGGGGTGGAGAGCCGCAGCCTCGACCTCTTTTTCTCTGCGCCCGAGACGGTGCGCACCCTCTACGCGAGAGGTGCCGCCGGACACGGTGCGGCGGTGTGCGAGGGAGCCATGGGCTTTTACGACGGCCTCGGGGGCGTCAGCGACAGGGCCAGCGCGTGGCATCTGGCCGACACGCTGGATCTGCCGGTGCTGCTGGTGGCAGAGCCGAAGGGTCAGAGCCTGACGCTGGCCGCAGAGCTGAAGGGGCTGAAAAACTTCCGCACTCCCAGTCACATCGCAGGCATCCTGCTGAACAACTGCACGGCCCGGATGCACGCTCTGCTGGCCCCGATGCTGGAAAAAGAGACGGGCCTGCCGGTGCTGGGCTTTCTGCCGAAACTCCCGGAGGCCGTCATCGGTTCCCGCCATCTGGGCCTCTACACGGCGGCGGAAGTGGAAAATTTACAGCAGAAGCTGGCCCTTTTGGCCGACGCGGCAGAGGAGCACATCGACTGGCCCCGCCTGCTGGCCCTCTGCGAAAAGGAGCCGCCCGCCCTGCCGGTGCAGCCGGAGACGCCTCCGGCCCGCGTCCGCATCGCCGTGGCGCAGGACGAGGCGTTCTGCTTTATCTACGCCGAGACGCTGGAGGCCTTCCGGAACGCCGGGGCAGAGGTGGTCTTTTTCAGCCCCCTCCGCGACACGGCTCTGCCGGAAAACATCGGCGGGCTGTATCTGCCCGGCGGCTACCCGGAACTTCACGCAAGAGAATTGAGTGAAAATGCCTCGCTTCTGCGCGAGATAAAGCAAAAAATCGAGTCCGGTCTGCCCACGGCGGCCGAGTGCGGGGGCTTCCTCTATCTGGGGCAGAGCCTCACGGACGCCGAGGGGCAGAGCTGGCCGATGGCGGGCGTTCTGCCGGGCGAAGCAAAAGATGCCGGACGTCTCGTCCGCTTCGGCTACGCCGCGCTGAGCGCAGACTCGGACAGTCTGCTCTTCCGGGCCGGGGAGAGCTTTCCCATCCACGAATTCCACCACTGGGATTCCACCGCCAACGGTGTGGCCCTCGCGACAAAAAAGCCGGTGGGCGGCGCAGAGTGGCGGTGCGGATTTGTAAACGAGCATTTCTATGCGGGCTTCCCGCATTTGTACTGGGCGGGTACGCCCCTGCCGCAGCGCTTTGCCGCCGCGGCTGAAAATTACAGGAGAGACCATGACTGAGACAGAACTCGCCGCCCTCTGCGCGGCCATCACGCCGCCGGACGAAGCCGCCCGGGCGGCGGCGCACGCCCACTGGGCCAGCCTTGCAAAGCCGCTGGGCGGGCTGGGCGGATTGGAAACGACCATCGAGGACGCCGCCGCCCTCACCGGCAGCGCAAAGCTGGATATTTCCCGCCGGGCGGTGCTGGTGCTCTGCGCCGATAACGGTGTGGTGGCCCAGGGCGTCAGCCAGACCGACAGCAGCGTGACCCGCGCCGTGGCTGAGAACCTCGCCGCCCGCCGCACCAGCGTCTGCCGGATGGCACAGACCGCCCGGTGCGAGGTGGTGCCGGTGGATATGGGCATCGCGGGCGAACCGGTCCCGGGCGTCCTCTACTGCCGCATCGCCCCCGGCACAGCGGACTTCACCCTCGGCCCGGCTATGAGCCGGGAGCAGGCCGTGGAAGCCATCGGCAGGGGCATCCGGCTGGTGCAGGAGCAGAAGAAGGCGGGCGTCGGCCTGCTGGCGACCGGTGAAATGGGCATCGGCAACACCACCACGTCCAGCGCCGTGGCCGCTGTGCTGCTGGGCCAGCCCGTCGAAGGGATGACGGGCCGGGGCGCGGGCCTTTCGGACGAGGGACTTGCCCGGAAGATCGACGCCATCCATCGCGGCATCGCAAAAAATCAGCCCGACTCTGCCGATGCACTGGACGTGCTGGCGAAGCTGGGCGGTTTCGATATTGCCGGGCTCTGCGGCGTCTTCCTCGGCGGTGCGCTGGAAGGTGTGCCGGCGCTGGCCGACGGCTTCATCAGCTGTGTGGCGGCGCTCTGCGCTGTCCGGCTCTGCCCGGCGGCGGCCAAGGCTGTTTTTGCAAGCCACTGCTCCACCGAACCGGCCGCAAAGCTGGTGCTGGACGCTCTGAACAAAAAAGCCCTCATCACGGCGGGCCTGCATCTGGGCGAAGGCACCGGCGCGGTGGCCGCCATCCCGCTGTGGGACATGGCGCTGGCCGTCTACGATGGCTGTTATTCCTTTGAAGAGGGCGGCATCGAAGCCTACACGCCGCAGGGGGGTGCGGGATGCTGACGCTGGTGCTCGGCGGCGCGGCCAGCGGCAAGAGCGCCTGCGCCGAGAGCCTTGTGCTCAAGACCGGCCTGCCCCGCTATTACCTCGCCACCATGCAGGTCTGGGATGCCGAGTGCGCCGCCCGGGTGGAAAAGCACCGGAAAATGCGGGCGCAAAAGCAGTTCGAAACGCTGGAATGCCCGCTCCACCTCGACCGTCTGGCTCTGCCCGGCCGGGGGACCGTCCTGCTGGAAGACCTCGGCAACCTCGTCGCCAACGAGCTTTACAGCCCCGGCGGGGCAGGAAAGCACACCGCCGAGGCCGTTTTGGCCGGGCTGGAACGCCTCGCCGCCGGGTGTGATCACCTCATCGTCGTATCGAACGAGGTGTTCAGCGGCGGTGCCGACTACGCGGGCGACACCGACCAGTATCTGTTGGCGCTGGCGCAGGTGAACAACGCCTTCGCCGCCCGGGCGGACAACGTCTGCCGGGTGGTCTGCGGCCTGCCGGTGTACTACAAAGGGGGAGAAAAGCTGTGACTGTTTTGCAGACCATCGCGGTGGCCTTTGCGATGTTTTCGGCCCTGCCGGTGCCGCAGTTCGAGTGGAACGAAAAAAATATGCGGTACGCCATGTGCGCCTTCCCCCTCATCGGGCTGGTGTGCGGCGGGCTGTGGTGCCTCTGCGGCGTCCTGCCCCTGCCGGGGCTGGCCCGGGCGGCGGCGTTCTGCCTCGTGCCGGTGGCCGTCACCGGCGGCATCCATCTCGACGGCTACGCCGACACCTCGGACGCCCTCTCGAGCTACGGCGACCGGGAAAAAAAGCTTGAGATCCTGAAAGACTCCCACTGTGGGGCCTTCGCCGTCATCCGGCTGTGCTGCTACTTTGTGGCCTACTTCGGCCTCTGCGGCAGTGTGCGGTTCACGCCCCGGACGGGCCTGTGCTGGACGCTGGCGCTGGTGCTGGAGCGGGCGCTGTCGGGCTTTGCCGTGGCGGCGTTCCCGCTGGCGAAGGACACCGGCCTCGCCCATACTTTTGCCACAGCGGCCGACAAGCAGACCGTCCGCCGCTTCCTCTGCGGCCTGTCGGCTCTGCTCATCCTGGCGCTGACGGCGCTGGGCGGCGGCGGGCTGGCGGCAGCAGCGCTTCTGGCGCTGTGGCGCTATGATTTCGTGGCAAAAAAGCAGTTTGGCGGCATCACCGGCGACCTGGCCGGGTGGTTTTTGCAGCGGGCCGAGCTGTGGATGCTGGCGGCGCTGGCCGTCAGCCAGTGGGGAGGAGTGCTGTAAATGATGTTCATCACAGGGCCGCTCTACAGCGGCAAGCGCACCTTTGCGCGGAACTTCCGGGGCAGCATCATCGCCGATGTGCAGGACGCCGCCGCCGAGACTCAGACCCCGGAGCAGCTCGAAACGCTGGCCCGGGAGCTGGCGGAATATGATATTGTCATCGCCACCGAGGTCGGCGGCGGTGTTGTCCCGATGGATGCTGAGGAACGCGCCGGGCGGGAGGCCGCCGGACGGCTGGCCTGCCTGCTGGCAGAGCGCGCCGACTGCGTGGTGCAGATGTTCTGTGGCATCCCGACGGTATTGAAAGGAGAATTACCCCAATGTTGATCTATCTGCTGCGTCACGGCCTGACCGAATACAACGCCCAGAAGCGCTATCAGGGCCAGCGCGACATCCCGCTCTCGGCGGAGGGCCTGAGCCAGCTGCGCCGGGCCGACATCGACCCGAAGGTGGTCTATATCACTCCGCTGCAGCGGACGGCCCAGACGGCCCGGGTGCTCTTCCCGGAGGCAGAGCTCGTGGTCGTGAAGGACCTGCAGGAGATGTGCTTCGGCAGCTTCGAGGGAAAAAACTACGTCGAGATGGAGCACGACGCCGATTATCAGGCGTGGGTGCAGGCCAACTGCGAGAGCAAATGCCCCGACGGTGAGCGGAAGGACGACTTCTCGAACCGCATCTGCAGCGCCTTCTCTGCTCTGGTGGACAAGGCGCTGGCCGACGGCGAAGAGCTGCTGGTCATCCTGGCTCACGGCGGCACCCAGATGGCGGCCATGGAGCGGTACGCCCTGCCCAGGCGCGATTATTATGCGTGGTGCGGCCCCAACGCGGGCGGCTATGTGCTGGACGCCGCCGACTGGGCCGAGAAGCGCCAGCTCCGCCTCGTGAAGACCGTGCAGTACACGAAAGACGCGGAGGCCGGCGTATGATGACCACCTGGGCTGTGCTGGGAGGCTTCGTGCTGGACGCCATTTTCGGCGACCCGGCGTGGCTGCCCCACCCGGTGGTGTACATGGGCAAAGCCATCTCCCGGCTGGAAAAATTCCTCCGCTCCCGCCTGCCCAAAACGCCGCAGGGCGAGCTGCTGGGCGGCGCGGTGCTGGCGTTCTGTCTGCCGGTGGGGACGCTGCTGCTCACGGGCCTTGTCTGCTGGGGCGCGGCGATGCTTCACCCGCTGCTGGGGCTGGCCGTCCAGATGTTCTGGTGCGGGCAGGCGCTGGCCGCGAAGGGACTGGTGCAGGAGAGCATGAATGTCTACCGTGAACTGGTAAAAGACGACCTGCCCGCCGCCCGGAAGGCTGTGAGCCGCATCGTGGGCCGCGACACGGAAGCCTTGACTGCCGAGGGCGTGACCAAAGCGGCGGTGGAGACGGTGGCCGAGAATGCCAGCGACGGCGTCATTGCGCCTTTGCTTTATATGCTGCTGGGCGGTGCGCCGCTGGCCCTGACCTACAAGGCCATCAATACCATGGACAGTATGTTGGGCTACAAAAACGAAAAATATCTCTACTTTGGCCGCGCCGCCGCAAAACTGGACGATGTGGCGAACTATATCCCGAGCCGTCTGGCGGCGCTGCTCTGGATCATGGCGGCGGCGTTCACCCGCAATGACGCCAAGGGCGCGTGGCGTATCTGGCGACGGGACCGCCACAATCACGCCAGCCCCAACAGCGCCCAGACCGAGAGCGCCTGCGCCGGTGCGCTGGGCGTCCAGCTGGCCGGGCCGGCCTATTATTTCGGGGAATATTATCCGAAGCCCACCATCGGAGACCCGCTGCGGCCCATCGAGCCGAAGGACATCCTGCGGGCCGATCGGATGATGTACGCCGAAAGCCTGCTGGCGCTTGCCGCCGGGCTGGCACTGCGAATTTTTGCTGCATAAAAGGGGGAGAAGAACATGGAACTGGTCCACGGCGGTGACTGGATGGGCTACCGCGAATGCTTTGGCCGGGACGCGCTGGATTTTTCGGCGAACGTCAGCCCACTCGGTCTGCCCGAAGGGGTGGCGCAGGCCATCCGGGATGCACTGCCTCTGGCCGACCGCTACCCCGACCCCCTCTGCCGCACCCTGAGGGCGGCGCTGAGCCGGGCCGAGGGTGTGCCGCAGGAGCGTATCCTCTGCGGCAACGGCGCGGCGGACCTCATCTTCCGGCTGGTCTGGGCCGCCAAGCCCCATAAGGCGCTGGTGACAGCCCCGACTTTTGCCGAGTACGCCTCTGCATTGGATACGGTGGGGTGCGAAGTGAAACGCTTCTTCCTCGATGAAACGAATGATTTCGCCCCGACGGACGCCCTCGTGGACGCCGTGGACGAGAGCATCGACATGGTGTTCCTCTGCCAGCCGAACAACCCGACGGGGCAGCTGGCCTCACCCGAGCTGGTGAAAAAGCTGCTGCGCCGGTGCGGGGAGTGCCGCACGATTTTGGCCGTAGATGAGTGCTTTCTGGACTTTCTGCCCGACGCCGACGGGTGGACCGCAAAGCCTCTGCTGGAAAGTGGGGACCTCGTCATCCTGAAAGCCTTCACCAAGCTCTACGGCATGGCCGGCGTCCGGCTGGGTTACTGCCTCTGCGGCAACGAAACGCTTCTGGAAAAAATGCAGACAGCGGGCCAGCCGTGGGCTGTGTCCAGTCTGGCCCAGGCGGCAGGCGTCGCGGCCCTGAAAGAAACCGCTTATGTGGACGAGGTGCGCGCGCTCATCGCCCGGCAGCGGCCCGTTCTGACGGCGGGCCTGCGGGCGCTGGGTTTGCGGGTCATCGACGGAAAGGCGAACTATCTGCTCTTCCGCGCGCCCGCCGACCTGAACGAGAGGCTTCGCCCGCTGGGAACACAGGTGCGCAGCTGCGCGAATTATCCGGGCCTCGGGCCGGAGTGGTACCGCACGGCGGTGCGCACGGCCCCCGAGAACGCCCGGCTGCTGGAACTTATGAAAGAGGTGCTGGGATGAGCAGGGCAAAATGCATCATGGTGCAGGGTACGATGAGCGGTGCAGGCAAAAGTCTGCTCTGCGCGGCGCTCTGCCGCATTTTTGCGCAGGACGGCCTGCGCGCCGTGCCGTTCAAGAGCCAGAACATGGCTCTGAACAGCTTCGTCACCAAAGACGGCCTCGAGATGGGCCGGGCGCAGGTGGTGCAGGCACAGGCCGCCGGTGTCGAGCCGGACGTGCGGATGAACCCCATCCTCCTGAAGCCCAGCAGTGACGTGGGCAGTCAGGTCATCGTCAACGGCGAGGTACGGGGCCAGATGAAAGCGTCGGAGTATTTCCGCACGAAACGGCAGCTGGTGCCGGACATCCTGAAGGCGTATGACAGCCTCGCCGAGGAGGCTGACGTCATCGTCATCGAGGGCGCGGGCAGCCCGGCAGAGATCAACCTCAAGAGCGAGGACATCGTGAACATGGGCCTCGCCGAGATGGTGGACGCGCCGGTGCTTCTGGTGGGCGACATCGACCGGGGCGGCGTGTTCGCCCAGCTCTACGGCACGGTGGAGCTGCTGGAAGAAAAAGAACGCCGGCGCATCAAGGGGCTCGTCATCAATAAATTCCGTGGCGACGTAGAAATCCTGCGCCCCGGCCTTTCGATGCTGGAAGAAAAGACCCATCTGCCCGTGGTGGGCGTCGTGCCGTACCTGAAGGTGGACATCGAGGATGAGGACTCCCTGAGCCAGCGCCTCGAGATGCGGGACGGCAAAAAGCCGCTGGATGCGGCGATCATCCGTCTGCCGCATCTGTCCAATTTTACGGACTTCATGCCGCTGGAACAGCACCCGCTGCTGGGCGTGCGGTATGTTTCGAACGCTCATGAGCTGGGCGCACCCGACCTCATCCTGCTGCCGGGGACGAAAAACACGGTGGACGACCTGCTCTGGCTGCGGCAGTGCGGGCTGGAAACGGCTCTGCTCAAGCTGGCCGCGAAAGGCACGCCGGTGCTGGGCGTCTGCGGCGGCTACCAGATGCTGGGCCAGACCCTCGACGACCCCACCGGCAGCGAGAGCGGCCGGCCGCAGACTCTGCGGGGGCTGGGTCTGCTGCCCACCCGGACCGTGTTCAGCGAGCAGAAGCGCCGCGCACAGGTCAAAGCGACCGTCGCCGCCCCCTTTGCGGGTGCAGAGCTGGAAGGCTACGAGATCCACACCGGCGTGACCGAGGCGGAGGGCGAACCCTTCGCCCACTACCCTGACGGAGCCCGGGAGGGCTGTGTGCAGGGCAATGTGTTCGGCACCTACCTCCACGGCCTGTTCGACACCGGCACGCTGACCGAGGCGCTGGCGGGCTGGCTCTGCCGCCGGAAGGGCATCGACCCCTCCGACGCGGCCCTCATCCCGATGGAAGAGTACCGCCGCCAGCAGTTCGACATCCTGGCCGACGGCGTGCGCGGGGCGCTGGATATGGACGCGGTGTATGCCGCGATGGGAATGGAGAAGCACTGAATGGAACAGGGACTTTTGCATCTGTACTGGGGCGACGGAAAGGGGAAGACCACTGCTGCAATGGGTCTTGCGCTCCGTGCGCTGGGGTCCGGGAAGCGGGTGGTCATCGTCCAGTTTTTGAAGGGCGGGAACAGCGGCGAGATCCCGCTTCTGGCCCAGCTTGGCGCGGAGATCTACCGGGGCAAGGCCGGGCAGAAATTCGTCTTCCAGATGACGCCGGAGGAAAAGGCCGCGACCCAGGAACTGCAAAACCAGAACCTCGCCGCCGCCATGGCACAGCCTGCCGACCTGCTGGTACTGGACGAAGCCGGGAGCGCAGAAGAGCTGGATATGGTGGACGTCGATCTATTAAAAAAGGCCGTTCTGGAGCGGCCTGCCGGGTGTGAGTGCGTCCTGACGGCCCACACGCCCCCCCAGTGGATGCTGGACGCCGCCGACTACTCCACCGAGATGAAATGCCACCGCCACCCCTACCAGAAGGGGATAAAAGCACGAAAGGGGATAGAATATTGACGCCGCAGCATCATTTACCTGCCGACATTGAGCGGACGAGCTTCCACATCATCACCGAAGAGCTGGAAATGATGGGCATGACCCCGCCGCCCGAGCACGAAGCCGTGGTCAAGCGGGTCATCCACACTACCGCCGACTTCGACTATGCGCGAAATCTTCATTTTACCCCTCGCGCGGTGGAGCAGGCCGTCAAGGCCCTCCACGCCGGGGCCGTCATCGTGACCGATACGAATATGGCGCTGGCCGGAATCACCAAACCCGGTCTGGAGAAGTTGGGCGGCACGGCCTGCTGTTATATGGCTGACCCCGAGGTGGCCGCCGCCGCAAAAGAGGCTGGCACCACCCGGGCCGTCGCGGCGATGAAAAAGGCAGCGCAGGAGCATCCCGGGGCCATCCTCGCCGTCGGCAACGCGCCCACGGCTCTGCTGACGATCGCAGAACAAATCGAAAGCGGCCTGCGGCCCGCACTGGTCATCGGTGTGCCGGTGGGCTTTGTGAACGTGGTGGAGAGCAAGGAGCGGCTCTTCGCCGTCTGCGAAAAGCACGGCGTACCCGCCATCGTGGCGATGGGCCGCAAGGGCGGCAGCAACGTCGCTGCCGCCATCTGCAACGCCCTCATCTACTCCGCCGCCGAGATGCTCGACCCCTCGGCGCGGGGGTGGAAGTGAGCGATAAGTTTTGGAGGAGCGCAATGAACCCTACAAGAAAGACCGATGAAAGCTTTTACCGGCTGTTTTCCGCGTCTCACACCGTTTCAGAGCATCTGACCAAGCGGGAGGACAGCGAGCTGCGCGATAAATACGACCACAACGCGTTCTGCTATTACAGCCAGCCCTCGGTAGATGAAGTCCGGGCCGCGCTGGCCTACCAGAAAGAGCGGGGAGACACCTTCCTCAAGCTGGAAGGGTACGAGCCGCTAGCCGATGCATTCGGCATGGAGTGCGAAGAGACCCTGACGATGGTTCTGCCCCCGGAAACAGACATCTGCAGCTGGAAAACGAACCCGGACGTCTCGATCAAGGCCCCGGACGCAGACCAGCTGGAACAGCACGAACTGAAATACTACGGTCCGTTGTACGGAGATGATTTTACCGTGCGGAACAACCGGAACCTCCGGGAAAAGCTGACCTACCTCGGCGCGTATCTGGGCGGGAAGCTGGTGGGTGATTGCTATATTTTCGCATCCGATGGGTATGTCTGCATGGACGGCCTGCTGGTGGACGAGGATTTCCGGCACCAGTACATCGCCATGACCCTGATGAAGCATATTGCCGAAAAGGCGCAGGAGCGCGGAGAGATCCTGTATCTTCACGCTGACTCCGAGGATACACCAAAGGAACTGTATGCGAAGATGGGATTTCAGGCCGTTGACAAGCTCTATGAATATCTCTGCACCGATTTCTCGAAACTGAAAATATGAACGAATGCGCGCCGGATACGGCGATGGGCCTCCCAATGCGGGAGGCCTTTCTGTTACACCGTCGCCAGCACGGCGAGGATGCTCTGCCAGCGCTTGTTCTCGACGGCGGGCGCACGGCGGGCGGGCCGGGACTGTACAGGCTGAGGCCGCTGAGCCGTCCGGGGCAGGGGAGCGAAAAGCGCGGCCTGCCATGCGGCGGCAAGCTGCATGGCCTCCGGGCAGCTCTGCAGGGTGCGGCGCTCTGCCCCGGCGAGGTAGTCGCCCAGCCAGCAGAGGATGGCCGCGATGTTCAGCTGTTCGGCGGCGCGGGTGCTCCAATAGCTCCAATGGGCGGGACGGCCCACGAACCGCTCCACCGTGATGAGCGCACCCTCCCGGGCGGCAGAGGGAGAGACCGTTCCACAACCACCGGCAGTATGGGCCAGAACATCCAGAATGCGCGCCATCCGGCCGCTGTCGAGGGCGTCGTCCCGGACAAAGGCGGAGAAATCCGTCTGGGCCAGCAGACCGTCGGCGGTGGCGGGGAAGCGCCCCGTCAGCTCGCCCGAGGCGTTGTGGCAGCTCTGCCACCCTTTGCGGACGAGCTGGAAGTTCAGCTTCTGACGTCCCATCGTGGAATAGAACACCCGGGCCTTGCCGCTGACCGGCTCCTGCCGCAGCTCGAGATAAGCGTCTGCGCCTCCGAGGTCTTGGACCTTGACGCTGAGCACAAGGCGGTACGCAGGCTTCTGGCTGGACATGGCAAGATGCATCTCTTCAAAATAACGTGCGGCATCCATAGCGGTTCTCCTTCCTGTGGGCGCGGGGTGATGTGTAGGTGTGCGGCCCTTTGTTGGTTGTAGTATATCATAAATTACGCCAGAATACAACTATAAGTTTGCAAATAGACCAAAAAACTTTTTGATTCTTCGGCAATGCAAAACGAGATGGTTGTGGACGACAACAAAAATACGGGGCCGCTGGCAGTAGATACAACTGCACAGCGGCCCCGTACATTATTATGATTCAGTCGCCCAGCTCCCGTATCTCGTTCTGGATGAGTCGGCCTGCGGCCCGGGCCAGCTGGTCCATGCCCCGGATGCGGGCCATGTTCTTGCCGTAGATGCGGGAAGCGTCGGCGGCGCTGGCGTCTTCGCCCATAAAGACGGCGGAGACCCGCAGACCCTTCCGCTGCAGCGCCCGCACCTCGGCGGCGGCGTCCTCCACGCCCGCGCTGCCGCCGTAGTCGCGGCCCAGCGGGTCATCGGGAGAGGGCGGGATGCGGCGGCTGTCGTTGGGGGAAGCGTCCGTCAGGAGAATGAGCAGATGCCGCGCGGCGGGGCCGGGGTCGAAGTCGATGAGGTCGCCTGCTGCCCGCAGAGCCAGACCGTCCCGGTTCCAGCCCGAGGCGAAATATTGGCAGATGCCCTGTAAGCTCTTCTCCTTGAAGCCCTTGAGCACCCGCAGGACGGTGTAGCCCCGCAGGCTGGAAAAGCAGCTCACCCGCACCGGGATGCCGCAGGCCGCGAGGCTCTGGGCGAGGATAGACCCCTGCGCCGCGATGACCTCCTGACAGTGGAGGCGGGAAGCCGAAGCATCCAGCAGAAGGTCAACGGTGAAGGACGGGTAGTTCTCTTCCTCGGCACAGCGGAACACCCGGTCGTCGTCCATGACGGTGCGCCAGACCCGCTCCGGGTCGAGGCTGCCGCTGCGGGCGACCCGGGCGTTGGGCTGCTGGTGGACGAGGATGCAGTTCCGTATCTGCTCGGTCAGCCGCAGCACGACGCTGCGGTGAAGCTCGAGATTTTTCGAATAGTACGCCCGGTTCCGCTCAGCCTGAAGCTGGGCCTGTTCGGCCAGGTGCTTTGCCTCGGGGGTAGGGGCCTGCTCCGGGCTGGGGACGCCGGAGGCAAACCAGAGGTGACAGCCCAGATGCTCCCCGGTGCAAAGCTCCTGCTCGGCCTTCCGCAGCCGTTCGGGCGGGTAGAGCGACCGGCCAAAGCAGCTTTCGATGTAGGCGCGGTCTTCCTCGGCGCGCTGGCGCAGGGTGATGTGGGCCAGCCGCTTGTCGGCGTGGATGCCGCCGCCGGAGGCGTCCACCGAGCCGGAATGCTTCACCGTCACCCGGTCGGTCTTTATCATCTGGGTGGGCATGGTGCGGGTCATGAGGGACGCCAGCAGGCCGTCCAGATGGAGATGCAGCCCGGCCTTCTGATGCACCGTGCCGTTGAACAGCTCGAATTTGGCGTAGACGGCCAGCAGTGCGGCTTTCAGCTCGTCCGGCTTGGGGGGCGTCTCGGGACTGAGGGCGGCGTCGAGATCCTTTTCGTAGGGGGTCATGACCGGCGGCGTGCGCCCCTGCACAGCCCGCCAGCGCGCGGCCTGCATGGAGTAGACCAGCTGGTTCTTCGCCATCCATTCCTGCCGCGAGAGCTTGTACTGGATGCCGAAAAAGTAGTCCGCATGGGCGCGGCGGAGGGCCGAAAGCACCGGGCGGCGGGGCAGCTCCAGCGCGTAGACCGCGCTCTCGAGGTAGAGCCAGGTCAAATCGTCCAGCATGGCCTGCCGGATGTCGCCCTCCCATGCGTCAAAGAGACTGCGCACCAGCTCGTCGCCGTAGTATTTGTGGACCAGCCCCACGACGCAGTTCATGTAAAAATCAATGGTGCCGTCGGTGTTCCGGGCGAGGAACAGCGGCTCGAAGCCGGAAGGCGCTGCCCCCGCCCCCAGGGCCTCATC
>OBAB01000265.1_pt1 | contig 42951 bp, 37 predicted proteins | sample 1516501 | NCBI WGS metagenome assembly OBAB01 (sample SAMEA2579906, study PRJEB22360) | human gut metagenome
GATTTATTATTAGAATTCAATGCATAATGAACACTTTCACTCGGATAAAATCCATTAATAAACATATTATTAGCAAATGGAAATGCAACTGTTCCACTTGACTTATTGGTACGATCTTTATACAAAGTCATTTTTATTTCATTATTTGTTACATCTGCCTCAACCGTGCCATAATCTCCACTATACACACCTCCCAATTGATTATATGAATAATCAAATGCAAAATCTTTTATGAAATAATCTCCGTCTATACCATCCATTAAAAGTGTTATCTTACCTATATTAGTAGTACTATACTGATTCTTTTCTGTTGAAGAACATACAATAGCTTTACCTGCTGAAACATTCTGAATATACAGATATAATGCTACATCAGCCTTTAAATCTTTATCCTTTGAATTAAAAGTTGTCTCAGATGCACTAGAACTTGCAGTTCCATCTTTTACCATAATATTCTGAATATAATTATTAGGATACTTAGAAAAATATACCAGTGATGCATCATCAATATCATCTTTGGTAACTTCTGTTGCCTTAACATATCTAACTTCTACAAGTCCTTCCATCTTGCTACTGTTAAATATTGAATATGAAAATACATCTCTAACTCCTGTTAGCTCATTACCATCTTTATCAAAAAACACAAGCTTAAGATTATTTAAATCATATCTTATCTGAAATGCAATATCCTCAAATCCACCATTAAAAGAATCAATATATGTTTTAGTTCTAGTATTATAAAACTTACCCTTAATGTCATTTCCCAATACTGTATTAATCGCTGACAAATAATTTGCTACATGTGATGAAAGATAACTTTCAAATGCTTTAATCTGATTATCTTCTTCAGAACCAGAAACAACATTATCCCATCTATTAACTTTATTCATATTAATCTTATTGTTAGCAGGCTGCTTATCAACAATGCCATCACCATTACTACTCTTCCATTTAACGACGCCCTGATCATCTGCAACAAGACAACCTAAAGCATCATATCTTTCATCTGGAACGATTTCAAGAATAACCATCTTATTATGTTCATTATATGTTCTGTTACCAATTGTTACAGAATCTGCAGCTGCTTCTGTTGTTCTTGTAAATATAATAACTAAAACAACTAAACATAAAAGCACAACTGAACTAAATACAGGTAATATTCTTCTCTTGAAATTCGATTTAATCATTGCTTTCATTTATCTTACCTCCATTTTACGATTCTGCCCCTGGCTGTGAACTTGACCCCTCTTCGGAATCATCTGTACCATCTTTTTTAATAATGTATTCAGATGGAATACTTGATAATTTAAGTGAACCAGCTGTTAATGTTATAGCATCAGTTCCTGTTCCAAATGTAACATTATTGCCAATAGAATTTCTTGATGTAAATTTTCTTGTAACACTTCTCGTATGATTTAATCTCTTAAGTTCTAATGTAACAACAACCTGTGGATTCTTAGGAAGAGATTTAATTGTATCGCCATCTTTTTCAAATACATAATCAGATGTATCTATTCGTATATCGAAATCTGTAACATTATCACACAATTCACTCATAACAACATGTTCTGACTCATCCGAATTAGTATAATAAACTATTTTTTCTGCCTTATTATAATAATACCCCCACATATTAGCATCATCTGATTTTTTCAGATAACATCTGATATTGCCATCATCTGTCTTTATAAGTTTTATTAAATCTGCTTCCAATACATTCTTTGAAATCTGATTAAGACTCACATCAACATCACTCTGAATCTGTGCCAGGGCTGTCTGTTTGCCATAACCATTAACCGACTGTACTACCAATAATACTAAAGCTGTCATAACAATGCCCGATATTGCAAGTGCAATCATTAATTCAACTAATGAAAATCCCTTATTGTTCTTTTTCATGCCTCTACACTCCCTCAAAAGCAATTAGTTCTGCGTTGTCACACGACCTGTTTTATACCACAATTTTGATTCGTAAGTATTATTCCTTGAAACTGACGCGACTATCTTTCCAAACTGTGGTGAATCCAGATTATCTGTTATAAATTCTTCTGTATCAATGATTTTAACGCTTTTACATGAACCATCATTTTTATTAAACTGAATTTTCAAAGAATTATTTCTTAAATCATACCCTGTCGATGAATCACCATTATAATAATTCAGGCTTATTCTTGAAGCACTGAACTTTGATGTATCTTTTATATTATCTTCACCATTAGCTACATGGTGGGTTTCCAACGTATATGTATTATCCTGACAGCTGATTACCATATACCATTCACCTGATTTTGACATCGTTGTTGTTCTTAACTCAGATATCTTAGAATACATTGTTTTGTTAGCTTTCTTTGCATTACCTTCAGCCAGCACGTTCAATCCAACCGCTGTTATAGTTGATACAATTACGATAATTGCCATAACAACAAGTAATTCCAATAATGAAAAACCATGATTATTTAATTGTCCTATTGAATCTCTTCTTTTCTTTCCACTCATAACTTTACTCCAATTAATAATCTTAGTTTATATCAGGTAGCTGAAGCTTTTGATGACTCCTCAATATATCTCTCCGGATCATCATATTTTCTCCACTTACTTACTCTGACCATATCTCTATAAGTCATGTCTCCTACTTTTATTGATGAATCATCATCTGAGCCAACCTTAGGATTCCAATATCTGAATATATCCTTAAAAAGTTCTCCATTATCTGCTCTTAAAGCTATATTGCCTGCACCATCTGCTTTTGAATTATCCTCAACGAATTTCCATAATGAACCGTCACCAAATGATGCATCAAATGTTGTATTAGATAATGTACATCCATCAGTTATTTCAATATCTTTATCTGACAATATAATTCCATTGAAATCACATTCAACTCTTACATTACCATTAGTCACAATAATACCTTTTGTAGTTGCAAGAGTTACTTCATATCCGGAAATCTTTGTTTCACTTCCGCTCTTTATAACAAGTGGCTGATTAGTAAGATTTCTAAATACAATAACAACTTTACTATCCACTGTCTTACAGAATGCAGATGATGCTGTCAACTTATCAAAGCCCTTTTTATTAATAACATTACCGTAAATATCGCCTTCAATATATTTGTTCAAATCAATAAGAGCATACTTATCATCTTTATTACTCAGATATGTCTGTGCCTGGGATGTAGATGTATATTTAGTTCCGCTTTCAAGAGGTGCTAATATCTTATTAAATACATTATATCTGCATTCTCTGTCAGTAAACTCACCCTTGAAATCATAATTTCCATTAGCTGAGAACCAGTTGCTTCCAGTACTGCTATATGGGTTAACTCTCACAATCTCTCCATCAGAATGCTCTATTCCAATTGCAGAATCACTTACTCTTGCATATGAATCAACTGATGTTCTGATTTTAGTCCAAAGCTTTTTAGCTTCAATCAGATATGTTGTTTTTGCATTAGCTGGAAGTGACTTATAATAATCCAGTCCCATAACGTAGCTTACAAATTCATCTTCTGTTCCATATATGAGATTAGCATATGTGTTTCTTGCTGCTCTGCTCTTAAACTTGAAATAATAATACGTTCTTGACTGATCTTCATTAAATCCAAGACTTTCATTAGCTTTTATCTTTAAATCTCTTGTCTCTATAAAGTCATCTGCTCCTGTAGATGTCTTATTTAACAAGTCATATCCAAAGAAATTGCTCTGATTAATTTCAATATTAAGACTTACATTAGGATCTCCTTCTTTTCTTGTAGATGGATTCTTTCCACTTACTATAAGATCAGCAGGTATCATATATATTTCCTGATTAGTATTAACTGATACTGATTCACCTGTTGCTACAGATACTTCATTCTCGAACTTGATATATGCTCTACCAGCAACTACAAGCTTACTAAGACCTGATGAGAAAATAATCTTTGAATGTTCTCCATTAACAATAAGTGCACTACTTCTATATGGTGATTCCTTAGCAGAATCAGGATCTTCATATCCATAGCCTGAAAATGAACTTCCAGAATTAAACTCTACATTAGAATAATTACCTTCAATTGTAATATCATCTTCGAGATTAATATCAGAACCACTTTCAGCTGTTATATATCCATTATTGCCTACAACTATTTCTTTTGCCCATAACTCAGCACCACTACCCAATGTAAAGTTAGATGCACCCGCCTTTATGCTGCCTTTCTTAGTATTAGCAAGAGCAACTGCTGTAGTTTTATCTCTGAATATGCTGAATGTACCTCCACATATCATATATTTATTAGAGCCTACAGTAAGATTGGCTCCATTAGTAACATTGAGTCCATGTCCTGCTCCTGCATATGCATGTCCATTAATAGTTGCACTTCCAGAATTAAGAGATATTCCTCTGTTACCTATAAGTGAATAATCAGCAAAGAATAATGTACCGACAAGATTCTCGTCTCTAAAATCAATATATATATCTGGAAGACCAAGTGAGCCGTCAAATGTTATATATGAATAGTCTCCATTCTCATTAAGATATTTAACAACACAATCTTTGAACTCAACTGCATAGACTGGAAGTCCCGTAGCTGCTGTAGAACCAGATGTCTCCGAACCAGCTCCTGTTGTTGTATCATTAGTTACTGACATATTAATAACACTTATTGATTCAACTTCCAATGCAGTACCAACATTCTTAAGTGTCACATAATCCTCAATATAACTGTTAAGTTCTCTGACAAATAAGCTGCTTACAGATGTTCCATTAACATTATTGTCTTTAGTCTTGTCCCACTTGCCAATTACAGATGTTGTCAGAATACTTGGCATATTAGTCGTTTCCGCTTCTGTTTTAAGCTTTAATTCAAGAAGCAGGTACTTCATATAATTAACTCGTAAATCTTCATTAGCTTTCTTATTATTAATATTCACTAACTTGGTATCAGATTCTTCACTGCTTCCAGACTCAACCTGATTATAACTGAATATTCTGGTAAGCTGCTCCTCATAAGCTCTGTTAAAACAATTAACTGAAATCTTACCCAATGCAGCCTGTATCTCATCTACCGCCTCTTCTGATGTATAGAATGACTTTGTCGCCTGACTGGCAGCCAGCTTCATTCTAAGATTAATCATAGTAGTAGTCGTAATCAGTGTTGCAAGAATCAACACAAATGAGGTCATCAAAAGTACAATTATGATTGTAGAACCTGCATTATTCTTTTTCCTTCGAAAAGATACTTTTTTCATACGCCATCCCCATTCTTTCACTGATTAATTAGTTTTCCTTAGTTGTTGTAACCGTCGCTATAGCACTGTCAGCAGAAGGTTGTTTATCGGTATGATTATATTCATCTTTCCACTGCCATACACGAACTGTCATTCTGTATAAGACATTCTTATTATTAACATCGTTCTTCAATGCCCAGTTCTTAATATTAGAATATACCTGGATTTTGTCTGTTAATGGAGTTGATGCCACAGCACCATTAATGCATTTTGATACAGTTACCTTGTCTTTATCAACATGCATACTCTCAAATACACTGCTTGTCTTAACAATCTTTTCCTGTTCCAATACATATACATTCAAATCACTATATTCCACTATCTCTCCGGTAATCTCTGATGGAACATCATATGTTATATTAATCTTATCAGATACCAGCTTAGAAGTAATAGATTCCTGATTATAATGTTCTGTTGTACTTTCACCCTCAAAAGGAGTATAGAACATATAGAAGCTCTTCAGATTATCCTCAATTTTACTTGAGATATAATTGACATCAACTTCCTTAGTCACTTCTTTGCCATCTTCAATAACAGTCCTTTTTTCCTTTTTGACAAGTGCATCAAATGTATAATCTGACATAGTTGTTGTCTTAACATAATCCGGGTAAATAGTACCTGTATCATATCTATATGTAACTTTAACGTCGATAGTCTGTCTGAATCTTAATTTTCCGTTGTTTTTTCCAATGTATGTAAGTTTCACAACAGCATCAGTTTTTTTAGTTATCTTGTCTCTTGCAGCATCAGTTTTATAAGACTTAAACCACGATAATGCCTGACTATCACCATTATCATCTCGGAAAACAAAATTATTACCCGAAGATATATCAGCGTATACTGAAAGTCCTGCAGAATTAATATTATTCTTTTTATTGTCTGTTGTGCTGTCCGAATCAGTATATGGACCTGGATCAAATGTTGCTTTTATATAGTATTTCTCGCCATTAACACCTGTATAATAGCTTACACCTCTCTCATCTGATACTACATACGTATTATTATCAGTTGTAGGTGCATAATAATACTGCCCCTGTCTGTTAACAAGATTTTCCAAAGACATAGTCTTTGCTTCCTCTATTATATTATTAATTGCAGTATTAGCATTTTCTGTTCTTCGTGCTCTGGCATTAATACGTGCAGCATTAGAAAATGTACTTAGAACCGGCAGAGATATGATAGCAAGTATAACAATTGCCACAAGGACTTCTACCAGTGAGAAACCTCGATTATTCAATTTTCGTTTCTTATATGACATTATCATATCCCTCTCCCTAAATATAATCTTTAATTAGCAGAATTCTCTGAGAAAATATTATCTGTTCCTGTCTTTACATCAAATGTTGGTTCAGTAAATTTGCGGTCACTGCCTTCAACAGCATATAAAGATATAGAAACTGTTCCTGTAACAATACCTGTAGCATCATTATAAGATGATGTCAGTGCATCAATTGTAGTCTTATTAGAATATGTATTGATATAATCTATAAAATGCTTCCACTGACTATAGTCTGATTCGTAAGCAATGTTAATTGTTGACTTATATCCTGACATATTAGAAGAATATGCTGAACCACCATTTACATTGCTTGATGCAACCTGTCCGAATCTGTATATAGAAGTTGTTGGTGAAAGAGCAAGACTCTTTACCCACACTCCAGTTACGCCTTCTGTCTTAATAAAGAAATTAATAGTATTAGGCTGTGTACTTCCTGAATCAAATCTTGAAAGTGCTGACCTGTTCTCTGTCTGAAGCTTAGTAGTATCAGCTAAATATTTATCTTTATTATTATTCTTTTCTTTCAAATCTCGCTGAGTAACTTCAAGCTTTGATTTCCTTGACGACAAATCATCTGCCTGTGAAGACAGATTCTGATATCCAAAGAAATATGCAAGCACTACTATCAATGCAGCTGCAACTATAAGTAATAATTTTTTATCTCTTTCTGAGATTTTTAACATTCCTTTTAACTTATCCATCTGTCCCACCTCCTACTTTGTTTTATTACTAGTACTATTATTATCTGCAGATGTTGTTCCAACAAATGTACATGTCAGAGAGAATGTAGCTTCAACGGAACCTGCATTATCTTTGCTCTCTGAAATGGTAGGCACATCAACATTAATAACTGATGGACTTTTCTGTAACTGCTGTATGAACTTGGCTACAGAAGCCTTACTTCCAGCCTTACCAGAAATAGAAACTGCACCAGACGTAATATTAAAGCTGCTTATAACAACATCAGATGGCATGTTCTTCTCAAGATAATCCACAAAATCCTGTAATGAATCATCACTGTCAGCTGTAAGTGCTGCAAATGCTTTAATATCATTATTCTCATCTTTAGCTGCATAATATTCATTGACAATATCATTAATTGAACTAAGCTTATCTATACTCTTATTAAGCTTAGAAATCTCAGCATTAAGCACAACCACTCTTCCAAGAGGAACAAGCACAAGTGCTGCCGCTACAACTACAGCACCAATAAGTGCGATAACAAGTGTCTTAGTATTCTCTTTCTTAACGCCTGAATCAATCATTCTCTTAGGAACGAAATCAACCGGATCAATAACAGCACCTAAGTTAGTTACATAACTTGTAAGAGTTGCCTCCTCAACATATGCCTTCTTATCCATCGCAATATTCTTAAGAGTCTCTACCTTCTCAATCGGCATATTAAGCTCATTAGAAAGAAGCGTTGCAAAGCCCTTGATTGTTGTTGAATGTCCAATTAAATATGCTTTCTGGATTGATACTCTGTTACGTGATACATAGTAGTCAATAACTCGGTTGATATTGCTTGCCATATATCTTAATGACTCTGTAACCTCATCTCCATCAAATCTTGAATGAAGAAGTGTTTCATTCTGAAGCTTTGCAGTAGCAGCATCGTATTTTAATTCATATCTTTCCATAACTGCATTAACAAGCATTGATTTACCATATGGAACCATTCTCTGGAGCTGTAACACATTTTCTTTGAATATATTGATTACTGTACTGTCGTTCTCAACCTGAATAACAAGACTGACTTCTGGTCCAATCTGCTGCTTCATAATCTGATATGTACTGTTACCTACATAATCGATAAATGCAATCTTGAGTCCCATAGTCTTAGCAAGATTATAGTATGATTCAGCAACTTCTGAAGGAACTGCCGCTACCATGAGCTTTAACTTGTCCTGTCCTGAATCTTCTACTTTTTCAAGAATTGTATGCTGGATAATATACTCATCCATATTAACTGGGAAATATTCTGTTGCATTAGCCTGTACAATCTTACCGACTTTATCTCCCTTTACATTAGGAATAAGAACTTCCTTAGTAGCAAGTCTAGGAGAACTTACTGAGAATGCAACATCTTTAGATGCAAATCTGTGCTCATCCATTACTGCTTTAATAGCACTTGCAAGATTAGGTATATTTTCAAGAATGCCATCCTCATAGCATCCTTCAGGAGTAGGTATTGTTACTGTCTTATGAACTATAACATTCTTACCTGTTTTAGTGATTTCACATATCTTAATATACTCGTTATTAATAACGATACTTACCAATTTACCTTTGGCTTTAACTGCAGCCATAAAATCCTCCTATCCAGCTCCCCACATAATAAGCTATTCATTCTAGTTAATAAATATATATATAAATTCGCTGTTCTTTCTCTCATGCTTAGAACGCCATAAGTGAAAGATACCAGTTAATTATATTCGTACCGAAAAGCATGGCTATTGTAAGCCCTGCACACAGATATGGTCCAAAAGCAAGTACATGCTCAGCTTTTGTGACCTTCATACGGATGGAATGAATGACTGCACCCAAGATGCAGCCAATCAGAAATGCCAGGATAATGCACTTCCATCCTAAGAATAATCCTGCAAACGCCATCAGCTTGATGTCTCCACCACCGAAAGCGTCAATGCCTTTAATTGCCCGTCCGATATACAGACATATGAGCATAAATCCACTTATAATACAAAACCCTATTAGATAGTCTAATAGGTTTTTGTAATCAAGTATGATTCTTATTACCGCCAAGACACCAATTGCAATATTAAGTGAAAATGGTATCTCAAACGTTCTCCAGTCAATGACTGAGATAACAAGAAATATTGAAAACGCAAAGCACATAAGTATGCTTAACGGATTAAATCCATTCACAATAAAGATTATCACATAAGCAATTCCATTGGTCGCTTCAATGATTGGATATTGCTTTGATATCTTTGTCTTACAGTGTCTACATTTCCCTCCAAGTATTATGTAGCTCACCAGTGGTATGAGATCATACCACTGGATTTTCTCACCACATGTCATACAATGCGAATGTTCTGTAGCTATATTCTCTTTTAATGGTAATCTGTAAATCAGTACGTTCAAAAAACTTCCGAATACGGTACCGTATAGAAAGATAATGAAGTACAGTGGTAATTCGTATTGCATGATGTTTGTTCCTTAAAAATTAGTTGATTGTAAATGTGTCAACATACTTAGGTGTAGCTCCATCGAAAGAAGCTGAAACTTTACCTAAATTTGAAACAGTGAAAGTAATTGAACCTTCTTTTGCAGTCTTTGACTTTGCCTGGAAATTACCAACTGTCTCGAATAATTCTGTTTGCATAGCTGCCTTATTAGTATCAAATGTTGCTGGTTTTCCAGCACTTGGTTCAGCAATTGTACAATCACTAGCTGTAAACGTAACTGTATACTCTGCTGATCCTGATGCTGGTACAAGTGCATCATAATACTTTTCTGTTGAAAGCATTGTTACAACTGCACCTCTCATTGAATCAAGGTTCTGAACATCTGTAGACTCTCTTGACTTTTCAACATTCTTAATAAGTGTTGGAGCTAATACACCAACAAGAACTGCCATAATGGCGATAACTACGATAAGCTCTACTAAAGAGAAACCTTTGTTACCTAACTTTTTCTGTGTTTTTTTCATGTTTCATATCTCCCTTTTGAAATATATTTATATAAATCTGATATCATAAGCGACCTGACTATCAGATTGTATATACTTAATTATGCATTGCCAAGTGTATTATAGAGCTGAATCATTGGCTGGTAGATTGCAAGTATAAGCATTACAACTACTAACGCCATCAGTACTATAATAATTGGTTCCATAAGTGAAGTAAGTGTCTGTGTCTGTACCTCCACTTCTTCCTCATAATATACTGCTGAGTTAGTTAACATCTCCTCAACATTACCTGTCTCCTCACCGATACCTACCATATGTACAACCATAGGTGGAAATAATCCTGTGGACTTTAACTGGTTAGATAACGGTAAACCAAGTGACACGCCATTCTTAACCTTTTCCAGTCCATCATAGAACAATACATTCTTCATGGTTGAGGCCGATATCTCAAGTGCATCAATCATAGGCATACCTGCCTGTAACAATGTACTCATCGTTCTTGCAAATGAAGCACATGCTGACTTAGTCTGTAACAATCCGAATACCGGAATCTTTAACTTTAATTTATCAAGGTTATGTCTTCCGTTCTCAGTGTTACCATACAACTTAACTCCCACAACTATTCCAATAACAACAATAAGATATACATACCAGTATCCCTTAACACTGTCACTCATTGCAAGAATCATTCTCGTTGTTATTGGAAGTTCCGAATCCAAGTCTTCAAACATTGTCATAAAGCTTGGTATAACGAATGTAAGCATTACAATAATTACACCAACCATTACGCACAGAAGAACTATTGGATACATCATTGCTTTCTTAACAACACCCTTTAACTTGGCATCCTTCTCAAACTGTATAGCCATTCTTGTAAGAGAATTCTCCAAGCTACCTGATGCCTCACCGGCTTTAACCATATCTACGAGAATGCTTGGAAACTCTTCATTCTGTTTCATAGAATCTGAAAGAGTCTCTCCTTTCTCTACGCTGTCCTGCGTTCTCTTAATTGCTTCCTGTAACTTCTTATTCTCTGTCTGTTCTGAAAGCATCTCCAAAGCATTGATAACGCTGACACCCGCTTTAAGAATACTTGCAAACTGTCTACAGAATACACTCATGTCTCTGGCTGGAATCTTCTTTTTACCTAAAAAAGACACATTCACATCCTTATCAAGTGCCCCCTGTTTTGCAATTGACACAGGCGTGAAACCCTGTTCCTTTATCTTTCTGGCTGCTTCATCCCTGCTCTCGGCTTCCACAGCTCCTTTAACATCTTTTCCCGAAGCGTCTACCGCTTTGTATGAAAATGTTTCCATATCACACTCCCCATTCCAAGTAGAATCAAATTTGTGCGTTTAGTATAACACACCGTCCAATTTATGACAATAATTTTATCAAAATTAACAAACAATTAATTAGACATAAAATTTCTCTTACATATATACCACATTTTGGCAATTCATGACTACATACTAAAAGTGGGGAATTACACTATAATTTCAGCTCATCTCCTTTATTTTTTCTTTATGTACAATCTGCCAGGATTACTCGTACATTTTAGACTTCTACCATGCCTCCCGCAGCTTCAACGTCCAATACACCACGGTTTCTTGCTCCTTTTGGACTTCCACATGCCTCCCACAGCTTCAACGTCCAATACACCACGGTTTCTTGCTCCTTTTGGACTTCTGCCATGCCTCCCGCAGCTTCAACGTCCAATCCGTCACGCTTTCTTGCTCCTTTTGGACTTCCACATGCTTCCCGCAGCTTTAATGTCCAATCCACCACGGTTTCTTGCTCCTTTTGGACTTCCACATGCCTCCCACAGCTTTGACGTCCAATCCGACACGCTTTCTTGATCCTTCTGGACTTCTGCCATGCCTCCCGCAGCTTCAACGTCCAATCCACCACGGTTTCTTGCTCCTTTTGGACCTCAGCCTGCTTCACCACAGCTTTAACGTCCAATCCGTCACGCTTTCTTGCTCCTTTTGGACCTCTGCCTGCTTCCCCGCAGCTTCAACGTCCAATCCGTCACGCTTTCTTGCTCCTTTTGGACTTCTGCCATGCCTCCCGCAGCTTTAACGTCCAATCCGTCACGCTTTCTTGCTCCTTTTGGACTTCTGCCATGCCTCCCACAGCTTCAACGTCCAATCCGTCACACTTTCTTGCTCCTTTTGGACTTCCACATGCCTCCCGCAGCTTCAACATCCAATCCGTCACGCTTTCTTGCTCCTTTTGGACTTCTGCCATGCCTCCCGCAGCTTTAACGTCCAATCCGTCACGCTTTCTTGCTCCTTTTGGACTTCCACATGCTTCCCGCAGCTTCAACGTCCAATCCGACACGCTTTCTTGCTCCTTTTGGACCTCTGCCTGCTTCCCCGCAGCTTCAACATCCAATCCACCACGCTTTCTTACTCCTTTTGGACTTCTGCCTACTTCCCCGCAGCTTCAACGTCCAATCCACCACGCTTTCTTACTCCTTTTGGACTTCTGCCTGCTTTCCCGCCGCTTCAACGTCCAATCCACCATGCATCCAAGCCACACTTGCCTCCCCACAACCACAAGCTCTTCACAACGCAAAAAAGCAACACCAGCACATCAGTGCCAGCATTGCTTTATATCTTTTAATTCTCTTTTAATTCGATTATTCAATCTAATTACAATTCCATTATTCTTCAGCTTTCCTTAAAGAATCAATAATACTGATTAACTCTCTTAGCAACATAGTTAACATCCTGTGCATAACCCATTGCATTCTCTGCATTGATAAGGCCTTTGTTGTATAGGTCAAGCAGCGCGTCATCCATCGAAAGCATGCCTTCTTTTCTTGCTGTCTGGAGGACACTTGATATCTGGTATGTCTTAGCCTCTCGAATAAGGTTCTTGATTGGAATTGTTCCGTGCATTACTTCAAATGCAGCTACTCGACCTTGCTTGTCGGCTGTAGGGATAAGCTGCTGTGATATAACAGCCTCAAGTACTACGGCAAGCTGGATTCTTATCTGCTGCTGCTGATGCGGAGGGAATACATCGATGATACGGTCAATTGTTGCAGCCGCACCAATTGTATGCAGTGTCGAGAATACAAGATGACCTGTCTCTGCTGCCGTTATGGCTGTTGAGATAGTCTCTAAGTCTCGCATCTCTCCTACGAGAATAACATCCGGATCTTCTCGGAGTGCTGCTCTTAATGCATCTGCATATGAATGTGTATCAAGTCCGATTTCTCTCTGGTTAATCATAGCCTTTCTGTGAGTATGAAGGTACTCAATAGGATCTTCCAGTGTTATTACATGTGCATTACGATTGTCATTGATTCTGTCAATCAGAGAAGCAAGTGTTGTAGATTTACCGGAACCTGTAGGTCCTGTTACAAGAACAAGCCCTCTCTTCTTGGCACACAATTCTATAACTGACTTAGGAACTCCCAGACTTTCTGGTTTAGGAATAACTGTTCCTACAACTCGCATTGCACACGCAACTGAACCTCTCTGCCTGAATACGTTAACTCTGTATCTTCCTATATTAGGGGACGAGAAAGAGAAATCGAGTTCGCCCCTGTCCTTAAACAGTTCCTTCTGCCTTTCATCCATTATGGACAGAATCAGTTCTTCACAGTCAGCCGGTGTCATCTTAGGATAATCAAGATCAACAAGCTCTCCATTAATTCTGATTCTTGGTGGAAGTCCAACTGTCACATGGACATCACTCGCTTTCTTTTCTTTCGCTATAGTTAGTAATTCTTCAATTGTAAATAACATTTTTGCCCCCATTATATTGTTCCATTGTATTATTTATTAATTAATCTGTTCAAGTTCAATATGTTCTACATCTGAACCTGACGCTTTAGCTGCATTAGGTCTAGGCTGCGAGTCATCTTCCTCTGCCTCATATGTAGCCCTTACCATCTCAGCTATAGTTGTAACCCCCTGTTTAACTGCATTGATAGCAGCCATCTTAAGTGTATTCATTCCTTCTTTTATAGCCTGGTTCTTAATTTCTTCTGCTCCGGCATGTTTTGAGATAAGTCTCTTAATTGGTGGAGTTATCTTCATAATCTCATATATACCGAGTCGTCCATAGTATCCTGTTCCATTACACAGCTTACAGCCACATGGTTCATATATTGTAAATGGTTCATCAGGATTAAGTCCAAGCATATGCTTCTCTGATGCAGTTGCTTCCTTAGGCATCTTGCAGTCGCACAGCTTTCTTACAAGTCGCTGGGCGATAATACCAACAAGTGAATCAGCAATCAGGTATGACTCAATACCCATATCTTCAAGACGGGCAACAGAACTTGCTGTACTGTTAGTATGCAGTGTACTTACAACAAGGTGACCTGTGATAGAAGCTCGTACCGCAATCTCGGCTGTCTCACCATCTCGAATCTCACCAATCATGATAATATCCGGATCCTGTCGTAAGATTGATCTTAAAGCAGTCGCGAATGTAAGGTTGGCTTTGTTATTAACCTGAACCTGATTGATACCATCTATGTTAGCCTCGACTGGGTCTTCAACAGTTATGATATTAACATCTTCTGTATTAAGTTCACTTAAAGCTGTATAAAGTGTTGTAGACTTACCAGAACCTGTAGGTCCTGTTACAAGGATGATTCCATGTGGATTCTTTAAAATATCATCAAATACCTTAAGATCCGCTGGTGTAAGTCCAAGCTTTGATTTATCAATGTTGAAACCTTCCTTGGAAGCGATTCGCATAACGCACTTCTCGCCATATACTGTAGGAAGATTAGATACTCGGATATCATACTCGCGTCCATCTACAGTAATTGTAATACGTCCATCCTGTGGCTTTCTCTTCTCAGAGATATCCATTCCTGACATAATCTTGATACGTGTTGTGATAGCTCCAAGAAGAGTATTATCGTACTGGATAATCTCTCTTAGGTTACCATCAATTCTGTATCGTACGCGGATATCCTTCTCCATTGGTTCAATATGTATATCGGAAGCTCTCTGTCGTACCGCCTGCTCAATGACACTGTTAATGAGCTGAACGATAGGAGCATTCTCTATCTCTTCTCGTCTTGCCTTATCTTCCTTAGTCTCTTCTCTTACAGTCTCGCCCTGCTCTCTCTTATACAGGTCAACGATACTCTGGGCCTGCTTCTGTCCGAACACCTTATCAAAAAATGCATTAATATCAGATGCATTGGCAAGGACAGGAACAACCTGCTTTCCAGTTACAATATTAATATCATCCATAGCAAGAATGTTAGTAGGATCTGCCATCGCAACTCTTATAGCACCCGGATTATCTGGTGCATCACCTAATGGAACAAGAGTATATTTTCTCATAATACTCTCATCAAGCTGAGAAAGGACATCGTCACTTACTTCTGTCTCTCTCATATCAACATAATCAATTCCAAGACTGTCGCAAAGAGCTTCATTAATATCTCTCTGGTTAGCATATCCAAGTGCTATAACCATCTCTCCAAGCATCTTACCCTGCTCTCTCTGTCTTGAAAGTGCTGTCTGCAGCTGGTTCTCATCTATTATTCCCTTCTTAACCAGAACATCGCCCAATCTAACTTTCTTTCTGTAATTCACCTTCAACCTCTTTCCGCAGGCTAATCCCCCCTGCTATTAGCGCATTTATAAATAGATTATATCACAACAGAATACATTATACAAACAGCTATTTAACCTCTTTTATAGTATAATTTTCACTCTTGCTGCCGATACACTCATTGTACAGAGCATCATAATCAGTGCTGCATATGTATCTCTTACTTTCATTATCGTGGTTCATGTCAAATGTGCCATCAACATTCTGATATGTATTGCTGTATGAAAATGCGAAGTAGACAGTTTTGCTGTCTTCCGAATCTGATATTGTTGCCTGGGCAATTATGTATACGTAGTTATTGTTATCGCCGGCAGTTCCCTTTCTTGAAAGGAAATATGTTGAGACAATCTTAGCTGCACTGGCTGTTTCCTCATTAATGTGGTACAGATATGAAGTATCCTTTGTTGCCTTATACAGCATGTGAAATGTTGTATCTGATGTTTCAGCCTTAATTGTATCAAGCACTTCTTTGCCCACCTGCTCTATAACGTTCCTGTCTATCTTAGACACATCGTCGATATATCCCGGCAGCTTGTCTGCACTATATGAAGCCTCCATATTCTGTGCAAGGAATCCATGTCTCGCAATCTCTTCATATGATGCATTACATGTTATCTTAACCGATTCGCCATAGCTTATATTATTCTTCTTGTCTGCAGTAAACGTAAGACCTGCGAGGTACTCATCATCCCAATTGTTGGTTATGACAACGTTAGCCTCCGGACTTACCCCTGTAAACATAACATCCAGCCTGTCAAACAGTTCAACAGATGTTCCCTTAGATATTCCCGATGCTTTTATCTTTTTATTACCACTGCTTATACTTATCCCGACAGCATCCTCATATTTTTTGTCAGCATCAAGTCTTACCTTATATGTATCACCATTAGAAACATCTGCTGCCTCTGAAGATATGTCTATCGATGCAATAAGCATTTTAACATTGTATGACTTGTCTGAGTCATTGCTTTTTCCCATAAGTTCTTTGTACAGCTTGTCTTTGTTAAGCGTGAATTCCGGGCTTGCATAGCCGTTAGCACCATTATAACTTATTGTAACATAATCCCACACATCAAACCTTTGTGAACGGATAAAAAGTGCTACAACCATTGCTGCGATTACTCCGATTGCTGCGATAAGAAGTCCAACCCTGCGTTTCTTAATTGTACGCCCCATGAACCTGAACTCTTTCTTAATCTCCTTCTCAATCGCTTCACCCTTATGTGAAAATTCTTTTAATTCCATACTACACTCCTATTGGTCTTGTTGCCTCTCTTAACATAACCTTTTCTTCTCCATCAAAATATGGTTCAAGCGTCTTATATACTCTTTCCTGATAGCTGTTCAGCCGCTCAATATCTACAGAATCAAGATAATTAATATCAACCAGCTCTAAATCTATAGGAACAACAGTGAGCATGTCAAACTTTAAAAATGTGCCATATTCATTGTCGAAGTCTTTCTGGCATACTATTTCATTTTCAATTCTTATGCCGAACTCGCCCTCAATGTATACACCTGGCTCATCAGAGGTAACCATACCTTCTTCTATAACTGCAAGATCATTCTTTCCCGGATTATGCTTCCATCGAAATCCATTAGGACTCTCATGCACATTAAGAAGATAGCCTATTCCATGCCCTGTTCCGCAGCGGTAATCCATTCCGACATTCCACAGTGGCGCTCTCGCAAGTATATCAAGGCTGTAGCCGTTGCAGCCCTTTAAAAACTTTGCATTTGCAAGACTTAACATTCCTTTAAGCGTAAGTGTGTAATACATCTTCATCTTGTCGGTAACAGGTCCAAGTGCAATCGTTCTTGTTATATCAGTTGTTCCTCTCAGATACTGTCCGCCTGAATCTACAAGCAGCATACCCTCTGGCTTTAACACAACAGCATTGGTTTCATCTGCATGGTAATGCATCATTGCCGCATTGGCATTATACGCACTGATTGTGTCAAAACTCAGTTCTATGTAATCTTTTATATTGCTTCTCAGATTATCAAGATATTCTGCCGCACCTGCTTCTGTTATATTACCTGAAGCTACATTTTTCTTAAGCCAGAATATGAATTTTGTCACAGCCACGCCATCGTCAACATGTACACTGTACAGATTCTTTATCTCTGTTTCATTCTTTACCGCTTTAAAAAGCATTGCCGGATTATCAGCAAGCACCACTTCTGCATTGCCAGCCGATATAACTTCTTTGTATATACGCATGTTGACACGTTTCTTATCAATAAGCACATTTCCACTCATGCCGGCAATATCATTATAAAGCTTATCATATGGCTTAATTCTCACTCCTGCTTTTTCTAATATTGCAAATGTCTTATCATCGAATCTGTCATCATCTGTATAAAGATATGCATTATCCTTAGTTATCACTGAATACGCCATAATTACAGGGTTGCACTCAACATCGCGCCCCCTTATGTTAAATGTCCAGCATATGTCGTCAAGAGTTGCCATGATGTGCACATCAGCATTTTTATTATCCATGTACTTTCTTATGCGTGTAAGCTTGCTTTCTATGCTTTCTCCTGAGTACTCTGCATCAAGACAGAATGCCTTAGTGTGTGGGAATTCTGCTCTGTTCTCATAGATTCTCTCTATCGCATCAAAATCATACAGGCAGTCTGCTCCTGTCTTCCTGCATATATCGGTAAACTCTGTTCCTTCTTCTGCCGGCATTGTTCTTCCATCAAAGCCCAAGCGCATTCCGTCTTTAATGATGCTTTCGCAGTACTGCGTCACATTCATAACACCCGGTGCACCAACTCTCATAAGTGAAAAGCCTGTCCCTTCTATCTGCTTTTCAGCCTGCACGAAATATCTTCCGTCAGTGAAAAGCCTTGCATCATCCTGTGTTATTACGGCAGTTCCGGCTGAGCCTGTGAATCCTGTAATAAACTCTCTTTCTTTAAAGTAGTCACCGGCATACTCTGATATATGATAGTCACCTGTAACAACCACATATATATCAACGCATTCCGTCTTCATAATGTCTCTTACCTTAGATAATCTTTCAGCTATTACTTTAGCATCTGTAATCTCCATGACCTGTCCTCCCGACTATATTGTAATATAAATGTTGCCTCATGTTACATTAATTTTCGTTCTATAAGCACTCCTCTTAATTTACCAAGTGCCTTTTTCTCTATCCTGCTCACATAGCTTCTGCTTATTCCAAGCCTGTCAGCAAGCTCGTTCTGTGTACATTCCTTTGCACCAAAAAGTCCATACCTGTATTTTAATATCTCTATCTCTCTTGGTGCAAGCACCTTTTCTATATTACCATATATACACTTTATCTGCTCATAAAACATATAATCTTCTACTGCATCCGGCTGTTTTCTTCCTGAATCCTCGCCAATTATGTCCTTAAGGCTTATCTCATTTCCCTCTTTGTCCTTTCCTATAGGCTCGTTCAGTGACACTTCCCGTTCTTTCTTTTTATCCTGACGGAAAAGCATAAGAATCTCGTTGTCTATACATTTGGCGGCATAAGTGGCAAATCTTACGTTTCTTTCTATGTCAAATGAATCAACAGCTTTTATAAGGCCTATTGTTCCTACTGAAATCAGATCTTCATTAATGTAATCACGTTCCGTAGAGGTATATTTCTTCACTATATGCGCAACAAGACGCATGTTCTTTTCTATAAGAACATTGCGTGCCGCACTATTGCCATTGTGCAATTCTATCAGCAGTTCTTTCTCTTCCTGTGCCGATAACGGTTTTTCAAATGTTTTCAAAAAGGCACCCCTACACATTTTTATATATAATATGTGTAAAGGTGCCTTTAATTGCCTATCCAACTGTCTCTTTAATTTAACTGTTAACTTCTGTCTCTTCTTCCTGACGTCTTAAGATATCATACTTATCAAGCTGGATTCCTAAGTCAATATAGAGGTTCTGCTTAGGATGTGGACAGCTCTCCATGTCCTTTCCATTCTCGTCAACAATACGTCTGACTGTAACTTCTATATTCTGTCCGTCTGGCTTCATAACCTCAATTGTCTCGCCAACTGAGAACTTGTTACGCTGCTCAATATGGTAAAGTCCCTGCTCGTTAGCATCTCCTACGATACCAAGATATGTGTATTCCCTGATATATGTGTTGCTGTCATATATCTGTGTATTCTCGTCCGGCTTTCCAAAGAAAAAGCCTGTTGTATACTGTCTGTAAGTACATTTGCTTATCTCGCTCTTATAGAATGGGATTCTGGCCTTATACTTCTCAGGGTCTTCTATGAAATCATCAATAGCAAGTCTGTAAGTTCTTGCAACAGTTGCAACATACAGAGCTGTCTTCATACGACCTTCTATCTTAAATGAATCGATACCTGAGCTTACCATCTCTGGAATATGCTCAATCATACACAAATCCTTAGAGTTAAATATATATGTTCCTCTCTCGTTCTCATATACAGGCATATACTGTCCCGGTCTGTTCTCCTCAACAACTGCATACTTCCAGCGGCATGGATGCGTACATGCACCCCTGTTTGCATCTCTTCCTGCAAGGAAGCTTGATAACAGACATCTTCCTGAATATGAGATACACATTGCGCCATGCATAAATGTCTCAATCTCCATCTCTTCAGGGATATGTGCTCTTATCTCCTTAATCTCCTCAAGCGATAATTCTCTTGCTGAAACCACTCGCTTTGCACCCTGGTTCCACCAGAAATTATATGTCATATAGTTAGTATTGTTAGCCTGTGTACTGATATGGATATCTGTATCAGGAAGTACTTCCTTTGCTATTGTGAACATTCCCGGATCAGATATAATAAGTGCGTCAGGACCCACTTCCTTAAGCTCCTCAAAGTAAGCTCTTGCACCCTCAAGGTCATAGTTATGTGCCAGAATATTAGCTGTAACATAAACCTTAACATTTCTTTCATGGGCGAACTTAACGCCCTCTTTCATATCTTCTATTGAAAAATTCTTAGCCTTAGCTCTTAATCCAAATGCTTCACCACCGATATATACGGCATCTGCACCGAATATTACTGCTATCTTTAAAACCTCAAGACTGCTTGCTGGTATGAGAAGCTCTGTTTCTCTGCCATTATACATATGTCCTGCCATATTATCCTCATTTCCGCGCTGCTTTAGCACTGCATTTTTTATATTACTGCTTTACGCTCAATGTAATCCCATCACCGATAGGCACAATAGATGTCACGAAATCCTCAGAATGTGTAAGCTCATATACATATTCGCGTATTCTTGCATGAATTGTTCTGTTTCTTCTTGTAACTGCATAGCGGGATTCAACTATCTCACCCTCCTGCAGAATATTATCCGATATAAGAAGTCCACCTTTTCTAAGAACTCTCTTAATATCCGGCAGATAATTAATATACTGCCCTTTGGCTGCGTCCATGAATATGAAATCATATGGACCATCAAGAGTCTTTAGAACTTCAAGGGCATCACCTTCTATGAGGGTAATTACATCCTCTTTGCCAGCTCTCTTAAAATTGTTCTTTGCAACCGGTATCCTTTTATCATAATTCTCTATTGTAGTAATCTTGCAATTCTGTGGCATATTCTCACTCATAAGAATAGATGAGTAACCTACTGCTGTTCCAACTTCCAGAATTCTTTCAGGCTGTACAAGCTGTAACAGCACTTTCAGCAAATTACCCATCTCTTTTCTAATGATTGGGACTTCATCCGCAATCGCTTCTTTTTCAATTATATTACATATATCAGAATTACCACAGTCAAGAGAATTAATGTAAGCAACTACTCTTTCATTGACTATCATATATTCCCTTTCAATCAGCTATTCTTCTTCACTGTCAGCCTGTGACAGAACTTCCATAATATCTGTAGGCGTCATTCCGGTATTCAGCTCATACGTTCCACCAATGAACTTTCCCTTATAATCTGAGAACTGAATCTGGAAAAACGCTATTGTCTTATCACTCACAAGTCCTTTATCATAAAGAAGTTCTGCAAGTTTCTTAGGCTGTATATCTGTTGTTATAGTAACTTCAACTGTACGGGCATTATCTTCTGAATCAACTGACTGCTCGTTAAATACTTTCTCACCAAATGAATATGCCCTGCTTCCTGCGATAAATACAAGATATATTCCTAATACAATTATTAATACATTCAGTGATACTGATATCAGCATTCTGATTGATTTATTGCTCATAAAACCTGTATCTCCTCTTCCTTAATAAGCTACACTATATATGATTCACCCTAAAAAATCAAGGTCTACATCTATCACCTCTGCTATATCCTTGAATATATCACTCATATATCTGCAAAATGTGATTTCTGTCATAAGATATCTGTTAACTATATCCTGATTCCTCATATCCGCATATTCTTTATTAAGATTTTCCATTGCCTCAAATAAATTCTGTCCATCAGGTGAGTTCTGCAGCATGAAATTCTTCATTCTGAATTCATCAATCTGTCTCTTAAGATCTGGTATTCTGTCAATCTCATTCTGCATTCTTCTATATTCCCTGTATTCTTCACTATTAAGAATCTCGTGAATGATTTCCTTCTTAAGTGCATCAATCCTACGCATAGATTAAACCTGAGCTTCCATAATGATTGGAAGTATCACTGGATTTCTCTTAATCTTCTTCCAGAGATACTCACTTAAATCGTCCTTAATAATATTCTTAATCTTACTCCAGTCAGTAATGTTCTTATCAAGACATCTGTCGACTGAATCAGACACAATTGCTCTTGCTTCATCAAGAAGCTCTTCAGCTTCTCTTACATACACAAAACCTCTTGTAACTATATCCGGACCTGCTATAAGCTGTCCAGTGTATTTTTCAAGTGTAAGAACAACGATAATAATACCATTCTCTGCAAGATTCTGTCTGTCTCGTAATACAATATTTCCTACATCACCTACGCCAAGTCCATCAACAAAAATAGCTCCTGTCTGTACATGATCAACAACCTGTGCTTGCTCATCATTAAGTTCCAACACATCTCCTGATTTGGCAATAATAACATGATCCTTATCATATCCAAGTGACATAACAACATCTCTCTGCGCAACAAGGTGTCTGTACTCACCATGGACAGGAATTGAATACTTAGGTTTTACAAGAGAATATATAAGCTTAATCTCTTCCTGACATGCATGTCCTGATACATGTGTATCCTGGAATATAACCTTAGCACCCTTCATACCAAGCTCATTAATAACTTTGGCTACTGACTTCTCATTACCAGGTATAGGAGTTGATGAAAATACTACGCAGTCGCCCGGCTGGATAGAAACCTTTCTGTGAAGGTTAGCTGCCATTCTTGAAAGAGCTGCCATAGACTCACCCTGACTACCGGTTGTAATAAGTACAATCTGCTCTGGTGTATAATTCTTCATCTCGTCTGTCTCAATAAGGGTTCCTTCCGGAATCTTAAGGTAATCAAGGTTCTCAGCAACTTCAATGATATTAACCATGCTTCGGCCTTCAACGCAGACTTTCCTTCCATACTTAACTGCTGAATTGATAATCTGCTGTACTCTGTCTACATTAGATGCGAATGTTGCGATAATAATTCTGCTGTTCTTATTGTCATTGAATATTTTTTCAAATGTAGCACCTACAGTTCTCTCTGACATAGTAAAACCAGGTCTTATCGCATTAGTACTGTCACACATAAGTGCAAGTACACCTTTCTTTCCAAGTTCGCCTAATCTCTGAAGATCAATTGGGTCTCCATATACAGGAGTATAATCAACCTTAAAATCTCCTGTATGAACAATAATGCCAGCTGGAGAATATATAGCAAGTGCTGCTGCATCTGCAATACTATGGTTGGTTCTTATGAATTCAACCCTGAAATCACCAAGAGTAACAGACTGTCCATATCTGACAACCTTTCTCTTAACTGCCTTTAACATATTATGTTCCTTAAGCTTTGATTCGATAAGTCCCATAGTAAGCTTTGTTGCATATATTGGAACATTAACATCTTTCAGTACATAAGGAATAGCTCCGATATGATCCTCATGTCCATGAGTTATAACGAATCCTTTAACCTTGTCAAGATTCTCCTTAAGATAAGTAACATCAGGAATAACAAGGTCAATACCAAGCATATCTTCCTCTGGGAAAGATAAACCACAATCCACAACAACAATACTGTCATCATATTCAATGGCAGTAATGTTCATTCCTATCTGTTCAAGACCTCCCAAAGGTATAATCTTGACAGACGCATTCTCTGCTTTTTTCATAAACACCTCATAATAAAAATAAAATATAAAATATGAATAAGGCTCACACCTTATTTAAGTTCGACATCATCATCCATTAATTCAGAAAACACCTTGCCTACTGCTTCAAGCTCACTGTCTTCTTCTACAAACTCATAAACAGCTTCTTCACTTGCTGCATCAGATGTATCCTTAAGGATATAAGCTTCTGCTTCTTCATCCTCATCATCTGACTCTGATACGAGCAGATAATTAATTCCATTAATTCTAGTTTCTTCAATTACATAAAATTGTGTCTTCTCACCGTTCTCGTCAATAAACTCAAGACTTTCCATGAAAAACAAATCCTCCAAAATTCTACTTCTTCTGCTTAGATTCCATATATCCACGCAAAATAAAAACAGCGGCAATCTGATCAATAACCGTCTTGCGGTTCTCACGCTTTACCCCGCATTCTTCAAGGACTTCATCTGCTTCAACTGTAGTAAGTCTCTCGTCCCACAGTGTAACAGGTAATCCTGTACGTCTCTCTAGTGCTGCTGCAAATTCTTCACAAGCTTTCGCTCTTTCCCCAATAGTATCGTCCATATTCTTAGGATAACCAACCACGATCTCAGTCACATCATACTCAGATATAATCTGTTCTATCCTGGCATAAGTTCTTCGTAACTTGTTATTATCTTTTCTTGTTATCGTCTCGAAAGGCTGTGCAGTTATCCCAAGCGGATCACTTAAGGCAACTCCCACAGTCTTCGTTCCGACATCTAAGCCTATAATTCTCATATTATAAGCCTTTACCTTCTATAAAGTATCTTACAACTTCTTCTACAAGTTCATCTCTCTCAGCCTTCATAATAAGACTTCTTGCATTATTATGACTTGTAATATATGTTGGGTCACCAGACATAATATATCCAACTATCTGGTTAACCGGATTGTATCCCTTCTCTTTAAGAGCAAGATATACCTGCTCAAGTATGCCTTCTACTGAAATTGTCTTTTCTGGTTGAGTTTTAAAAAATTGAGTGTTGTTATCTATCATATCTACCACGCCCTTTCGTATATTGACTATAATATAATAAATAAGCCAATTATACAAGTATTTAACATAAAAAATATTGTAAAAAAATTGTAAAAAAGCCGCCCGGACGGCGTGTATTTGCCCGGACAGCCTGTACTTAAGCTATACATATTAATTAAGGTTTCCGCCATCTGAATTTGGCATCGTACCCATTGTAATATTGAGATTACCGTTTCTCACTCTTAACTCATCTATGAACTGCTTCTGCTCGCTCTCGTCTTTCATCCCATAGCTTCCATGCTCAATTCTTACATCTTCCCTTCTGGTCGTAATATTTTTATCAAATGCAATCCTGAAATCACCGTCATCTTTCTCAAAGTACGCGAATCTGTCCTTTGTATACCGGTTTCTCAATAGAAGCTCTTATAAGCTGGTCATTCTCAGTATCATAATATATGTTGCTGATTCTGTACGCCTCACCATTTCTGTTATACGCATCCGGATTCATATAATCAGCTATCTGAAAAATAAGTAAAATCAGTGTAGTTTTGTGAAAAACCCACACAATTATTACTTTGTTTCAAAATAGTAGGTTTTCAAAAGCATCTGATAACATCCATATATCTTCTAAGACCTACTAATGTCTTATAACTGTATAATTTAGTAGGTCTTTAGTGTCAGTTTGCTATGCCTAATCATCAATTTTTCTTTCTCCTAACATCAAAAACACCCACGAAATCACTGCTATGAAATGATTTCGTGGGTCTTTCACAATTTCTCATGTTAAAAGTTCTAAAAATAAGCCTACTAAATTCCAGTTCTCATTATATCTAGTAGGTTTTATCAGATTTCCAAGCAATTATTGCAGTCCAATATACAGCCGAATCGGGTAGGAGGTAGATAATTATTTTATCTACCGACCTCCCACACCACCGTACGTACCGTTCGGTATACGGCGGTTCTTTAGTTTTCACATATTTTCAAGTAAAACTCTGTGAATGTTGGGTATCCCCATTCATGGAGTTTTTCATTATTCACAGCAAACTTCACCATTTTGTTATTGCTACAGTTCCAAATGCCCTGGCGCATATTTGCGTGCCATTGAATAAAATCTTCATTCATTCCGAGTTCTTTCAACTTTCGGTATTTCGTTTTAGTTTTCTTCCATTGTTTCCAATAGACTGCTCTTATTCTATGGCGTAACCACTTGTCATTACTCTGCAACAGACTTTTCATATCTGCCATTCCAAAGTAATTTACCCATCCTCTAATGAACTGCGTCAGTTTTAATGCCCGATATTCATTTCCCCATCCGTTATGTCTGTCAGTAAGCTCTCTGATTCTATTCTTCATCTTCGTTACTGATTTAGGATGTACTCGGAATCTGCATTTTCCCTTGTATCTATAGAAGCTATAGCCAAGGTACTTGACTTCGCTGATATGTGCCACGCCCGTTTTGGTGCGATTTACTTTAAGGAATAGTTTTCCCTCAATATATGGCATTATGTTGTTTAAGGTTCTCTCTGCACTTTTCCTGCTTTTACAGAAAATCATACAGTCATCTGCGTATCGGACAAATCTATGCCCTCTCCGTGTAAGTTCCTTATCCAATTCGTTCAGCATGATGTTACTTAAGAGTGGGCTTAATGGTCCACCTTGTGGCATTCCAGTCTCTGTCTTTTCAAACATTCCTCTGCTGATAACTCCAGCATTGAGATATTTGTGAATGAGCGATATTACCCGCCCATCCTTGATGGTTCGTGATAGTACTTCAATTAGTTTGCTCTGACAAACTGTGTCAAAGAACTTCTCTAAATCCATATCTACCACATATACATATCCATCATTGACATTTGTCTGGCATTGTTTCAGTGCGTCATGCGCACCTCTGTTTGGTCGAAATCCAAAACTATTCTCCGAGAACTGTTTCTCGTAAATCGGCGATAATACCTGTGTGATTGCCTGTTGAAACACCCTGTCAACTACTGTTGGCACTCCCAGTTTTCTAACCTCGCCTTTTGTTTCTTTGGGTATCTCTACCCTACGGACTGGGTTGGGCTTATATTTCCCATCCTTTATCTGCTGGATTAGTTGCTCTTGGTTGTCTTTCAGAAAGCCTAGAAGTTCATCTACGCTCATTCCATCGACACCGCCTGCCCCTTTGTTTGATTTTACTTTCTTATAAGCCTTGTTAAGGTTATCCTTGTGTAAAATCTGTTCCATTAGATTGTCCGTCTGAAAATCTGTGATGATGTCGTTGTTTTCAGCAATCCTCTGATGGGCGGACACTTCTGCATACTCTTTCTGTTCCGCAGATACCATTTGCAGATAGTCCTCAATATGAAGTTGTCTGTCCTTAAATCCATCTTTGGTTACTTTCATTTACTCACATCTCCTAAAGTTCAGTCCTTCTCACTATGTTTGCAACCATAATGATACTATGACCTCTGCTGACTTCTCATAGTTCGTTGTTACTATAGGGTTCATACTCTGTTTCCACCTACCTATGAGACCTCCCTAGGTACCACACGTTTCTTTCTCTCCATCTATCTGCCACATTTACCACAGTTAATCCCGAGTAGTTATTGGACTTCGATTTGGATTGCAATCTTATCCTTAACTGTAGCCTGGTGTGATTTCTGTTCGTCAGACCAGAGATTTGCCTCCACCTTCCTTCAGATTCCACCTCACGATGGACACCCTTGGTGTTCAGCTATATCCTTCCCACTACTAGGGCGGATTCGGGACTTTCACCCGTTAGAAACGTGCGCCGCTAGGCGCACAGTCAAAAAAGGATGCCACTTTCGCGGCATCCTTCAAAAAAACTACTTCATATGTACATCAAGCTGGTTGAACGGAATCTCAATTCCATTCTCATCAAATATATTCTTATATCTTTCAAGCAGGTTAAATCTTACATTCCAGTAGTCTGCTGTATTAACCCAGGCTCTTGTCTCAAGTGTTACACAGCTTTCATCAAGGCTCTTGACAACAACCAGAATATCCTTGTCCTTAAGTATCCCCTTCTCACTATTAATAACCTGTTCAAGAAGCTTCTTGGCTTTAGGAATATCTGATGAATAGCCAATTCCTATCTGAATATCAATTCTTCTTGTATTCTCTGCACCTACGTTAACAATGCTTGAATTAGAAAGTGAACCGTTCGGGAGCATTACTACTTTATTATCAATAGTAACAAGCCTTGTGTAAAGAATCTCTATAGACTTTACAGTTCCTTCATTAGTTCCGACTATAATATAATCACCAACCTTAAAAGGCTTGAATATAAGAATAAGAATTCCTCCTGCAAAGTTTGAAAGGCTTCCCTGCAGGGACATACCAATCGCAAGTGCTGCAGAGCCAAAAAGTGTGAGCAGTGATGTCGTCTGAAATCCCAGCTTATCCACAACTATCATGATAAGTATTGCATACATTACAAACTTAAGCACTGATACCACAAAATTAACAACGCCTTTATCTAGCGTGCTTCTGTCCAGCATCTTCTTTACAAGCTTATCAAGCACCCTGATTATCTTCTTGCCAATAAACCATATTAAGACAGCAATAACAATTTTACCAATAAGTGAAACGGACCAGTTTCCTAAATCATTGAGAAGCTGCTTAACATGTGCAATAGAAAAGAATCTGGTTATCTCATCTGTTTCCTGCTGGATTGTTGTGGCTGCATCTGCCACAAGTCCTATGAATCCCATAGCTGATCCCCCTTTGTATTATTTCATCTTCTTTTTAAGCTGTTCTAACTTCTTCTTAGTCTCTATATCAATCTCTTCACTTGCACGCGCTGCTTCTTCTGCTTTTCTTACAGCTTCTTCCTTAGCCTGAAGTGCTTCCATGCAGGCTTTCTCTGCCTGTTTTCTTGCTTCAACCGCCCGCTTTGCTTCCTCTGCTGCAGCAAGTTCAAGCATTTCAGCCTCTGCTGCCTTTCTCATGGCTTCCTTCTTTGCAATTGCAGCCCTCTTTAATACAGCGATTTCCTCGAGTTCAAGCTGTGTATACGATTCACTGTTATATATAACAAATGAAAGTCCAGGAAGTGTAATATCAATATATTCCATATCATCACCATCATTATCTGATTTGATAATCTGTCCATTAACCTTCTCGTCTCCACCGAACTTCTTCCACTCACTGTTAAATACTTCCTTATACTTTCCACGCACATCAACGTGAAGTCTGTAATTTTCCCTCCTAACAGGAGTAAAATTCACAGCAATCACAAGCTTATTACCCTTGCTGTCAGCTCTCTGCATTGCAATAACAGTCTCTTCCGGATTAGAATTCTCAAGCCACATAAATCCATCAGGGTCATTGTCAAGCTCATATAGAGCCGCATTTTTCGCATAGAACTTATTAAGCTCCGACATGAATTTCTCAAGTCCTGCATCCTGTCCTGCTGCAAACATCTTGCTTCCCGGATGTGCATACATGAATCCAAGTGCAGCCTTGATATCTGACAAATGTGCCTTCTCATCACTGCCTGACACCATATCCACAAATGCTTTCTCCCTGAAATCATCATGATTGAGCGAGAGCATGAAATCCTCTCCGTAATTATAGAGCATTCCATATGTCAGCTTGTCATACTCACCTTTTCTGAACAGCGGGTCAGTTCCCATGAATTCAAGAAAATCCTTAGTCCAGCAGTTATTCTGCTTATAAGTAAACATAAGAGGGTCATCATTATCTGCCGCAGTAACTCCAAACCAGCCGCTTGATTCTTCTGCTATTGTAAAACAGCCATCGCCACGTTTAGCAATATATTTGTTCATAGTCTTAAGAAATTCGATTGCGTCAAGATTCTCATTGCCGCCATACATGTTAGGTGTCCAAGTACCCGGCTGTTTACCGTAATCAAGGTAAAGCATTGAAGCAACACCGTCAATTCTGATACCGTCAATATGGTAATCATTAAGCCACATTAATACGCTTGATAAAAGAAAACTTCTTACAGCACCTTTCTTATAGTCAAATGTGACAACATCCCACTCAGGATGCTTCTCTAGTGATGGCTTAAGATATCCGTAAGCATCTGCCCCGTCAAAATCATACAGTCCCTTAGCTTCTGTACCAAAGTAAGCACCATTCCAGTCAATTATTACGCCAATTCCAGCGTTATGACAGTCATCAACCAGCTTTTTAAATGCATCACTGCCGCCTATTCGGTGTGTCACCGCAAAATATCCCAATGTCGAATATCCATTCATCTCCTCATTAAGATACTCTGCAACCGGAAGAAAACATACATGTGTATATCCCTCCTGCTTTACAAAATCCACGAGCTCATCTGCACTTTTTTCTTTCAGCCAGTCAGTAAGTGATACCTCATATACTGTTACGGGCTTCTTCTTTCCTGCTTCTTTCTTCCGCTTTATCATCCATAGCCCATCGTTCCATGCATATGAATCAGGCATGTTCTCATCACTTACCACTGATGCAATAATTGGAACTGATGATATCTGTCTTGATACAGGGTCTAACTTTCTTGTAGTCCCCTTACCCTGTCTCTTAATTTCATACATATATCCGCATCCGGCTGCCAGTCCCGGAATAAACAGTTCAAATACTCCTGTATCCTCAATTCTTTCCATTAAGTGGACTCTGCCGTCGTATTTGTTAAACTCTCCTACGACACTTACGCTGAGTGCCTTAGGTGCCCATACATTAAAAAGCACTCCCTTCACGCCATTGACAGTTCTTTCATGAGCGCCGAATATATGTGCTGCATTTTTCTCTTCTCCTGCAAGAAATGCTTTGTAATCTTCCGGTTTCGTAACATTTGCAAATGCATATGGGTCCGTATATTCTGTGACCTCTCCATTAACCTTCTCCACTGAATAAGTGTATGAAAGCTTTTTCTTAGATGAAACAAGTGCTGCAAAGAATCCGGATTCATCAACCTTTTCCATATTAACAGCAGTTTTTCTGCCATCTATATGCAGCTTAACTGCCACTGCATCAGGACGCATTATCTGTATAAGCAGTCCCTTACCGGTAACATGTGCCCCAAGCAACTCCTTTGGCTTGTCACACTCTGCATATACAATCCCCTCTATCTCCGGCCAGTTCATCAGACCGTATAAGTTTTTATTCATACATTACCCCCATCCACTGTTTAAAGCATTCCGTCCATGATGACACCTGTGGTTCATAATGTCCCATATTCTTTGTCGCAGTCTCTCGAGTGCCAAGTCCAAGACCATGAGTACCTTTAGCATATACATGATAATCAAACGGAATTTCCTGTTTTCTTAACGCCTCTACCATAAGTAGTGAATTCTCAAGCGGAACTGTCTTATCTTCACATGTATGCCATATGAATGCAGGTGGTGTGTCCTTATCCACTCTCTTTTCTATAGACACTTCATCTATAAACTCATCATATTTTTCCCCAAGACTTCTCTCAAATGATGCCCTGTGTGCATCAATTCCTGATGTAATTACAGGATAACCTAACAGCATGCCATCAGGCTTAACATACTCATGGCTGCAGTGAAGTACATTTTCCAGAAGATAATCAAGTCTTTTTGAATTCCATCCGGTTCCAAGAAGTCCGGCAACATGACCTCCTGCTGAAAATCCTGCGATAATGATTTTGTCAGGATCAACATCCCACTCTGCTGCATTATCTCTTACATACTTCATTGTATAGGCTGCCTCAAAAAGCTGTGCAGGATACGTAACAGGTGTAAGACTGTATCTTAATACAACAGCATTATACCCCATATCAAGCATCTTAATAGCTATAGCTTCTCCTTCTCTTGGAGAATGGTGGTTATATCCGCCACCCGGACAGATAACAATAAGAGGTCTCTTAAACGGATCCTGATCATTAGGAAAAATGTCTTTGATATATGTAGTTATCGTCGCACTCCCATTCTGTTCTATTCCTAATTCTTTATAAGGTAAATCTATATTAATAGTATTATGTAACATAACGTTCTCCTTCCAGCTGAATAATTCTGTATATTATGTCTGTAGTTTAGTGACGGTGATGTGTGTATATTTTCGTGTGTGGTCGATTTATGACGAGCTGTGTGGGAGTTAATGCCGTTAGATGCATAAGCGCTGTGAATGAAAGCTCGTTCAAGCGAAGCGCGTTTGCTTTCGTTCACAGTAAAAAACTTTGCAAATAACGGCATTTACTCCCACTAAGCGCAGGAATCATGAGACCACACACGAAAATATACACACATCACATCTACACTTCTACAAAAAGCAGATTAATATCTACTTAAAATCTATGTATGAATAATCCGCTTCTAAGTTTAGGTTCAAACCATGTTGACTTTGGAGGCATAAGAAGTCCTGCGTCTGCTACTGCGAATAATTCGCCTATTGATGTTGCATACATTGAGAATGCCAAGACACAATCTTCTGAACATCTTCTCTCAAGCTCGCCTAAACCGCGGATTCCGCCTACGAAGTCTATTCTCTTATCTGTCTTAGGGTCGTGGATTCCTAAGAGTGGCTCTAAGACGTTGTTCTGGAGTACTGCTACATCTAAGCCATCTACCGGGTCGCTGCTTAAGATTTCTTCTTTGGCTGTGAGTGTGTACCATTTTCTGCCAAGATACATTCCGAATTCACCTTTCTTAGAAGGTGCAACCTGTGTGCTGCTCTCGCTTACAGTGAATTTATCTTTAATCTTTGCCATGAACTCTTCTTCACTTAAACCATTCAGGTCCTTTACTACCCTGTTGTATGGCATTATCATAAGTTCTTCGTCTGGGAATAATACTGACAGGAAATAATTGAACTCTTCATTGCCTGTATATCCCGGATTAGCTTCTCTTCTGCGTAAACCTACCTTTACAGCAGAAGCTGCCCTGTGGTGTCCATCCGCAATATATATCTGGTTGATTCCTGCAAATGCGTTCTCTATAGCCTCTACAGATTCTTTACTGCTTATTTTCCAGACCTGATGTCTTATTCCATCAACCGCTGTAAAACTGTATACAGGCTTTTCCTGCTTAGCTTTGGCAACCTCTGCACTTATTACTGCATTAGCTCTGTATGCCAGGAATATAGGACCAGTCTGGGCACTGCATGTATCAACATGGTTAATTCTGTCTAATTCCTTATCAGCTCTTGTGTTCTCATGCTTCTTAATAACATTGTTAAGATAATCATCAATAGAAGCACATGCTACAATTCCTGTCTGTGTCCTTCCATCCATTGTAAGCTCATACACATAATATGCCTTGTCCTTATCTGTTATAAATGTTCCATCATCTATAGCTTCCATAAGCATATCATGGGCTTTCTTATATACCTGCTCACTATACATATCAACTGATTCATCAAACTGGGTCTCTGCCCTGTCAATCTTAAGAAATGATAATGGTTCTCTTTCCACCTCTGCTCTTGCTTCCTTTGAATCATACACATCATAAGGAAGAGCTGCTACTCTGTCTGCCACTTTCTCAGCCGGTCTGACACATTCAAATGGTCTTATTACTGCCATACTAACCTCCATCCGCACTATTTAACTTAAGTACTATACTTTCATATATTAGATACATTTTAACATTCAGACAACCTTAATACAAGAAAGACCAGTCAAATGTTACAACAAATGACTGGTCTTTGATATTATTATCATTACATATGATTACTTAATAACTCTTACCTTGATAACACCTTCAATTGCTGAAAGCTCTTCAACTACTGCCTCTGGTGCAGATGCTTCAATATCTAAGAGAGAATATGCATAATCACCTCTTGACTGGTTAGCCATAGATGATATATTGATGCCTGCAGCACCAAGAACTGTTGTTATCTTACTGATAACCGCTGGAACATTCTTGTGGCATACAGTAATTCTTCCTTTAGTTGCACATACTCCGCAATCACAGTTAGGGTAATTAACTGAATTGACAATATTACCGTTCTCGATAAAGTTTCTAAGCTCATTAACTGCCATAATAGCACAGTTATCTTCAGCTTCTGCTGTTGAAGCTCCAAGATGAGGAAGAACAATTGCTCCTTCCATCTTAGCTGTTGTTGGGTTAGGGAAATCTGAAACATAAGTCTTAACTCTTCCAGACTTAAGTGCCTCGCCGATAGCAGCTTCATCAACAAGTACATCTCTTGCACAGTTGATAATTACTGTTCCATCCTGCATAAGGTCAAATGCTTCCTTATTAATCATTCCCTTAGTGCTGTCAAGTGCAGGAACATGAACTGTAATATAGTTACATTCCTTATAGATATCCTTAACATCAGATATGTACTTAACTTCACTTGAAAGATTCCATGCAGCCTTAACTGAAACATATGGGTCATATCCGTATACTTCCATTCCAAGTGCTATAGCTGCATTGGCAACTAACTGTCCAATTGCTCCAAGACCGATGACACCAAGCTTCTTGCCCTTGATTTCCTGTCCTGCAAATGCTTTCTTAGCCTTCTCAGTTGCCTTGGCAATATCAGGGTCTTCTGCATTATCTGCAACCCACTTGTTACCACCGATTAAATCTCTTGATGCTAAAAGCATAGCTGCAATAACCTGTTCCTTAACTGCGTTAGCATTAGCTCCTGGTGTGTTGAATACAACAATACCTTCCTCTGCACATTTGTCAAGAGGAATATTATTAACGCCAGCTCCTGCTCTTGCAATTGCAAGAAGATTATCACTAAGCTCCATATCATGCATCTTGGCACTTCTTACAAGTACAGCCTGTGCGTCTTCAAATGAGCTTTCTGTATTATACTCATCAGAAAAAAGCTTTAATCCGAAGGCTGCTATATTATTAAGACAATTAACATTAATCATTATGCATTCTCCTTCTCGAACTTCTTCATGAATTCAACAAGCTTCTCTACACCTTCGATTGGCATAGCATTGTAGATAGATGCTCTCATACCGCCAACTGTTCTGTGTCCCTTAAGGTTAACAAATCCTGCAGCTGCAGCTTCCTTAATGAACTTAGCTTCCATAGCATCCTTAGCTTCTTTATCTTCAATGTTGCATACAAAAGGTACATTCATAAGTGAACGGTCTTCCTTAACAACTGTTCCCATGAATAACTTGCTCTCATCAAGGAAATCATAAAGAATCTTAGCCTTCTTCTCATTGTGTTCCTTCATTGCTGAAAGTCCACCCATTTTCTTAATCCACTTGAACACCTTGCCACAGATATAGATATTGTAGCATGGTGGTGTATTATAAAGAGAATCTGCATCTGCCTGTGTCTTCCACTTAAGCATTGTAGGAGTTCCTGGAAGAACGTCATCTGTTATAAGGTCTTCTCTGATAATAGCAATTACAACGCCTGCTGGTCCGATGTTCTTCTGGACACCGCCGTATACAACGCCGTACTTAGTTACATCCATAGGTTCTGATAAGAAGCATGATGAAACATCTGATACAAGAATATGACCCTTAGTGTTAGGTAATGTCTTATACTTTGTTCCGTAAATTGTGTTGTTCTCACAGATATATACATAGTCAAGATCCTCTGGAATATCAAGATCTGAGCAGTCTGGAATATATGAAAATGTCTTGTCTGCTGATGAAGCAAGCTCAACAGCCTCTCCATATATCTTAGCTTCTGCAAATGCTTTCTTAGCCCACTGTCCTGTAAGGATATAACCTGCTTTCTTATTCTTCATAAGGTTCATAGGCACTTCAGCGAAGAACTGCGATGCACCACCCTGTAAAAATAACACCTTATAGTTATCCGGGATGTTAAGAAGGTCTCTTAAATCCTTCTCTGCCTCTTTGATGATGTTGTCATAAACCTTGGATCTGTGGCTCATTTCCATTACCGACTGACCGCTTCCCTGGTAATCTAACATTTCATCTGCTGCTTCTTTGAGTACTTCCTCTGGTAAAACAGCTGGACCAGCGCTAAAGTTATAAACTCTACTCACCTTTTCTTCCTCCTAAAATATAAATATTAAGAACTATTTTAGTCCTTTATCACATTAAAGTCAATATATGAATTATTTCTTGTTATTAAGGTCTTCTCTATCGAATGCCTCTGAGATTGCAGCCCCCGGTGAAACCATAGGGAATACCTTGTCTTCTCTGTCAATATGACAGTCAATAACACATGGAATATTGAGTTCGATTGCTTCTTTAAATGCTTTCTCAAACTCCTCTATTGTATCAACACTGTAAGCCTTGGCTCCCATTCCTTCTGAAACCTTAACAAAATCCACCTGATCATCAAGAACTGTAGCTGAATATCTCTTGCCATAGAAAAGATCCTGCCACTGTCTAACCATACCAAGTACATGGTTATTAAATATAACTTCAATAATAGGAATGTTATATCTGGTTGCTGTTGCAACTTCATTCATATTCATACGGAAGCAGCCATCACCTGCAATATTAACAACTGTCTTATCCTTACGTCCAACCTTGGCACCTATACATGCACCAAGACCATAACCCATAGTTCCAAGTCCGCCTGATGTAAGAAGTGTTCTTGGCTCTTTGAACTTATAATGCTGTGCAGCCCACATCTGATGCTGTCCAACATCTGTTGTAATAATTGCATCGCCATTTGTAATCTCGTATATCTTCTCCATGATAAGAGGTCCGTTAAGAATATCTCTGTTATATCTCATAGGATAATCAAGCTTGTAAGACTTGATGTGTTCCATCCAGTCTGAGTGGTCCTGATTATCTAACTTATCATTGATTCTCTTAAGAATCTCTTTAGCATCTCCGAGTACATATGCATCTGTCCTGACATTTTTGTTAATCTCAGCTGCATCAACATCAAACTGCAGAATCTTTGCATTCTTAGCGAATTTCTTAGTATTTCCAGTAACACGGTCTGAGAATCTTGCACCAACCACGATAAGAAGATCACACTCTGAAACTCCGTAGTTAGATGTCTTAGTACCATGCATACCAAGCATTCCTGTATATCTTTCATTAGATCCGTCAAATGCGCCCTTACCCATAAGTGAGTCACATACCGGTGCATCAACCTTCTCAACAAACTTCTTAAGTTCATCAGATGCCTCTGATATAACTGCTCCGCCACCAACAAATACATATGGCTTCTTAGCTTTCTTAATAAGTGTTACAGCCTTGTCAATATCTTCTTCCTTAATGCTTGCTGTAATTCTGTCTACAGGCTTTGGAACTCTTGGTGAGTACTCACACTCTGCTGCTGTTACATCCTTAGTAACATCAACTAATACCGGACCCGGTCTTCCTTCCTTGGCAATTCTGAAAGCATTTCTTAATGTCTTGGCAAGGTCCTTTACATTCTTAACAATATAGCTGTGCTTTGTAATTGGCATTGTAACACCCGCTATATCAATCTCCTGAAAGCTGTCTCTTCCAAGAAGAGGAACTGTTACATTACATGTAATTGCAACCATAGGAACTGAATCCATATATGCAGTTGCAATACCTGTTACAAGGTTAGTCGCTCCTGGACCTGATGTTGCAAAACATACACCAACTTTACCTGTTGCTCTTGCATATCCATCAGCAGCGTGCGATGCACCCTGCTCATGTGATGTAAGAATATGAGTTATCTCATCTGAATGCTTATAAAGAGCATCATATACATTAAGAATAGCTCCACCAGGGTATCCAAATATTGTATCAACGCCCTGTTCTTTCAAGCATTCAACAATTATCTCTGAACCATTTAACTTCATTTATCTTCTCCTGATTTCTCTTTAATGTCTTTTTATAATTATATTAAATATTACTCATCTGCTGAACTTTTAAGAATAGCTCCTCTGTTTCCTGATGTAACGAGTGAAGCATATCTCTTTAAGTATCCTGTTGTTACCTTAGGTTCTCTTGGCTGCCACTTAGCCTTTCTTGCAGCAAGCTCTTCATCTGAAACCTTAAGCTCAAGTTTAAGTCCCGGAATATCAATGCTGATGATATCTCCTTCTTCAACTAAAGCAATAGGTCCGCCAACAGCAGCCTCTGGTGATACATGACCAATAGAAGCTCCACGGCTTGCACCTGAGAATCGTCCATCTGTAATAAGAGCAACCGATGAGCCAAGTCCCATACCTGCAATGGCTGATGTAGGATTAAGCATTTCTCTCATACCAGGACCGCCCTTAGGACCTTCGTAACGGATAACAACTACATCACCTTCAACAATCTTACCACCCTTAATAGCAGCAATTGCATCTTCTTCTGAATCAAATACTCTTGCCGGTCCTTCATGTACAAGCATCTCTGGAACAACTGCTGAACGCTTGACTACTGATCCGTCTGGTGCAAGATTTCCTGAAAGAACTGCAAGACCACCTGTCTTACTGTATGCATTATCAACTGTTCTTATGACTTCAGGATTACGGTTGTATGCTGTTGCTATACACTCTCCGATTGTCTTTCCTGAAACTGTCATGCAGTCTGTATTAAGAAGTCCGATATCAGCAAGCTCTTTCATAACTGCATATACACCGCCTGCTTCATTAAGGTCTTCCATGTATGTTGGACCTGCTGGTGCAAGATGGCAGAGATTAGGAGTCTTTTCGCTTATTGGGTTAGCGAATTTGATATCAAAATCAAATCCTATCTCATGTGCAATAGCTGGAAGGTGAAGCATTGAATTAGTAGAACATCCAAGTGCCATATCTACTGTAAGGGCATTCATAATAGAATCCTTAGTGATGATATCTCTTGCTGTGATTCCCTTATTAACCATATCCATAACAGCCATGCCTGCGTGCTTTGCAAGCTTGATTCTCTCTGAATATACGGCTGGAATTGTACCATTGCCGCGAAGTCCCATACCAAGTGCCTCTGTAAGGCAGTTCATTGAATTGGCTGTGTACATGCCTGAACATGAACCACATGTTGGGCATACCTTTTCCTCAAACTCAAGTACATCTTCCTCTGTCATTGTTCCTGCGGCATATGAACCAACAGCCTCAAACATTGAAGAAAGGCTTCTCTTCTTACCCTTAACATGACCTGCAAGCATTGGTCCGCCTGATACGAATACAGTTGGAAGATTAAGTCTTGCTGCTGCCATTAAAAGTCCTGGAACATTCTTATCACAGTTAGGAACCATTACAAGTCCGTCAAACTGATGTGCAATTGCCATACACTCTGTTGAATCTGCAATTAAATCTCTTGTTACTAAAGAATATTTCATTCCGACATGTCCCATTGCAATACCATCACACACTGCAATAGCCGGGAATACTACAGGCACACCGCCTGCCTCAGCAACTCCTAATTTAACTGCATTGACAATCTTATCAATATTCATATGACCTGGTACTATCTCATTATAAGAGCTTACAATACCAATCATAGGTTTCTTCATCTCTTCTGCTGTGAAGCCAAGTGCATTAAAAAGGCTTCGTGCAGGTGCCTGCTGCATACCACTTCTGGCGTTATCACTTATCATAGCTTATCTCCTTAATATGTATTATTTAAAATGTATTAAACTCTCTCTGCGATTAAGTCGCCCATCTTGTCAGTTCCTACAAGTGTGCATCCTTCTGACATAATATCAGTTGTTCTGTAGCCTTCCTTTAAAACGGTTGCGACTGCTGCTTCAATAGCATCTGCTTCCTTGTCAAGATCAAGTGAGTATCTTAACATCATGGCTGCACTGAGAATTGTAGCAATTGGATTAGCAACATTCTTTCCTGCAATATCAGGTGCTGAACCATGGCTTGGCTCATAAAGACCTAACTTAGTCTTATTAAGGCTTGCACTTGATAACATTCCGATTGAACCTGTTATCATACTTGCCTCATCTGATAATATGTCTCCAAACATGTTCTCAGTAAGAATAACATCGAACTGTCCAGGATTCATAACAAGCTGCATAGCACAGTTATCTACAAGCATGTCTGAAACTTCAACTTCCGGATAATCCTTTGCAACCTCATGTACAATCTTTCTCCAGAGTCTTGAAGAATCAAGAACATTTGCCTTATCAACGCTTGTTACTTTCTTTCTTCTCTTCATTGCAATCTCAAATCCCTTAATTGCAATTCTTCTGATTTCTTCTTCGTTGTATGTAAGTGTATCAACGGCTGTCTCCAATCCGTCAATTTCCTTAGTATATCTATCACCAAAGTAAAGGCCGCCTGTAAGCTCTCTCATAATAACCATATCAAATCCATCACCGATTATTTCTTCCTTTAATGGACACGCTGCCTTAAGTTCATCATAAAGATATGCCGGACGTAAATTAGCAAAAAGTCCTAATTCCTTACGAATCTTTAAAAGTCCCGCTTCTGGTCTTAAATTAGGTGCAACATCATACCACTTGGAATTACCCACATTGCCTCCAACTGCTCCAAGAAGTACAGCATCAGATGCTTTAGCTGTTGCCACTGCTTCGTCTGTAAGTGGAACGCCATACTCATCAATTGAGCATCCCCCCATAAGAATCTTGGTATAATTGAACTTGTGACCGTATTTGTCAGCCACACTGTCAAGCACTTTCACAGCCTCTCTGACGATTTCTGGCCCTATTCCATCACCTGGAATTAAAGTTATTCTGCTTTCCATAAACCTTTACCCCTTTTTCATATGATAATTCAATTTAATATGATATAACATTTGCACAACATTTTCAATAAAAAAAGGATTCCTGACCAGACAAATGTGTCTGACCCGGAACCCTGCTTTAATTAATTGCCTTTAATTATTCTGCTGATGTGCTGTCTGATGGCTTCTCAACCTGAGCAATTGCCTTCTTCTGCATTGAGATACGGCAGTTCTTGTTGTTACCAAATTCTACGATTACATCATCATCTGATATATCGATAAGAACACCATAGAAACCGCTTGTTGTAAGAACATAATCACCGATTTCCATAGAATCCATAAGTTCCTGCTGACGCTTCTGTTCCTTCTTCTGTGGCTTGATTGCCATGAAATACATCATTGCACCAATAATTACGACATAAAAAACTATGATAGCAATATTCATTGATACTCCTCCTTAAAAATGTCTCTTTCAAACTTAACATATAATACATAATTGAGAGCTGCTTGTCTACCTCAAAATGTATTTTTAACAAAATATTTATAAACATACAGCATTACTGCTTATCATATGTCTTCATCTGGTATAATGCCTCTTCCTTGAAGCCTGCATATCTTCCTTCTTCAATCGCAGCTCTTATGTCTGTCATGAGATGGTTGTAATAGTAAAGATTATGAAGAACGCACAGACGCATTCCTAGCATTTCCTTAGCCTTAAGAAGATGCCTTACATATGCTCTTGAATAATTCTGACAGCATGGACATCCACAGCCTTCTTCAATTGGTGCTGTATCTGTTTCATACTTTGCATTAAAAAGGTTAATCTTTCCGAACTTAGTATATACATGTCCGTGACGGCCATTTCTTGAAGGATATACGCAGTCGAAGAAATCAATTCCTCTGTCTACTGACTCAAGAATATTGGCAGGTGTTCCCACTCCCATAAGATATGTCGGCTTGTCCTTTGGAAGATATGGCACTACATTATCAAGTACATCATACATTTCCTCATGTGTTTCACCAACAGCAAGCCCGCCTACTGCATAACCATCAAGATCTAACTCTGATATTCTCTTGGCGTGGTCAATTCTTATATCATTAAATACGCCACCCTGATCTATACCAAAAAGCATCTGTTCAGGATTAACCGTATCAGGAAGTGAGTTCAGTCTTGCCATCTCTTTCTTGCAACGCTCTAACCAGCGGTATGTTCTGTCAACAGAATTCTGGATATACTTTCTGTCAGCCTTTGCCGGCGCACATTCGTCAAATGCCATTGCGATTGTTGAACCAAGATTAGACTGTATCTGCATGCTTTCCTCTGGTCCCATGAATATCTTATGTCCGTCAATATGTGACTGGAAAGTAACGCCTTCTTCTTTAATCTTACGGAGTCCTGCAAGTGAAAACACCTGAAATCCGCCCGAATCTGTAAGAATCGGTTTATTCCAGTTCATGAACTTATGAAGTCCTCCAAGCTGCTTTATAATCTTATCTCCCGGTCTTACATGAAGATGGTAAGTGTTAGATAATTCTATCTGCGTTCCTATCTGCTGTAAATCAGTTGTCGCAACTGCGCCTTTAATGGCCGCAACTGTTCCGACATTCATAAATACAGGTGTCTGCACAGTTCCATGTACTGTTGTGAACTCTGCTCTTTTTGCCCTGCCATCCGTCTTTAAAATTTTATACATATCTGCTCCTTTTATTTTCTGTAAAACTCTTTAACTCTGTCCATTCTAGCCGTCATATTGTCAAATATCAGGTCAACAAGTGTAAGTGCTGTCATAGCTTCAACCACAACAACTGCTCTTGGAACTATCATAGGGTCATGTCTTCCTTTGATTGAAACCTCGATATCCTCGCCCTGCTTATTAACAGTTTCCTGCAATGCACTAATTGAAGGTGTCGGTTTTACCGCTGCCCTGAACACAAGCTCATCACCGTCGCTTATTCCGCCAAGCACTCCTCCGCTGTGATTAGTCAGCTTGCCAACCCTGCCATCCTTCATTACGAATTCATCATTATTATACTTTCCTGTAACTTTAGCTGCTCCAAACCCATCTCCAATCTCAAAGCCTTTGACAGCCCCGATTGACATTATTGCCTTGGCAAGATTAGCATCAAGCTTTTCAAATGTAGGATTGCCAATTCCAGTCATCATGCCTGTAACCCTGCATTCAATGACACCGCCGATTGAATCCCCAACTGACATCTTGCTCTCTGCAAAAGACTTAACCATCTCTGCAGCTTCCTTATCAGGCATGTTAAATGCGTTATTATCTCTTTCAGCTATATCAAACTTATCATAATCAATGCCAATTCCACCGATTTCTTTAGCATATGCTGTAATATTAATTCCAAGCTCTTTAAGAATCTTCATAGCGATTGCACCGGCTGCAACTCTTCCGATAGTTTCTCTTCCAGAGCTTCTTCC
>OBAB01000268.1_pt1 | contig 42862 bp, 28 predicted proteins | sample 1516501 | NCBI WGS metagenome assembly OBAB01 (sample SAMEA2579906, study PRJEB22360) | human gut metagenome
TCTTTCATTACTATTTGTGCCGCGCCCGAAGGCGCGCGGAATGGAGATTAGTATGGTTAAATTAACGCCGCCCATGGGCTGGAATTCATGGAATACCTTTGGAGAGAACATCAATGAAAAACTGATTTTTGAGACAGCGGATGCGATGGTGGAAGCAGGGCTTCCCCGGATGGGCTATGAATATCTGGTCATCGACGACTGCTGGTCCCTGCGTGAGAGGGATGAAAATGAAAGGCTTGTGCCGGATCCTGAGAAATTCCCCAATGGCATGAAGGCTGTTGCGGATTATGTGCACAGCAAGGGGCTGAAATTCGGCATGTATTCCTGCGCCGGGAACCTGACCTGCGCCGGTTATCCGGGAAGCTTTGAGCATGAGTTCATCGATGCGGAGACATTCGCGCAGTGGGGCGTGGATTTCCTGAAATATGATTACTGCTATCACAGCCCTATCATTCATGGGCAGTACCTGTACAGACGCATGGGGCTTGCCCTGGAAAACTGCGGCCGTGATATCCTCTTCAGCGCCTGTTCCTGGGGAGCGGATCAGACCCATGAGTGGATCAAGACCTCCGCAGCCTCCATGTGGCGTTCTACAGGGGATATCTTCGATACATGGGAGTCCGTAAAGGATCTGGTAAAGCAGCAGGAGAAGCTGCATCCTTATAATGGCGTGGGCTGCTTCAATGATATGGACATGCTGATCGTTGGCATGTACGGCAATGGAAATGTGGGCCTGAAGGGCTGCAGCGACGTGCAGTACAAGACACATTTTTCCATCTGGTCCCTGCTTGGCTCACCGCTGATGATCGGCTGCGACGTGCGCAGTATGACGGAGGAAACGAAGAAGATTCTGGGAAATGAAGAGCTGATCCGTATCAACCAGGACAGCGCCTGCCGTCAGGCCTACAAGCTGCAGGGAATCTGGGCCGGGGACGATATGCTCATTTATGCAAGGCAGCTGGAAAACGGGGATCTTGCGATTGGCCTGTTCAATATGAGTGAGGAAAAGGCGGTTGCCAGGTTTAACCTGGATGAAGTGGGCCTGGGCTTTTCTACAGGAAAAACACTGGAGATGAAGGAAGTGTGGAGCGGAGAGAGCATTAAAGTGAAGAACGCCACTGTTTCCAGGGAGCTTGCACCGTTTGACTGCGAGGTATTCCGGGCAAAGGTGGTTGATCTATAATGTCCGCGTGCTTTCAATGCGGTAAAGAGCTTACCTACAATGAAATCGGCGCATATAAAAAGTTTGTGAACAGGGGCGCGGCGGAGTTTTTGTGTAAAAGGTGCCTGGCCGGACGGCTGGATGTGCCGGTGGAGCTGATTGATCAGAAAATAGAACATTTCAAACAACAGGGTTGTACCCTCTTTATTTAAAATAAAAAACGGCAGGTTAGCTGCCGTTTTTTTGTTGCCAGAAAAGCCTGGGAAAACGTCGTTTTTATGCTGCTTTTTTAATCACTCATCTTCTACGTGGCGGGGGACGCCTACGGAAGTGCCGATTTTAAGTGATGCGGAGAGCGTGATGGAAACAGGAACTTCATCAGGATCTTCCAGTCTGCTGAGAATGCGCCTGGCTGCATAAATACCAAGCTGTTCAAGAGGCTGTGCCACTATGGTTAAGGGGGGATGCGTCACCCTGGACAACCCCATATCGTCGAAGCCGATGAAGGACATATCATCCGGAATCCGGATATTCTGTTCTTTAAGGGCGATAAAGGAGCCCAGTGTCATATCGTAATTCGTGGGAAAGACAGCCGTCATGTTGGGATTGCACTTTAACAGATGACATAAGCTCTCATATCCGCCTTCAACAGTAAAATCACTGTAGGCTATAAGACTGTCGTTTACCGGTATCCCGGAGGAAGCCAATGCCTGCCGATAGCCCTCCAGACGTTCCCGCGAAGTGGAATAATCGGTGGGGCCGATGATCAGGCCGATCTGGCGGTGTCCCTGGTCGATAAGGCTCTGGACAGCCCTGCGGGCAATACTGGCATTGTCAATCAGGATATTGTCGATCTGCCCTTCCAGCCCGGAGATCATCCGGTCCAGAACGAGTACGGGAACTTTCTTCGATAATGCGGGTTTTAAATGTTCCCCTGTTGCACATACAGGCATATTGATGATGCCGTCTACCATTCTTCCCAGCAGAAAATGGACTAGCTCACGCTCAAGCGCGGCATCCGTATGGCAGTCACAGATCATGATACTGTAATCATGCTCCCGGAGGAGAGTCTCCATTTGGACAAGAATGTTTGTTATAAAAAGATTATTCAGATCCGGAATGATAACCCCGATAATATGTGACCGGTTCAGCTTAAATCCCCGGGCATACTCATTCACAGTATAATCAAGCTTACGTATCGCCTGCTCGATGGCAATGCGGTTCTTCTCGCGGAGTTTTGCGCCGTTCAGATATTTCGATATGGTGGCGGTGCTCAGGCCGGTTTCTTTTGCAATATCCTTCAGCGTAGCAGGCATAGTAATACTCCTCATAAAAAATTAAACGATTTACTTTTTGTTAATAATATCATCCAAAGGTTTTGGTGTCAATAATAGAAACATATATTTGATTCTAATAGTTTGAAGACTAAAAATAAAAATTATTAGTGCAGATTGCATAAATAATCTGCTTGACAAAGCACATGTAGGATGCTAATTATATATAACAATTAACATTTGGTAGGGAGGAGGAAATATATATGGCGGTGAAAGCTACCAGGGTAAAGGGGACGGCTATGTTAAACCAGCCGAATGCCAAGAAAAGTTTGGGGAAAAGAATATCTACGGAGGTAAAAAGGCACTGGCAGTTATATGTGATGTTAATTTTGCCTGTTACCTATCTGATTATTTTTGCCTATCTCCCTATGGGCGGAGCAATTATCGCATTTAAGGATTATTCCATCCGGGGCGGAATCTGGGGGAGCGACTGGGTGGGATTAAAACACTTCAAAAATTTCTTCACCACGCCGGATTTCAAGGTTTTGATGAGAAATACGCTTGCACTCAGTCTGTACAGCCTTGTAATCAGCTTTCCCATGCCTATCCTCCTTGCGTTGGCAATCAATGAAATGCGGGGGCGGCATTATAAGAAAGTCGTTCAGATGGTTACATATCTCCCTTATTTCATTTCCACGGTAGTGCTGGTAGGAATTATGCAGAATATTTTTTCAGTCAGGACAGGACTGATTAATAATATTATTACTGCATTTGGGGGGACGGCAGTTGATTTCATGGGAAAGCCGGAATTTTTCAGAAGCCTGTATGTATGGTCGGGTGTCTGGCAGGGAATGGGATACAGCGCTGTTATTTATATTGCGGCACTTGCGAGTGTGGATACTTCCCAGGTTGAGGCGGCGATCATTGATGGGGCGGGCCGTTTCGCAAGAGTGTGGAATGTAGATATTCCCGCGATTATGCCGACAATTGTAATTCAGCTGATTCTGGCTGTAGGCAGTATTATGAGCCTGGGATTTGAAAAGGTATATCTGATGCAGAATCCGGTGAATATGCAGTTTTCCGAGATTATTTCCACTTTTGTTTATAAGCGTGGTCTTATCAATTTCCAGTATTCATATGCGACGGCAGTAGGATTGTTTAATTCCGTATGTAATCTGGTTCTGATAGTACTTGCAAATATGTTTTCTAAAAAAGTAAACGAGACCAGCTTGTGGTAAGGAGGCGGCTATGGCAAAGACAATAAAAAAGAAAAATATGTCTGTCCGGTATTATACGAAACCGAAGGATTACATATACATGGTGCTTGTGCATATTTTGTGCGCCGTATCTGTAATCTGCATCTTGATTCCATTGATTTATGTTGTGGCGGCCTCTTTTTCATCGCCGAAGGCACTTCTTTCAGGCAGGGTTTTCCTGTTGCCTGTGGATTTTACATTGCGTGGTTATAAAATGCTTTTAAAGCATGAACTGCTTGTAACCGGATTTTGCAACTCCCTTTTATATACGGTGGTGGGTACTGTGATTAACCTGGTTATGACAGTGCTGGCGGCTTATCCGCTGTCACGTAAGGATCTGGCGATCCGTAATCCGATTATGCTTTTGTTCACTTTTACCATGCTTTTTAACGGCGGTATGATTCCCACCTATATTCTGATTAAAAACCTGGGAATGCTTGACACCATCTGGGCACTGGTAATACCGACCTCTATTTCGGTCTGGAACCTGATTATAACACGTACCTATTTCCAGTCCACAATTCCCGGGGAAGTGCAGGAAAGCGCCAGCGTGGACGGCTGTGATGATTTTACCTTCCTGATTAAAATTGCAATTCCTCTTGCGAAGCCGATTCTGGCGGTGAATGTCCTGCTGTATGCGGTAGGCCACTGGAATTCTTATTTCAATGAAATGATGTATCTGAGTACGAATACCAAGTTCCCGCTGCAGCTTGTCCTGCGGGAGATCCTGGTTAATATGGGCACGGCAGGCATGACGCTTGACGTTACGAAACAGCTGGAGATGCAGGAAACGAAATACCTGCTGCAGTATTCAAGTATTATTGTGGGTTCTGTGCCGGTTATGCTGCTTTATCCTTTCGTTCAGAAATATTTTGTAAAAGGAATTATGGTAGGGGCGATTAAGGGGTGAGACTTGTTGGGCTGTGGTCTGAACATTTCATTTACCAGGAAAACAATGGAGTGTCAGAATAAATAAAAAGGAGGAAAAGGTTCTATGAAGAAAAAAGTGTTGGCCTTGCTGTTATCCGCATGTATGGTAATAAGCATGGCAGGATGTTCATCCGGGGGGAAAGAAACCGCTGCTGGCAATACCGGAGGAGGCGGAGGGGAAGGCTCAAATGCAGCATCTGCTGAGGCGGGGGATACCTCCTTACCGGAAGGCTTTAACGCTACCGGTATGCCGATCATGAATGAGAAAATCACACTGAAGGTATGGATTGAAGGCGGGGCGGATATTGATTGGGAACAAAACCAGATTGTAAAAGAGATCGAAGAAAAATCCAATATCAAGCTTCAGATTATTTCAACTCCTCTTTCCGATGCGCTCCAGAAGAGAAATCTGATGCTGGCCAGCGGAGATTATCCGGATCTTATTCTGACTGACTGGCCGACAGTATTTACAAAGTCGGATATTATGCAGTATGGGGTGAAGGAAGGGGTCCTGCTTCCCATTACGGATTACATTGATAAGTATGGCAACAATATGAAGCGTATTTTTGAGTATAATCCCAGCTACAGGGACAAATGTGTTGCACCGGATGGGGAAATCTACGGATTTGCACGTTTCTCGGAGTGCTACCACTGCAGCGCATATCCCAAGATTTATCTGCGTCAGGACTGGATGGATAAGCTGGGGCTGAAAATGCCTGAAACTACCGAAGAGCTGAGAGAAGTATTAAGGGCTTTCGTAAATGATGATCCCAATGGAAACGGAAAGAAAGACGAAATCGGAATGCTCGGTGCAACTACCTGGAATACGATGGTTGAATATGCATTAATGGGTATGTCCTTCCAGACGGTTAAACCGGATTTCTGGCTCAGCCTGGGCGCTGATGGAAAAACGGTGGAATTTTCTCCGTCCACAGATGCTTACCGTGAAGGGCTGCGTTATATTAAGAGCCTTTATGACGAAGGACTGATTGATGGCACTTCCTTTACCCAGAAAGAGGATCAGATGGCACAGACAGTCAGGACAGAACCGCATGTGGTTGGAATGTATGTCTGCGATCATGCAGGTATGGGCTATGACAATAATGATCCGGTAGAAGCGGAAAATTATCAGATTCTGATTCCTGTGGCGGGGCCGGATGGTTTCAGACGTCAGGGACAGAATGCAAATGAGGGTGAAGTACAGGGATTCCATGCGGTAATTACAGATGCATGTCAGTATCCGGAAGCTGCGTTCCGTCTGATTGATGAGTTCTTCTATGATGATGATTATAATATGACACGTATGCATGGTCCAAAGGGCGTTGGCTGGGATTATGTACCTGAAGGAACCAAGAATGTATTTGGCGGTGAGGCCAGATATGTTGTAAATTCTCTGACAGAGGATCAGAGTGCGGAAATAAAGAAGGACTTGATGAGCGTAGGGCCGCAGGCGGATCTGGCGCCGTTCCGTCTTTCCATGCTTCCTGAAGCGGAGGATATTTATCAGCCCGGAAATTATGAGCAGCGTATTACGCTTGATACCCAGAAGGTAGAACAGTATATTCCGAAAGAAAGACTGGATTATACGGTATTTATTCCTCTGGACATGGCAGATGACTATGCTGAGATTCAGACGAACCTTAATAGCTTTGTCCGTATGGCTACCGTTCAGTTTATTACAGGTGAACGTGACATCGAAAACGGCTGGGATCAGTATCTGAGTGAACTCGATTCTTACAGAGTTGATCGCTATATTGAAATATATAAGGCGGCTACCGGCAGATAAAAACGGATAAAACGGTCAGGCTTCCGGGAAACTCCGGAGCCTGGCTGTTTTTTAGTTACAGATATTTGTTCTTAGGTTTAGGGAAGGAAGGGACACAGATTATGGAATTATGGTACAAAGAACCGGCGTCTTATTGGGAGGAAGCGCTTCCGCTGGGAAATGGAAGGCTGGGGGCAATGGTATGGTCAGGGACAAAGCAGGAGAAAATTTCGTTAAATGAGGATTCCCTGTGGTCAGGTTATCCCCAGAACCACGATATTCCCGGAGCATCGGAATACTACAGGCAGGCACGCCGGCTGGCCATGGAAAAGAAATATGAAGAGGCGCAGGCGCTCCTTGAACAGAATGTGCTTGGGGAATTCACACAGAGCTATCTGCCGTTGGGTGAACTGACCTTGGATATGGTCCATCCTGAGGGTGAGATCCAAAACTACCGTCGGTCATTGGATCTTGGGAAGGCGCTTTCCAGACTGCAGTATTCGGCAGGGAAGGTAAATTACGTGCGGGAAATGTTCGTCAGTGCGCCGGATCAGGTTATGGTGATGCGCATTTCAGCCGACAGGCCCGGCATGGTTTCCCTGAAAGCAGGTTTTTCCTGCCAGCTTCGGGCAGAAGTATCCACGGAAGAAAACAGAATGATCCTGGACGGAATCGCTCCCTCACAGGTGGATCCATCCTATGTTGATTCTCCGGATCCGGTTATTTATGAGGAAGCTCCGGAAAAGAAAGGAATGCGGTTTTGTGCGGTATTAGCGATTGAGCCTGTGGGCGGGGAAGTAAAAAGGCTGCCGGAGGGACTGGAAGTAAGCAATGCGGACAGCGTTACACTGTTTCTGGCCGCCCGGACAAGCTTTAACGGTCCGTTCAGGCATCCGTTCCTGGAGGGAAAACCTTATAAAGAACCTTGTTTCAGGGAACTGCTTGCCGCACAGAAGTCGGGGTATGACAGGCTTCTGGAACGGCATGTGATGGAATACCAGCAGTATTTTAACAGGGTCTGCCTTGACCTGGGGCCGGGAAGAGAGGACCTGCCGATTCCACAACGGCTCGCCGACTGGGAAAAGGATGTGGATCCCGGGCGATATGCCCTGCTTTTCCAGTATGGGCGTTACCTTTTGATTTCAAGCTCCCGGCCGGGAACGCAGCCGGCAAATCTCCAGGGAATCTGGAATCAGCATATGCGCGCCCCATGGAGTTCCAATTATACAATTAATATCAATACGGAAATGAACTATTGGGGAGCGGAAACGGTGAATCTGCCGGAAATGCATGAGCCTTTAATGGAGCTGATTAATAACCTGAGGGTCAGCGGAGGAAAAACAGCTGAAATCCATTATAATGCCAGAGGGTTTGTATCGCATCATAACAGTGATATATGGTGTCTTTCCACTCCGGTGGGAAACCGGGGGAAGGGTACGGCAGTGTATGCCTTCTGGCCTCTGTCGGCAGGCTGGTTAAGCGCGCATGTTTATGATCATTACCTTTTTTCGGGAGATTTGGATTTCCTGCGCCAGACAGGTTATCCCATTATCCGGGATGCGGCGCGGTTTTTCCTGGATGTCCTTGTTGAAAATGAGGATGGTAAACTGATTTTTGCACCTTCCACTTCGCCGGAGAATCAGTTTGTCTATCACGGCAAACCATGCGCGGTCAGTCAGACGACCACGATGACGATGGCAATTATCCGGGAAACATTGGGGAATGCTGCGGCCTGCTGCCGGTTATTGGAGACAGATCAGGAATTTCTTGCAGAAACGGAAGCGGCGCTTGAACGTCTTCCGGAGTATCGGATAGGATCACGCGGCGAATTACTTGAATGGAATGAAGAGTTGGAGGAAAACGAGCCGACACACAGGCATTCTTCCCATCTTTACCCTCTTTATCCCGGCAGGCAGATTTCCGTGGAGAAAACGCCTGAACTGGCAGAGGCCTGCCGCCGGACGCTTGAACTGAGAGGGGATGAAAGCACCGGATGGGCGCTGGCCTGGAGGGTGGCGCTGTGGGCCCATCTGCACAATGGGGAAAAGGCTTACAGTATACTGAAAAAGCAATTACGTCCTGTGGACGGAAGCGATCCCATGAATTACCGGCAGGGAGGAGGGTGTTATCCCAATATGTTCGGCGCACATCCTCCGTTCCAGATTGATTCCAATTTCGGTTCCTGCGCAGGCATTGCGGAAATGCTGATGCAAAGCACAGAAAATGAGATTGCTCTGCTTCCTGCGCTTCCCAGGGCTTTGGGAACAGGCATGGTTTCCGGACTGTGTACGCGCGCCGGGGCAACTGTTGCCATAAACTTCAGGGAGGGCAGGCTTGAAAAAGCAGAGCTGAAGGGAACAAGGCCGCAGGAAAGGGAGATGACTGTCTGCTATAAGGGCAGGAAGAAAAAAGTCATCCTCAAAGAGGGAATGTCAGTCAGTTTAACGGAGGCAGATTTTTGACAAATATGCGTAAGGTTTTTATATGCTTCTTTTCCATGCTTTTGTGGTTTGGCCTTTCCGGATGTGCAGAAGCTGAACCTGAACAGCCGGAAAATGTGGAAATACATTTTTTTTATAATCAGCCCTGTGCTTCCTGCGACGGAACAAAAGAGCTTTTTGAAATAGTATCGGAGGAACTGGATGATGTTTCCGAACTGTATCCTTATATGGTGTCCGTTTATAATGTATTTCGCAAAGAAGATGCGCAGATAAGGGATTCTGAACTTAAAAAGCTGGGGGTTCAGGAAGAACTTGCAGGCTCTCTCACTTACCCGATTATGACTGTAAATGGAAATATTTATTTTGGGACAGATTCCATTCGTTCATCCATCCGGGAAGCCTATCTGACTGCGGGGGAGGATTTATTTGTTTATGGCAGAGGCGTCTATGATCCCACTAAAAATGAGACATTAAAACAGCAGCTTGAGGATTATAAGCTGGAAAAAGGCAGTTCGTCTGTTGTTTATTTCTATCGGACCGTATGCGAGGAGTGTATCAGGACCAGCGGGGAGGTTCTGGATTTATTCCCGGATACTGTAGTGGTGGACGGCGTTTCCTATCCGCAGCAGATAATCAGGATCAACACCAGGTCGGGAAGAAATACGGAAATCCTTCAGGCATTTTTTGAAATGTATGAGGTGCCTTTGGAGGATCAGATGGTTCCGATTGTGTTTACCGCCCGGGGATATCTGGCAGGCTATGAAGCGATTTCTTCCGGGCTGTATACGGAAATGGAACAAGGGGCCGGGCTTGGGATGAAATATCCGTCGGGAAAAGGTTTTTTTAAATGATTGTGTAATGTAAGGCGCTGCGGTGAAGAAATTCCGCGGCGCCTTTTTGGCAGGGATATCTGAGTTTATGAAAAAAGGCAGGGGGAAAGAACGTTGTTAACAAAAACACTTGCAAATTTATGGATTAGCGGTATAATAAAAACTAACCAGTCAGTTTTTATTATTTCGAGGAGGATTGCAGTATGTTTGAGAACAAAAGATCGCAGTTTCTGTCCGTTAATGTTATAATTTTTTTCAGCGGGTGTACCATATTGTTTCTTATCAGCCAATTATACAGTGTTTTGCAGGTATCATTAATTATGAAGGGGGCCGGTTCCGTATTGTTGCTAAGCTCGGTAATGACTGCAATGGTGGTGCCGAGGATTTTTCTGCTGCCGGTTGCGGGATTTTTGACGGATAAGGCGGGGGTATCCAGGACGCTTACGGGCGGGACCGGGATATTGGGAATTTTGCTGGTTTCCCTGGCTGTTGTGAATCAGGTAAATGCGGTAAATAAATATACTGTTTTTATATATGCGGTTTTGTTTGGAGGTATCAGCGCGGCTATCCTGCCGGCGCTTTATTCTGCGGTTCCGGCGCTGGTAAGCGGGGGAAATCTGCAGAAGGCAAATTCAGTGATGCAGTTCATCAGCCAGGGGTCATTGCTGGCCGGGCCCCTTTTTGCCGGAATTGTGATTGGAAAAATGAGCGATAATGCCTATGTGTTAATGGCATTGGCCTCCATTGCCGCACTGTTTCTTTTTTCAAGGGTAAAATATATGGAAAAACAGGGGCAGGCGGAGGTTCCGGAAGGCTCCCGGGCAGCTGTGCAGGGATCATATAAGGATTTATTTAAACTGCCTGTGTTATTATTGTTATTGGGCTTTACGGCCATTCTGAATTTGTGTGTCATTGGCCCCCAGCAGGTCGGATTTCCTGTCGTGGCCATGAACTGTCTGCCCGAAGGGGTGGACGGATATACGAAACTGTTGTCCATGACGGGGCTGGGTTCTTTGATAAGTGCTGTTATCATTGGAAATATGAAGCGGAGGGAGAACGGGCAGTCCATCCGGCTGATGCTGTGGTGTTCCCTGGCGCTGGGCGCTGTATGGAGTATTTTCAGCTTCGGTTCTTCAAGGCTGCTGATTCTGGGCGCCGCGTTTGCGGCAGGGCTTTTATTGGGAATCATAAATGTGCTGTTTATTACAGTGCTTCAGCAGCTTACGCCTGATTTCCTTGTGGGAAGGGTGATGGGCATTCAGTTTTTGTGTTCGGCAGGGCTTCAGCCGGTTTCGTATATGCTGACCGGAGTGGTGCTTAATCAATTCAGCATCAGCCAGCTTTACCTTATATCAGGGGGAAGCATTATTCTAATTACAATTGTTATATTGGTTTATAGCTATAAAAGTAACACGATGTAAGGGCTGTACACCGTATACCTGAGGTATGGTCTGCGGAAGTGATCCGGGAGCGCCGAAATCCGTCGCTTCAAGAGATTTGGGATGGATTTTCACAGCAGCCCGGGAGAAAAGGAACAGCTTCAAAATTAATGTATGGGGAGGAATCAGAGTGCCTAAGATATCGGAAGAAAAAAAGAAACAGCGTCAGAAGGATATTTTAAAAACCGCTTTAGGGCTTTTTTCCAGCAAGGGATATTATGCCACGTCTATTGATGATATCACAAGGGAAGCGGGTATCAGCAAGGGATTGGTATATACTTATTTTAAGAGTAAGGAAGAGATCTTTTTCGGGCTGGCGGAGCATTGGGATGAGCTGACGGAGAATCCTTCTCTTAAGGATGCGCTGAGCCAGGTTATTACCGATAATATGTCTTTGGCGGAAAAATTAATCTGTGTCTGGGATGAAAGTGTAAAGCAATGGACGCAGGAGGATCTGGTTTTTGCGCGGATTAATTTTGAATTCTGGCTGGAGGCTTCGAAAAACGAAGCGCTCAGGGAAAAAATGAAGGAAAGAGCCAGAGTCAGCCTGGGTATGGTGGAGGAAATCATCCTTAAAAGCAGACCGGAGGTTGATCCTGCTGCCGCCGCCGCTTTTTCAAGGTTATGGTGGTCGCAGATAGACGGGCTGGCCGCTTATTTTGTAAGCAATCATATTTTGCCGCCGGAGAGGGAGATGGCGGGGATCAGGGATATTATACTGCATATGTGCAGATATTTTGATGAGCAGGCTTAAAAAAGGATGAAAAACTGTGCGGCCGGGAACGGAGCGTATAAATAAAAACAGGAAGCGCCGTATATTGTAAAAAAATACGGCGCTTCCTGTGATACAGGGCTTTACGGTATGCAGGCTTTCAGTATAAAATCTCCGGCTTCTTCAAAAGCCCCTGTTCGTAGAGTACGTAGGAATCGGTCCAGCAGGGAGGTTCTGTAATGAAGGAGGCGGGGGAGTAGGAGTATTGGCGCTTTTCAGGGTGGTGCAGGGGGCCGAAGGTGTTCCGGCGGGTGAGGATCAGCCGGATGGCGTTCAGGTCCCGGATGAGAGCCTTGTGCGGGGGAAAGGCCAGGGGCACTTCTTCTTTTCCGGAAAGCTTCAGGAGGGCGCCTCCAAAGTCGGGGGCGGTTACGCTGCAAAGGGTGTTTTGCAGGCCTTCTATGTGGTAAGTGATGGCGCCGGAATAGAAGGGAAGGCCCTGAGGAGTGATGTCGCCTATGGTTATGGTTTCGGGCAGGGTGGTGAGGGTGGGGCGGTTATTGGCAAGCATTACGCCGAACTCTCCCAGGAGGTAGACGGCTTCGATACCGCAGGTGCTGTAGTAGTCCATAACCAGAGTGATGGTGTTGGCTCCGGGGCAGAGAACTTCGTCCGGCAGGGGAATTTTGTCAAAGCAGATGTCAATCCATTTGCCGCTGCTTTTCCGGGGGATTTCCCGGCCGTTTATGAGGATTCGGCAGATGTGTTCCAGATCCTCCAGGGCGAGGGAAATTCCGGTGGGCAGGGCGTCTATATGGAACCGGTAGGTCACGGTGATGGTGTCACACAGCCGGGTGCTGCCGCCTTTGTATTTTACCTGATACCAGGGCTGGAGCATTTCTCCGCCGCGGTAGGGCAGCCGGAGATGGTCCCGGAGGGCGCGGTCGGCTTTGAGCACTTCCATGGGGGGCAGGCTGAGGCCGGTTTTGCCGGTGACGGCTGCCATGTCCAGGACGCAGATGTTTGGTTCGGACAGGGTGTAGCGGAAGATGTCGGGGAGGGGGAAGGTTCTGGTTCCCCGAAAGGCTTCCTGTTTCGGCAGGCGGCGTTTCCTTGCGGGAATGCGGTAGAGGCGCTCCCCTCCGGCTTCCAGATCAATGGTGAGATGGATTTGGCCGTTGATCACATGGTATTCGGGTTCGGTGATTTTGCCGGTACGGGGATCCCATTGTTCCAGGTATTTTCCGGTCCCCAGACAGAGGGCTGCGTTGGCGCGGCCTTTTTTCCGATCCGTATTTAAGAGCAGGATCATGCGGCCGCCTTCTGTCCGGTAGGAGCGGGCGAACAGCAGGGAGGCGTCTTCGGTATCTATTTTAATTTCCCGGCCGTTTGCGCAGGCTTCTGTCAGCGCATTTTCCTCCAGCGGGATGGTGGTGCAGGCGGAGGCTAGGGCTTTGACCTCCCCGGAGGGGAGAGCGTCCACGAAGGAGGGGGGATTTCCTGCAAAAATCAGGGCGCCTCCCTGGGCGGCATAGTCTGTCAGGAGCCGTAGGGTGCTGCTGCGCAGGGTATCCACGCCGGCGACCAGGACTTTGCCGTAGGCGCAACTTCCGATGTGGAGGGTTCCGTTTTCCGCATATGCGTGGCGGGCCATGATATCTTCTTCCCCGTAGTCGAAGTCGATGCGGTTTCCGGTGAGCATGTGGAAGACGGAGGCATATTGCTCTTCCAGACGCCGTATTTCGGGATCGGTTCCTGTAAGGCCGTCAAAAGCGCCGCTGTAGGCTCTGGCCCATACGCTTTCGATAGGGCTGATGACCAGCAGGGCGGCATCCGCTTTTGCTCCGTGCAGGGCGGCATGGATTCTGGAAAAATAGTCCTCCAGGTAGTGGTATTCGGGATACCAGGCGGACTGGTGCAGGATGCTGGCGGGATAATCCCGTTTCCCTTCTCCCTTCATGGTGTACCAGGACAGGTGAGGGCAGCGCAGGTTGACGCCAAACAACGCCTGCCAGTCGCCGATATTTTTGTAGGCTTCAAAATCCATCTGCCAGCCGGTGCAGCCGTAAAGCTCGGAGAGAACCCATTTTTTATCCAGCTGTCTTGCTACGGAATCCACCTGTTTTGCGGCCCAGTAGCATTGATTGTTTTCAGCAAGAATGTCTATGCCGGGGTAGTCCATATATTCATAGAAGCGCATGAGGGAGCCCTGCATAATGGCCTGGCAGCAGAGGGAATCCTCGTGAAGTACGTGGCCGGTAAAAATGAGATGGTTTTCCCGGCACCAGTCAGAGATCGGCCGGGCGAAGCATTCCAGGAACAGCTGCTGGCAGAGTTCGAAATAGTCTCTTTTTACCCGGGACAGTTCCTTTTCTTCTCTGCGGAGGAACAGCTCAGGGAGATTTTCCAGCAGGCTGTAGCCGAAGCGTTTTTCAAATTCATCAAAAAGGCCGGGGGTGTAGGGGGCGGCGTTTACCTCTCCTTCCGCGAAGCTGGTGAAAACACCTCCGCGGTGGGGCTCGTCCGTAAAAATCCCCTGGATTTTTGTGCCCAGCTTGTCTCCGCAGTGCTCCCGGTATTTTTCATGGGTGCTTTCGAGGTATTTGTCAATAGCCTCCCGGTTCATGGTGTTCACGTAGCAGTAGCCGTTGTAGTTGTCATTGCAGGCGGAGTAACGGGTTCGGAATTCCACAGCCGTTTCGCCCTCCTGCAGGGGCTCCCCCTCAGAAAGGCGGCGTTTGGAGGAAAAAATACCATCCTTGATACGGCAGGCAAAAACAGCGGCTGTATCCGCGGTGCGCAGGGAATCCTTCCAGTCCTGCGGGGAAAACTGATTCATTTCCAGGAACATGGCCCGGTATCGCGGCTCCCTGGTCACCATGCCGCCCGCGCTTCCCGAGGGCCAGCGGTCTTCGTCATAAAGCCAGGTTTCCAGGCCTTTTTTGTTTCCATAGTCCGCGCAGCGGTTAATCAGACGAAACCAGTCCTCCCCCAGGTATTCCGTTTCCAGTCCGGTGCGGGAATGCATGAAAAATCCGCCGAAGCCCATTTCCTTCATAACATTAATCTGGCGTTTCAGTTCTTTTTCTTCCAGCTTTCCGTTCCATGACCAGAACGGCTTCCCACGGTATTCCCGGGAAGGTTTTTGAAATAATCTTTGTCGTTCCAACAACTTCATGCAATCCTCCTTGTTTTGCGGAGCAAAATGCGAGCCCTAAGCGAGCAGAGGATTTTCCTCCTTGTTTTGCGGAGTAAAATGCGAGCTCTAAGCGAGCAGAGGATTTTCCTCCTTATGGCTTCCGCATTGGCGCGTGCCGGTTTACTGCGGAAGACGAAACTTTTGTTATTGTTATTATAAAAACAGCGGAGGCAATGCACAAGGGACAAATTTCAGTTTAAAAACATGAAAAATGTACGGTGCCAATATGGAGGATGGACAGGGTACAGTTTTTATTATGAAAATATGAAAAATTGCCACTTGCGTAACTGTGAAAACGTATTTAAAATGAGTGCATGTCAGGGGGGCTGGAGTATTTTTCATTGTGAATATATATCAGGGGTCTGGGTAATTTCATTATAAATATGTATCAGGGGGCGGTGTTATTTTTTGATGATTTTCCGAGAAAAGCAGCCCTGAAAAATTGCATTTGAATGCGCGCTTTGGCGCAGGGGGAGTAAATATGACGGCAGAAAAAAGTTATCTGTGTCCGCTGTTCTGGCAGCATCATGAGGATAAAGAGATTTTGCTCAGGGAGCTGCGGCAGATGAAGGAAAACGGGATCGGAGGATTCATTGCGGAGTCCAGGCCTCATCCGGATTACCTGGGCAGCGGCTGGTGGGAGGATATGGAAATCCTTGTGCAGGAGGCAAAGCGGCTGGGGCTTAAGATGTGGATTTTTGATGACGGAAGCTATCCCAGCGGAACGGCAAACGGGCTGATTGGGGAACGGTATCCCCAATATACGAAAAGATATCTGGCGGTGCAGTATGTGGACGCCATCGGGCCGGCCAGGGAACGGGGAGTCCTCATTGATCAGTGGCTGGAGGACGGGGAACGGTTCCTGTGCGCTGTGGCGGGCCGGCGGCTGGATCACGATGCCAGGTTCTCCATGGATTCCCTGATCGATGTGACCGGTTTTGTGCAGGATGGGATTCTGTACTGGGATATTCCGGAAGGGGAATGGCGGATTTTCATATGCAAGGTGACTGGGAACGGAGGGGAGGAGTGGACGAAGAATTATCTGAATCCGCTGGATCCGGAGGGGACCAGGGCTTTTCTGGATTTGGTATATGAAGAGCATTACAGGCATCTGGGCGCAGATTTCGGGGATACCATACAGGGCTTTTTTACGGATGAGCCGCGGTTTGGGAACAGTCCGGGCTATGACAGGCTGTTAGGGGACGATATGGTGCTGCCATGGTCGGAAACGCTGCTTGAGGAACTGGCCGGGGAGGCTGGTTGCGGGGAAGCTTTTTCTGGGAATTCTCCTTGCGGGGATTCTTTTGGAGGCTTTTTTTCGGACTTTGTCCGGCTGCTTCCGGCGCTTTGGTTTGACTGCGGGGAGAGGACGGCGGATGTCAGATATCGGTATATGGACGTGGTATCCAGGCGGTTTGGAAAGAATTTTATCGGGCAGATGGGAGACTGGTGCCGGGAACACGGTGTGCGGCTGATTGGGCATGTGATTGAGGAAAACGGAAGCCATGCAAGGCTGGGCTATGGGCCGGGTCATTATTTCAGGGCCATGGACGGGATGGATATGGCGGGAATTGATGTAGTCAACAATATTTATCCCGGCAGAAGGGACGGCAGGTTCCTGACGCATTTCAATAATTATGATGCGCAATTTAACCATTGGGGACTTTCCAAGATGGCCAGCTCCTGTGCCCATCTGGATCCGCGTAAACGGGGAAACTCTGTCTGCGAGGCTTTTGGGGCCTACGGATGGTCGGAAGGGCTGAAGACGATGAAATGGATTACTGACGCCATGTGCGTCAGGGGGATAAACCATATTATTCCACATGCTTTTTCCCCGATGGAATTTCCGGATCCGGATTGTCCTCCGCATTTTTATGCGGGCGGGAACAACCCTCAGTTCCGGCTGTTTTCCGTGTGGGCGGATTATGCCAACCGGGTGTGCGCACGGATCTGCGACGGCGTGCACGTGGCCAGTGCGGCCGTGCTGTATCATGGGGAGAGCGAGTGGGGAGGGGCGTGTGATCCCTTTGAAAAGGCGGTGAAGGCGCTGATGCTGCGCCAGATTGACTGTGACGTGGTGCCGGGGGACTGGCTGGTGGACCGGGAGCGCAGCCGCGTGGAGGACGGGCGGCTGAAAATCGCGGAGGAAAGCTTCGGCGCGCTGATCGTTCCTTATGCGCAGTATCTGCCCGGGCAGGTGACAAAACGGCTACAGGAGCTGGCGGCCCAGGGAATTGCGGTGGTTTTCGCCGGGGATTTTCCAAAGAGAAGCTATCTGGGGGAAAAATTCGAGCCTGTCTGCGGGATGAAGAAGGCGGCTTATGATGAGCTGGCAGGGGTGCTTGCGGAAATGGATTTGCGGGACATCGAGGTTGAGGATGGGGGAAGCTATGGGGAATATCTTGTCTTTTACCATTACAGACAGGGGGAGAGGGATTCTTATTTCCTGACCAATGAAAGCCTTTTTCAGAAGGTTGAAGCGGAAGTTTGTTTCCGGGACGGACGGCAGGCATGTTTTTACGATCCTATGACAGGGGAGTTTCTGGAAGCGCATCAGAGACGGAAACTGGGGAAGGACGGGGAAAAAACAGTGGTGTCCCTGCTGCTTCGCCCCTATGAATCCGTTTTTGTAGTGTTCGGGGAAAAGGGTGTGAAATGCGGGAAGAACCGCCGGATGTATGCCCGAAAAACCGGGGAAGTGGTGGAACTTCCGGCGAAGGGCTGGGAAATCAGCGTGAGTGGACCGCTGGCCTGGCCGGAATTTACCAGGACGGAATATACGGAAACGGGCAGTCTGGCTGCACCGGACAAGCTGCCGGAATTTTCAGGCACCGTCCGTTACCGGATGCAGTTTGAGGCAAGGGCAGGGAGGGCTGTGCTTTCCCTGGGAGAGGCTTACGAGGCTGTACAGGTGTGGGTGAATGGTCGGAAGGCGGGAGACGCCATCTGCCCGCCTTATCTGTTTTTTCTGGAGGAAGGGATGCTGCAGGATGGGGAAAATGAACTGGTGGCGGAGGTGACGAATACACTGGCCAAGGCGCATCATGACAATGTTTTTGACCGGTACTGGGTGCAGGAGCCTGCGGGGCTTTTGGGGCCGGTGAAGGTGGAGTATGTGGAAGAGTGACGGATTAGCCGGGCTGATCCTGAATAAAGGGTTACAGGAGGAAATGGGGACTATGGGAAAATATGATGTGGCGGCTTATGTCTGGCCCGCCTATACAGGGCGGGATAAAAGGAGCCTGATGTTCTGGCCGGAAGGGATGGGAGAATGGCAGTCTGTGAAAAATTCCGTGAAGAAGTTTCCGGGGCACAGCTGGCCGAGAAAGCCTCTGTGGGGCTATGTGGACGAGGCGGATCCTTATGTGATGGAAATGGAAATCGAGGCGGCAGTGGATCACGGCGTCAATGTTTTCATATATGACTGGTACTGGTTTGACGGAAGGCCTTATCTGGAAAACTGTCTGAACGAAGGCTTCCTGCAGGCGAAGAACCGGGATAAAATGAAGTTCTATCTCATGTGGGCCAACCATGATGTGAATTATACCTGGGATATCCGTCTTTCCTGGGAACAGGACACCACAATCTGGAAAGGGGGCGTAGACCGGGAGGAATTTGAGCGGATCTGCCGCAGGATAATCCATAAGTATTTTGTACAGCCCAATTATTACCAGATAGACGGGGAACCTGTTTTTCAGATTTATGAACTGGGGATTCTGATCGACGGGCTGGGCGGTCTGGAAAATACCAGGGACGCGCTGAACTGGTTCCGGGAAGAAACAATAAAAGCCGGATTTAAAGGGCTTCACCTGCAGCTGACGGCGCATGGCGGCGTGCCCAATCTTTCCGGCCTGGACAAAGAGGGCGCAAAAGCAGGTGGTGATATCGGCACCTTCCTTGGTTTTTCCAGCGTTACCCATTACCAGTTTGTGCATATTACGGATATTGACCGGGACTATGAGGACATCCTTGCGGATGTGGAGAAGGAATGGGAAGAAATCGGGCGGGATTATGCCATTCCCTATTTTCCACATATTTCGGTGGGCTGGGATAACAATCCCAGATTTACCGGGCTGCGTCAGGGAATTGTGAAAAATAATTCCCCCCAGGCGGTTAAAAAAGGCTTTGAAATGGCCCGGGCCTATGTCGACAGCCATCCCAAACAGCCGCCGCTGATCACGGTAAACAGCTGGAATGAATGGACGGAAACTAGCTATCTGGAACCGGATGATTTGTATGGGTATGGTTATCTGGAGGCGTTGAAAGAGGTTTTCAGGAGAGAATAGCCCGAAAGAAGAAAATAAAAGGTGAGGCAGGAGGATTAAATGGTATGAAAAAAATAACTTTCCCGGACAATTTTTTGTTCGGAACCGCTACCAGCGCGGCCCAGGTGGAGGGAGGCGCGTTTGAGGACGGCAGAGGGATGTCCATCTGGGATGCCTTTGCACGGATCCCGGGAGCCATCGGCGACGCAAGCCTGCCTGACAGGGCCTGCGATATGTATCATACCTATCCGGAGGATTTGAAGCTAGCCAGACAGCTGCATACCAATTCCTTCCGGTTTTCCTTTTCCTGGTCCCGGATTTTCCCGGAAGGAACGGGAAGGGTAAATCAGAAGGGGCTGGATTTTTATAAAAGGCTGGTTGACGAGATGCACAAAAACGGTCTGGTGCCCAATGCAACGCTGTACCACTGGGATCTTCCCTATGAGCTGGAGCGCAGGGGCGGCTGGCTGAACAGGGATGCGGCGGCCTGGTATGGGGAGTATGCTTCTCTTTTATTCCGGGAATTCAAGGATTCCATTCCTCTGTGGGCGACGGTGAATGAACCGATAGCGACTTATGTGGGATATGCGCTGGGCGGTTTTGCACCAGGAAGAAAGGGCGAGGCTTTCGGGCGTCAGGCGAATCATCATATTCTGATGGCGCACGGGGAAGGCGTCAGAAGGTTCCGGGAAGAGGGAATGGGAGAGGATCAGATCGGTATTGTGGTGGATATCTGGCATCATCACCCCTTCCGGCCGGAAAAGGAAGAGGACAGAAGGCTTGCGGAGCTGGAAAATGAAAAAGCCTACCGTTCCTATCTGAACCCTATATTCCGGGGCTGCTACACGGATGCCCTGCTTGCGTATATGGAGGAAACAGACAGTATGCCGCAGATGCTTCCGGAGGATATGAAGCTGATTTCCCAGCCGATTGATTTCTTTGGGCTCAACTGCTATAACAGGGTGCTTGACTGCGCGGAACCGGGGCTGATGGAAAAAGCGGCCGGAAATGGGGAAGGCGGGAAGAGGAGTATGAATCTTGGCGGGAATTATATGGATAATGGGAACGAATATTATCCAAAGGCCGTATATGATGCGGTTCATATTCTGAATGATACTTATAAAATCGGCATTCCCATTTATATTACGGAAAACGGGACCTTTAACTGCAATGAAACGGTGCAGCCGGACGGCAGGATTCATGATGAGCAGAGGATACAGTATATCAGGGGATTTTTGGGCTGGATCCATAAGGCCATGGAAGAAGGCGCGGATATCCGGGGGTATTATGCCTGGTCCCTGTTGGATAACTGGGAATGGAGCGCCGGATATACCTACCGGTTCGGACTGGTGCATACGGATTTTGAGACACAGGAGAGAGTATTGAAGGACAGCGCTCTGTGGTACCGGGAAATGATTGCTGAAAGAGGGTTTGAGACAGAGTAAAATGAAGCTGATATATGAAATCAGAATCGGAACGGGGGAAGGAAAACTGCCGGAAGAGGGCAGTCTCCTTCCCCCGTTCCGCTCTAAAGGATGGATAGTTAATGAAAGACCAAGGAGAAAAGTTGCTAAGAATTTGTATTTTTTAAATTCAGGCAGAAATCAATAAATTCCTCCATATTTGTATCCGGGTTTTTTCGGAGATTATCGCCAAACTCTTTTACCTGGATTACTTCTCGCCTTTGATATTTGGGGTCGGTAGGAAAAATTTTAATGTACTCCTGTTTTCGTGCATCACCCTTTTTTTCAAATTTAATATGCGATTTTGTCAGGACAGATTCAAGCTGCGGATTATTATATATTGGAAATATGTATCGATATGCCCAATGATTTCTGAACATTTCTTTGCTTATAAAGGCCTTCTTTTGTGCTTCATTACAATCATCTGTGTCTAAAATAATAAAGATTTTAAAATCATCAGTTAAAAATTTTTTTGTCTTAATTTTACAAATTTCCACATCCTCAAAGGTAGTAATAAAATCTTGAAAAGTTTTGAATTTTCTGCCATTTAATATTTTCATTACGCTTGTGACCTGTATTGACTTTTCGCCCTTTTTATCACTTTCAACCGCGATTCTTATTCGTAGATTTGATTTAATGAAATCACACATTTGCTTTTCGGACTTACCATGACATATTACGACTGCTTTAAGATAGGAGAGAGTTTTTGTCATTGTACCCTCCTATTCCATCATTTGCATAAGTTCATTAAAATCCACATCCATTGTAATCGGGACGCCGCCATACATTCCCTTCAGATAACGTTTTCTTTTATTTAGGTTGGGATGTAAATGTTCCTCAAAAGCACTTAATGGGAGTAATTCTTTGTTTGCATTTTCATCGACACTAAATATATAAAAGCATTCATCCGGTAAATCGGATTCCAACAGCATGGTATTATGGGTTGTCATAATGATTTGTCCGTCTATGGAATCATAAAGATTCTCTAAAACCGTATTTATAAGTAAATCATGTATTCCGGTATCCATTTCATCTAAAATGGCGGTTTGCCCTTCAACACAGGACATGAAAAAGGGGATTATCTCAAGTAAATACTGCGTTCCGGTTGATTCTTTGTCAAAATCTATATCTACTAACTGATTATAAATAAGTTTTTTAAACATCAGATGGTACGTTATTTCGTCATCTGTGAATTCTTTTTTGTAATATACCTGTTTGACATCTGAATATAAACGTGTAAAAAATTCATTCAGAAGCGTTTCTGCTTTATCAAGTTCATGAATTTCCAAAGAAGAGATTTTACCCTTATCCAAAGCACCAAGTATTTCATGGGATATTCCCATTTTCCCTCTTTCTACACGATATCCGGCTTTAACCCGGATAGACATTGTCATAAAGTAAGAGATGACATCAAACAATGCATTGCAGATTCGGGCTTTTACATATCCTTTTTTATTTTCTTCAATTTCATAGACAAGCAGGGAAAGCATGGAATGTTTCCCCCAGAATTTACTTATTAAAATATTGATGTCCTCTTTATAATCTGAACTTTTAAAAATTTTGTCATTAATCCAGACATTTGTCTCATTAATATCAAAAAAGACTGTTTTATTTTTATTTAAAACAAAGTCAAGATGCTCAGATATAATGTGGGTATTATCAGTTTCAATACGGTAAACACCTTTTTTTCCATTTAGTTTAAAGCCAAATTCTAAAAGCATGGAATCCTGTGAATTGATTGTTTTAGAACTTTTAATTATTGATTCAATATCTTTCAGATTTTGCTTCATGAATTTCTGGAAAGAACTATCATCGAATTCTTCATCCGATACGGATTCACGAAGTTTTTCCAACATATCTTTTATAGACATAGTTCTTAATGTTTCATACAATGTAAAAAAAGCGGTAGCTAAATTCGATTTCCCTACGCCGTTTTCACCATAAATCAGTATGAGCTTTTTGGGATTGTCTCGTTTTCCCATGAAATTTACCTGAAAATCAACTAAGGAACAGTAGTTTTTGAGTTTGATATAAGTAAACATAGTTTTATCTCCTTTTTTGATATTATATCATATTTTTAGAAAAAAGATACAATTATATAATGAATATTATTTAAAAAAGTTATATTTTATAATTAAAATAAGAAAAAGTATTTTGGAAAAGACCCCTAAGTTATTACTAATACCATCCATCTTGATTCCGGGCCAGAGCAGTCCTCCCTTCCTTTTCTTTATTTTCAGCTTCCTTCTTTTCAGGAAAGTGCTATAATATTATCAGTAAACATATGAAAAGAATTTTTAGTATCATAGCATAAGAATCCACAGGAAAAGGAGAAACAAAATGAAAGACTGGAAAGATCGAATCAAGGGAGACTACAGTGATCTGCGCGGGGTATGCCACAACCCTAAGGCCGGCCAGACAAAGGAGGAGATGGCTCAGCAGCTGGAGTATGCGGCGCGTCTGAACCTGAATGCCGTCCGCTTCTGGATGTCCCAGGAGGAATGGGAAAAGAATCCGGAGGCCTATGAGAAAATGCTGCTTGATTTTACAGACAGCTGTGAGGAAAAGGGAATCGGCATCATGCCTATTTTCTGGAACGGCAATTTTATTGAGGATTATACGGAGGCCGGCGAAGAGGAATGGAAGAAAAAAAGAACCTATGCTGAAGCGATTATTCGTCTGTTAAAGCCAAAGAAAGGGCTGCTGATGTGGGATGTTTTCAATGAACCGTTTTGCAATACCTATCTGGGAAGCGCCTCCCCGGAGGACTATCCCCGGAAAAAGGAAAAACTGGCAAAGGACTTAAGGAAGCACTGTGAACTGATCAGAGAACTGGATCCGGACACACCGATCACGGTAGGCCACGAACTGTCATCCCATATGGATTCCACATCCGATCTGGTTGACGTACTCAGCTTCCATGACTACATGCCTACCAGAAGCAGGATGGAAGCCGCTTATCAGACTGCCGTTCAGTTATCCGAAGCAGAAGGCGGCAAGCCGATCCTGAACACGGAAACCGGCTGTATCGGCAGGGCCAACCCCTATGACCTGGAGCTGGAAATGTGTGAAAAATACCACTGCGGTTTCTTCCTTTTCAACCTGATGATTGAAGGCTTCTGGGGGGAAATCCACGGTCTTGTATACCCGGACGGCACAATCCGGGATCCGGGTATTGTGGCTGCGCTGTACGGTTTCAGAAGAAACTGCGGCGATAACAGGATCCTTGCCAGAGGAAACCGGGAAGGCCATGCGCTCAAGGCGGTAAAAGCGGTGGAAAATGTCCTGAAGCTGGAAAATAAAGCCATGTTCGTCAGCAAGGCAAAAAGCACGGATGAGATTCTGGAAGCCGCAGAGTACTGCATCAATATTCTGGAGCCCTGCGAGCTGGTGCCGATGTGGGACAGCTTGTCGGCACAGCTGTGCCATTACAGGAGCCAGAAGGCAGAGGAGCGTGACGAATGGGAAATCCAGCGGTTTGCCTATGACTGTGCCATTCGGGTGAAACAGGCCTTTTTAATTATGTAGGAATATGATTATAAAGGAATGCAGCCTGAGCCTGGATTGTTGCAGGAATGCTTTATGTGCAAAGGGGAAGTTAACGCCCTCTTTGTAAAAGTTATGGAAAAGGAATAAAAGAAACAGGAGAAAAAGTAATGGGAATTTGGAGTCAGGCAAAATGGATTACAGCAAAAAGATATGGAAAGCAGATGCCGGTGTTCGGACGGGACCTGTTCCTTAAAAAAAAGCCTGCAAAGGCGGAAATTCACATCTGCGGCCTGGGGCAGTTCGCATTATTCGTGGAGGAAAAGGAAGTAAACGAAGGCGTTTACGAGCCGGGCTGGACCAATTACAGGAAAACCTGCCTTTACAGCACCTATGATGTAACTGCTTTTTTGAACCGGGGAAAAAACAGGCTCCGGGTCATGATTGGAAACGGCATGTATCATGTGGACGGGGAACGGTATGTGAAATTCACCGGTTCCTTCGGGGATCCGCTGCTGATTATGGCGCTCTGTGTGACCTATGAGGATGGAACGGCGGAGGAATTTGTCACGGACGGAGAGTGGAGCTGCTGTCCGGGGCCTGTGATGATGTCCTGCATTTATGGCGGTGAGGATTATGATGCGTCTGTCTGCGGCTGGAAGGCAGCCATATCGGAAGGAAAGGCGGAGTGGATTCCTGCTGCAATCTATGAGGGGCCTGTGGGGGCGCTGAAGAAGGCCGGCCAGCCGCAGGTGCGGATTCAGAAGGAGCTGCAAGCTGTGGAGGTATGCAGGCTGAAGGACGGAAGGATAAGGTATGATTTCGGAAGGAATTTTGCCGGGCACATTAAAATTAAGGCCGCCGGGGAAAAGGGGCAGCAGGTTATTATTACGCCGGGCGAGCTGCTTCTTGGGGACGGAAGCATCAACCAGGAGTTTACGGGAGATCCCCATTATTATGTCTATACCCTTTCAGGGGAAGGGGAAGAAACCTGGATGCCGCGTTTTACCTATTATGGCCAGCGGTATGCCCTGATCCGGACGGATGCCCGGATTTTGGAGGTTACCGGGCAGGAGCAGTATGCGTCTTGCCCTGAAACCGGTTACTTTAAGTGCTCCAATGAAATGTACAACCGGATCCATGAAATCATCGTGGGGGCAATCCGCAGCAATATGCAGAGCGTTTTCACCGACTGCCCCCACAGGGAAAAGCTGGGCTGGCTGGAGGAAACACATTTGATCGGCCCTGGCATCCTGGCTGATTTCGATGCAAAAAAGCTGTTTGAAAAAATCCTGGATGACATGGAGGATTCCCAGACCCCGGAGGGCCTGGTGCCCAGCATCTGCCCGGAATTCGTACAGTTTGATCTAGGCTTCCGGGATTCCCCGGAATGGGGATCGGCCAGCGTGCTTCTGCCCTGGTATCTGTATAAAAAATACGGTGACATGCAGTTGTTGGAAAAGCATTACGGACTGTCCGAAAGATACGTTGCTTATCTGTTGTCAAAAGCCAGGAACGGCATCCTGAATTACGGGCTGGGAGACTGGTTGGATGTGGGACATTATCCGTCTCACCCGGCCAATACGCCCATACCGGTTACGGCGACGGCCATTTTGTATCAGGATCTGACGGTTATGGCCGAAACAGCGTGTGTGCTGGGCAGGAAAGAGGAGGAAGAGCATTACCGGAAGCTGGCGCAGGACTGCCGGAAGGCCTTTAATGAAGCCTTTTTCTATCCGCTGTCCAAAAACTATGCTAACGGCAGCCAGACGGCCAATGCCATGGCGCTGTTTCTGGAACTGCCGGAGGAAGAATACAGGGAGCCGGTGCTTCAGAATCTGGAAGAGGATATCCGTTTAAAGGGCGGCCATTTTACCGGAGGGGATGTGGGGCATCCTTATATCCTGCGCGCGCTGGCAAAGTACGGCAGGAACGATATCATTGCGGAAAATTTTATGAAAACGGATTTCCCAAGCTACGGTTATCAGGTGAGCTGCAATGCCACCACGCTGTGTGAGGACTGGGACGGCCCCAATCCGGAGCATCCCGTGATGAGCCAGAATCATTTTATGCTGGGCGCGGCGGAGGAATGGTTTTACTGCTCCCTGGCAGGCATCCGGGCGGACGCTTCGGCCAGGGAGCGCATCCGGATACAGCCCTGCTTCCCGGAAGGCGTGGACTGGGTGGACTGCCGGACGCTGACCCCGGCGGGCATGTGCAGGGTATACTGGGAGAGAAAGGAAGAGTATATCCGGGTGGAGGTGACGCTGGAAAAAGAAGAAAAGATTTGTCTTAGCCTGAACGGTGAAGAAGAAATCGTGAAGGTGCAGGGCAGCCTGGAAAGGAAAGTAAGGGTGAAATAACGCAAAGCCAGATACTGCAAAGCCAGATACCACAAAGCCGGATGCTGTTTTATCATCGGGGACATGTGCATACCTGTGACAGCAGCAGAGAAAAAGGCCATGTGAATTCTAAATTTAAAAATACGAAAAGGCATGGCGCCGGTGCCATGCCTTTTTCTGGGACTATTAATCGCCTTCTATCCCTTTACGCCGGAAGCCACAATACTCTGCTTCAGCTGCTTGGAAAACAGGATGGATAACAAGATAACAGGCGCGATGGTCACCACGGAAAGCCCCATGATGGCATTCTGCTTCGTGCCCATATTATTTGAAATATTGTAAAGCGCCACGTTCAGCGTCCACAGCTTCTGGTCCTCCGTAACCAGCCAGGCCCAGAAAAAATCATTCCAGTTGCCGATGAAGGTCTGCAGGGCGATGAGGGAAATGATGGGCTTGGACAGCGGCATGCAGATTTTGTTGTACAGATAAAGGTTGCTTGCGCCGTCAATGGAAGCCGCTTCAAAATAACTGCCAGGTATCTGGTCGAAAAAGCCCTTGTACAGATACACATAAAAGCCGTAAGGATAAAGGAAGGGCAGCAGCAGGGCGGCGTAATTGTTGTAAGCGCCCAGCTGGCGGTACATGATCAGCTGCGGCAGCATAATGCTGGCGAAGGGCACCATCATGGCTCCCATGAAGAACAGCAGCACGAAGTTCCCGGCCTTCCTTGTGAGCAGGCGGCTGATGACATAGGCGCAGATGGAGCAGAGAATCACCTGGGAAATCATGGCGAAGCCGATGACGATGATACTGTTCATGACAAAGGTCATGAAGCCGAACCGGACGATCATACTGCTTTCCGGATAGATGTAGGCAGGCATTTGCAGATAATATTTGAAGCTCTCCAGATTCAGCAGGTTGTTGACCTTATGGCTGACGCCGGTCAGCGTACCGGTCAGTGCATATTTTTCTGCCAGGATGCCGGATACCTGATTGAAAAGTTCTGGCTCCTGTGCCGGCGTGATATCGGTCCCGATGCCGTCCGCCCGGAAGGTATAGCCGATGGAATCACAGGCCCGTATGTAACGATCCCCGTGGAGAAGCACTTCTTTTTTTACAGCGGAGCTTTTGTAGATACCATAGTCCCGCTCCATCTGCAGCTTCATCTGGTGTGCCCTGGAATGGAAAATGGTCTTTCCGTCCCGTGTGGCATAGACATGGATTTCCATAATGGACTGATCCGCCATCTTGTAGTTGATACCGAACATTGCGAGAATGTTGTCCTGCATTACCGCATCCTTCAGCGCGGCCTCATCTGCAAAATCCATGTCGGTATAGTCAATGGTCAGGGTCAGGCTGTTGGCCCGGTTGGGGAGCAGCCTGGGCGGAATTTCATAAATCTGGCTGTTGTCCTTCATGGAACTGGAAATGGAAAAAACCAGCGGATAGAGCATGAGGACCGTGAACAGCAGTGATATCACAACAGCGCATATTTTCAGACGGCGTTCGGAGCCGCTTACTTTGATTTTTCTTCTTCTGGCGGACTTGTTTTTCTTCATATCTGTTTCACACTCCTATTCTTTTTCCACTTTTTCAAAATGCATCTGAAGCATGGTCAGGGCTGCAATGACAAGCAGCAGGATGACGGAAGCGGCGGAGCCTCTGCCGTAATTGAGATCCTGGTTGAAGGAATTATAAATGAATATGCCCTGGGTGGTGGAAGCGCCGCTGGGACCTCCTGACGCATACATATATGGGGCGTCCAGAAGCTGCATCGTAGTGATGACGGCCATGATGAGCTGGATAAAAATCATAAAGGAGATGTTGGGCAGGATAATATGAAGTATTTTTCCAAAACCGGTGCAGCCGTCCAGGGAGGCGGATTCCATGATGTCCGGGGAAACGCCCTGGATGGCAGAGAGGTACAAAAGCACGGTAAGCCCACCGCCGAGGACGCCGGGGAAGATAATGCAGAATTTTACCAGCGCCGGGTCGCTCAGCCATGCCTGCGGCTGTCCGCCGAAAAACTTTACGATTTGATTTGCCACGCCGTAATCGGGATGCCAGATCCATTTCCATATTATTACATTTACCGAGGTGGGAATCAGGGCGGGCAGGATATATAATGTAGTCAGGCACTTCTGCAACCGGATCAGTTCATTTAACAGAAGCGCCTGGATGAGCGGGATGAAAAAGCACATGGAAATCTGCAGAAGAAGGAAGATAAACGTATTCTTCCAGGCATCCCAGTAATGCTGCATGCCGAACATGCCGATATAGTTCTGCAGCCCTGCAAACTGTCCCGGTGGATTGATGGGATCATAACGGAACAGGGAAATAAAAAAGGCGCTGAAGATAGGATAGTACTTCAGCCATATGGTAAAAGCCATGGGCAGTGCAAGGATACACCAGGGAGTTATTTTCTTCCGGAACATATAACCGCCCGGTATTTTAAGGGAACTGTTCTTTTTCATGGGAAACCTCCGGTTCTATATATTTGCAATAGCGTCAGTTTCATTATAAAAAAGAAGCCTGCCGCTGGAAATAAGCGTATTACACCGTAAGGTCACTTTTCTTAAGATAGTTGAAAAAAAGAAATTATACCTTAAAAAAGGTGACCTTCCTGTTTGAAACCCGTTAGTTTTGGATCATTTTCAGCAAAGAATGAATTTGTTATGATAACTGTAACGAAAACAAGTCATATTTATTGACAAGAAGGAGGGCTTCATGAAAAAGAAAATAATTGCAGCTTTTATTTGTCTGTGCATGGGCGCGTCGGCGCTGGCCGGCTGCGGCAGCAGTCCCGCAGCAACGGAAAATACGGCGCCCGCCGTAAAGGAATCGCAGGAACAGGCGACGCCGGCGGAAGAAAGCAAGGCGCAGGGAACTACGGCAAAGGAAACCGCATCAGAGGAAAAGGAGCCGGTGGAGCTGACACTGTGGGTGACAAGCCGTAATTCAGACGACTGGTCTACGGAAATGGAAAACAAGTTCCTGGAGGAGCATCCCTGGATTACCTTAAATAAGGTAGTAAAGGAAGGGGATCCCGGAAATGAATTCTATCAGGCAGTGGCGGCGGGCACCGCTCCGGATCTCGTAAACTGTTCCTTTACCATGATGAATTCCTTTATGGCGGCGGGCATTCTGGAGCCGCTGAACCAGTACACTGACAACTGGGATGAATGGGGGAATTTCACCAAAGAGTATACCGACATGTTTACCAAAGACGGAACACTGTATGGTCTGCCTTCATCAGTAGCGCCCATGCTTTTTGGTTATAACAAGGCTCTGTTTAAGGAAGCAGGCATCAGCGAACCTCCCAAAACCTGGGACGAAGCAATCGAAGACGCCAAGCTTATAAATAATCCCGATAAACAGATTACCGGTTATGCAACACTGGCGGCGGAATGGACGGAATGGTTCTTCCAGTATTATGTATGGCAGGCGGGCGGCGATCTCACCAAGGAAAATGAAGACGGCACCGCAGAACTGACCTTTACGGATACGGCAGTAATTGAAGCGGCAAAATATTACCAGAGACTGAGGAGCGAAGGCGTTCTCCAGAGCGACCTTACCCTGAAATTCAGCGACCTTGTAACCAACTTCGGCCTTGGCAAAATCGGTATGATGCCGTTTGCAGGAGACTGGGTGTCCGAGGCTGCGGCTAACGGTATCGACCCGGATGATATCGGGCTGTCTCTGCCTCCGGCAGGACCTTCCGAAGATCGTACCACGGCAATTGCAGGAATCTGTTATGTCATAAATGCGAAAATAGACCAGGCGAAAAAGGATGCTGCCTGGGAGTACATCAAATATTACTGCAGCAAGGAATATCTGTCCTCTTACTTTGAAAACCTGGCAACCAAGGGCGCTCCCAACCCGGTTATCATTCCCAGGGATGATATGAGCGTTACCGATTTCTATGATTTCCCGGAGGAATACAAAACCGTCCTGGAAGAAGCAAAATCCGTGGGACGCCTGGAATTCTACGGAAAAGCAGACTTCGGCTCTTATGTAGACCGTGCGGTACAGAAGATACTGGTTGACCCCAATGCTGACCCTGAAAAGGAATTTGCGGAAGCACAGAAACAGTGCGAAAGCGAAGCGCTGCCGGCCTTTAACGAGGCAAATAAAAGATAATGGACAGCTTTTAGCGCAGTCCCTCTGGAGAAGTGCAGGAATTTATTCTTGCGCTTTTCCTGTTTGAAGGGGATATGCTATAATCATTCCATAACAGGCAGGGGAGGGAATCTATGAAGATACTGCAGGGTATCCGGGCCGGTAAGCGGCGCTGCGATAACGGGATCAAAATAATACTGCGCAGGGTGAGCATTTTTAAAAGGCTTAATTCCTCCTTTCTGCTGCTGATTCTCACAACAGCTATTTTTCTCACGTTCTTCAGCTTCTATAAATATTCGGATGAAATCAGCGATAATATAGACCGTTATGCCTCCCTTCTCGTACAAAATGTGAAGATGAAAATTCAGGACAGCCTTGAGGCGTATGAAACCGAAGCTCTTGCCTTTTATGATAATTCCCAGGTGATTGCGGCGCTGCAGGAAAATGCCGCGCTTGCACGGGAGGGCGTCGATCCGGAAAATGACCGGTATGCCAGAAACCGGTACAGCGTTGAAAACCGGCTTTATAACATGCGCAGGAATCAGAGATATATTGTGAATATCCAGTTTGTTTCCCCGACGGAGCAGTATCGTATGGTGGAGGGCAGCGGTTTTACCCGGGGCGGGCTCATCAAAGACATGGAGAAATTCTATCAGTCCGATTTTTATCTGCTTCCACAGGAGAAGAAGGGGTATCCTGTCTGGATTGATTCCCAGGAACAGACCTGGACTTTTTATAAAAATGAGCAGAGCATCTATGGGCTGGGCAATATCGTTACATTATGTGTGGCGGTCTATGGTCCGATTGATAAGGATTTTCTGGGGGTTCTTATTATGAATATCGACCTGAAGGCGTTTTCCGGGGCAATGGAAGGGTACGAGTCCTACCGGGATGGAAATGCGTTCCTGGTTGGAAGGGACGGCGTGCTGCTAAGCTACAATCCCAGTATTCAGGCGCCCGCCTTTCCGAAGGAAAGCCATCTGTATGAATTGATGGAGAAGGAGAAGAGCGGTATCACAGAGGAGAAAATTGATGGGAAAAAGGTGCTGATTGCTTTTGAACGGGTATCAGGCACCGGGATGTTTGTTACCTATTTTGCGGATATGGATGTTTTGTTTGCGGGAACACATCATATCAGGAACCTTTGTATCCTTGTACTGCTGATTACAGTGGTTGCCTGTTTTGTAATTTCCTATTATGTGACAGTCAGCATATCCGATCCGGTGAAGGAGTTGGTGGAGGTCATGCAGGAAACGGGAGGCGGGAAATGGACGGCTCGGTATCCCAATTCCGGGAATGACGAGCTTACGGTACTGGGAGAACGGTTTAACGAAATGGCTGATAAAACGGATCAGCTGATAGAGCAGGTGTACCGGTCGGAAATCCGCAGGCAGGAGATTTCAATCAGCTGGAAGAATGCGCAGCTGAGCGCGCTGCTGATGCAGATCAATCCTCATTTTCTGTATAATACGCTGGACATCATCCGCTGGGAGGCGATGTACGAGGCGGGCGGGGAGAGCCGCGTGACACAGATGATAGAGAAGTTCAGCCAGCTGTGCAGGATGGGCATGTGCGCCGGGGGCACTACCATCACCCTGAAGGAGGGGATTGAGCACGCGAAAACCTATCTGGAGGTGCTTAATTTCAGGCATACTGAAAAGATTGGGCTGGAAATTAAGTGTGAGGCGCAGGAGAACAGGCTTTATATGCCCCAGTTTATACTGCAGCCTATTATGGAAAACTCGGTAATCCATGGTTTTGAGGATGGAAGCCATGGTTTTTCCATCCGCATCCGCGCCTTCTGCAGGGAGGAAAAGCTGCTCCTTTATGTGCAGGACAACGGAAAGGGAATGGATGAACAGGAGCTGGAGCTGCTGCGGGAATCCATGGAGCGGACAGAAACGGAGGAGGGCAGTATCGGCCTGGCCAACGTACATCAGAGGATACGTCTGTTTTACGGAGAGGAGTACGGGCTGCGCATCAACAGCAGGGCGGAATTCGGTACAGAGGTGGAAATTTCCCTGCCGGTAAGATACCAATCGGAAAATATGGAAGGAAACAGAGAAGAATGACTGAGGCCTATGAGGTTTTAATTATAGACGATGAGGAAATTGTGTGCAGGGGGCTTGCCCAGTTCGTAAAATGGGAGGCTCATGGCTTTCAGGTGGCGGGCACCGCTTATAGTGTGGATGAAGGCCTGGCTTTCCTGGAACGCCATCCGGTGGACGTAGTCTTCCTTGACATCCGTATGCCGAAAAAGACGGGACTGGATATGCTTAAGGTAATGCACAGTGTGTATCCGGAAACAAAGGCCGTGATTCTCAGCGGTTTCAGCGAATTTTCCTATGCACAGGAGGCTGTCCGTTACGGGGCGGCGGATTATCTGACCAAGCCTGTCAATCTGAAGGAGGTGGAGGGGCTTCTGGACAGGCTCAGGGAGGAATTCATGAAGCGACGACAGGACAATGCGGTGAGAAGCAGCCGGGTGGAGGGGCTTCTTTTGTCTGCGGCCAGGGGATACGGGGATGTGAAGGCGGAGGATTACGGGATTACCATGCCGGATCAATGGTACGGGCTGGCTGTGCGCCTTTTGGATCAAGAACTTCCGGAACAGGAAATCTGTGAAAAGAAGGAATGGCTTAAACAGATGACAGAGGGTGTTGTTCCGGGGGCGATTGTGCTTAATAATGAGAGTTACGGCCTTTTTGCCGTCATTCCCTGCCGCGGGGAGGAGGAAGCGGAGTATTTCATTGAAATCCTGGAACAGAGTGTTGATATGAAAAGGGAATGGGCCTGCGGCGTGAGCAAAATCAAACACGGCTTCGGGGATCTCAGGGAGGCTTATCAGGAAGCGGGGCAGGCCCTGCGCTATCACCGGGCCAGTGAGAAGGAGGGCGTCATCTGGTATAAAAATATTGAAGCTCTGTTTTCCCAGAGCATTCCGGAGGTGACGGAGCTGATTACCCGGCTTTACGGCCGGATTACCGGTCCCAGTGAGCGGGCGGAGGCTGTCCCCGAACTTATGGAGGCACTGGAGCGGTTGGAGAAAAAGCCGCTGACGCTGGCCCAGATGCAGACGCTGTGTATCCGCTGTCTGATTGAGCTGAACGGCCTGCTGCAGGGGCTGAAGCTGCAGGATGTGGATCTGCACGGTCAGCTGAACCGGACACTTGAAAAAATCCTTTTAAGCAGCGATATCAACAGCGTTTCCGGCTGTGTGGGCGATTACGTTAACTGGCTGGTAGAGCGGATGGGCGCTGCGGACGACCAGCAGCTGGGGAAGGGTGTGATCCGGGAGATGCAGCTTTATATCCGCAAACATTACCAGGAAAATTTGTCCCTGAATGCACTGGCGGAACAGTTTTTCCTCCATCCCAACTATTTAAGCCGCCTGTTTAAGGAAAAGACGGGAAAAAATTTCGTGGAATACCTGACAGAGGTACGGATGGAAAAGGTGATGGAGCTGCTGGACGGGACGGAGGATAAAATCGCGGATATCTGTGCTATGGCGGGGTATGATAATCCCAGGTATTTCAGCAAGGTTTTCAAGCAGTATACGGGGATGACGCCCAGCGAATACCGGGAGCGGAATGGATGGAATGTGTGATTTTCTGCTGCCGGGTAATAAAAATAATAAATTCAGGCACACATTTTATGATTTTTGCATTATGATATTTATAAAGAGTTAGAATAGTGGAAGCGGACCGGGTGCGGCGCGCGGATGGGAGCGGATATGAAGAAAGTGATTTTCAGGGGAGTGGGGACGGCGATTATTACGCCGATGAAGGAAAATGGGGAGATTAATTATCCGGTGTTCAAAAAGCTTCTTGACAGGCAGGCGGACGGCGGGGCGGATGCTGTGGTGGTAGCCGGGACAACGGGGGAAAATGCCACGCTGGATGATGATGAGCATCTGGAGCTTGTGGAGTTTGCGGTGAAGGAGATTGCCGGAAGAATTCCGGTGATTGCCGGGGCTGGCAGCAATAATACGGCCCATGCTGTCTGGATGTCGCAGGAGTGTGAGAAAATCGGGGTGGATGGGCTGCTTCATGTGACGCCATATTATAATAAAACGTCCCAGGAGGGGCTGTACCGTCATTTCAGGGCCTGTGCACAGGCCACGGGGCTGCCGGTGATTCTGTATAATGTGCCTTCCAGGACAGGGGTGAATATTCTGCCGGAGACGTACCGGAGGCTGAGTGAGATTGACAGTATTGTGGGCTGTAAGGAGGCAAGCGGTAATTTCTCGCAGATAGCCGGGATAGCGGCGCTTTGCGGGGAGAACCTGACGATTTATACGGGAAATGACGATCAGATAACCACTGCGCTGGCTCTGGGGGCGCAGGGGGTGATTTCGGTGGTGGGAAATCTGCTGCCCCGGGAAACCCATGACATCTGTCAGGCTTATTTTGACGGGAACTGTGAGGAGAGCAAAAGGCTGCAGCTGAAATATCTGGAATTGATGCAGGCCCTGTTTATGGATGTGAATCCGATTCCTGTGAAGCAGGCCATGCGAGCTATGGGGTATGATGTGGGAGAATGCAGGCTGCCTTTGTGTGATATGGATAGTGTTAAAACGGAAAGGCTGCTGCAGGTGCTTAGGGATTATGGGCTGGTTGGGTGACAGTGGGAAGACAGGAGATTAGGATAGCATTTTGTTGCCTGATATATAAGGCAGAAAATAGATGAGTAAAATAAATAATACAGAGACTATGGCCTTAAATATTTTTAAGAAGAGGCATTCTGTCGTGTATCACAGAATGAAAACAAAACGGTCCGTGATGTCATGTCCACGAACCGTTTTGTTGGCCAATCTAACTTTTTATACTTATTTATTCTGTCAGGAAGGAAAATGCGATAGGAAAGAGAGGTATTTAGCCTTTATTTTATATTCAACTCCCTAAAATCATATTTTAAAACTTAGAATTATATTTTTCTTGTATTTTATCCATTTCAGAGTCAGCCATACGGCCGTAATATACATCACAGCCATATTCCCCAGGGCGGGTTCGATGTATTATATCTGGAGCATAGGTTTCAAAAACGTCGCCTTCAGAAGATGAGGAGTAGGTGCCATTTATAATTTCATCAGCCCATTTTAGTTTATTATTTAATCCATCAGAGTTGGATTCAAAAAAAGAGGCTGCTTCATTATAATTATAACCATAGCATACCAGTTCAGTACCCGTACCTGATGAGTTGGATATTGTTCCGTTAATTAAGATTGAATATTCTGTTCCTTCATCTTTTAACCTTTTTTCTAAGTAGATATTCTTTATTTTGAAAGTGCTGTCTGATTCTACAGCTATTCTTGAAATAAATTCATCTATTTTTGAATCGAATTCTTCATAATATGTTATCTGTTCATCCATCAATAATTCTGCAGTTTCAGATTCTGCTGCAGATTCCGTAACGTCAATAGTTCGATCATTTTTACCACAGCCGATTAGAGTTAAATTTACTATAACAACTAATAATAAAATCTTTTTCATAATTTTTCTCCGTAAGTTCTATGAATATAGTTTTTTGTACATGAAGATTCTGCTAAAGAAAGTATACTCCATTTTGTAGTAAGATGTAAACAGATATTTTTTTTAGAATTAAGTTGTGTTTTCCCTCAAGTTTCCCGGAATATCTGGCAGAAGCCCAAATAGGCAGCTAACTATTATTGCCATAAATTTATCAGTAAAAATTTATCGAAAGAATTATAAAAAGGGACTTGCATTTCCCTGTCCGGCTATGCTATAATACAATTCGTCGGTTCGGTATGAACTGCGTGTAGGAGCATAGTTCAAAGGTAGAACAGTGGTCTCCAAAACCATCGATGTGGGTTCGATTCCTACTGCTCCTGTTTTAGAAAGCCTGAATTTTCAGGCTTTTTTTGTTGTCCTGAAATTGATATTACCGGTTGGCCAGGAGTTTTGCATGGCTGAATTGGCAAACTTGTAAAATGCCGCAATCCTTATTTTATCTGTGGGAAGAGGTTGCAGGCGTGCCCTTTTGCGTGGTAAGGTAAATTTAAAGCAGTATTGTCTGAATTAAAAAATCCGGAAGGGGCGGCCATGGAAAAAATACGCGGCATTGCAGATTCCATTATAACTAAAATTATTGTTCTTATTTTGCTTTTAATTCTGCCTATGAATATCATGCTGGTTACAGTCACCAGAAATTCCATGGATACCGTCATCAGCCAGACTGTATATTCAACAGAAAGTACCCTGAATATATACATGGGACAACTGGACAGGGAAATGCAGAATATTGATACTTATTTATACAGTCTTATAGACAACGATATTTATTTCTGGCAGCTGGTCCAGGCAAAGGAGAGCGATAAGCGAACTCTTGCCCGTTTTAATCTGAATAATGAATTTGAGAAACAGTTATTGCTGAATAATCGGTATGCCGGCCTGTTCTGGTATAGGGAAGGTGACGGAATACTGCTGAATCTGAGACGTAACCAGCTTGCATTCAGGGAAAGCATGGAAGCTTATCTGACAGAAAAAGCAGTCCGGGAGCTGGAAAACGGATGGCATATTATCAATATTGATGGTGAGGATTATATCCTTCATATCATCAGGCAGCATGAGGTATATCTGGGTGGCCTGATCCGTGTCAGTGATATTATATCCGAAGCGGAGAATGCTTTTGAATATCAGGATAAAAATGTAATGCTTTCAGAAAAAATACCGCCGGTAAAGGAAGAGGGGAAACTGATAGCACATGCGTCATCCAGGCTTAGCAATTCGTCTTTGATACTGTCCCTTGTCCTGTCGAGAAAAGAGGTATTGGAAAGGCTTCCCTTTCTTCAGAAAATCAACTATTATGCCGCAATTTTACTGATGGCCGTTGTGCCTGCGCTGCTCCTGATTTTCAGAAAGATTTTGATAATACCGCTGCATCGTATCAATGCGGCGCTGAAAAGGATCGAGGACGAAGAGATGGATTACAGAATTGCGGAATACCGTACCAGTTTGGAATTCGCGAATATTAATCATGCCTTTAACTCGATGATGGATCAGATCCTGCAGCTGAAAATAGATAACTACGAGCGTGAAATAGAAAAAAATCAGATGGAGGTTAAAAATCTTCAGCTGCAAATCAGACCTCATTTTCTGTTGAATACATTTAACCTGGTGTACAGCCTTGCACAAATGAGGGATTACGAAGGAGTACAGAAAATGATTCTGTGCCTGACTACGTATTACAGGGACGGTATTCGTGGAAATGAGGATTTCCGTACGGTGGAAAAGGAGCTGGCCTTTGTGGAAAATTATCTGGAAATGGCCCGGATGCGGTATCCGGACTGTTTTGAGGTGGAATTTGAGGTAGAAGAGGATATGAAGCAGCAAATGATCCCTACGCTGTTAATTCATACCTTTGTGGAAAATATTATTGCACATCTTGTGAGGATAGGAAGTTTTCTGACGATTACCATCCGGGTGCAGAAGGAAAAGGGAAAAGTCCTAATCCAGGTCTGTGATGATGGAGAAGGAATCGCTCAGGATATTCTTGCTGAGATAAACGGAGGTCGGGTGGTAATGAAAAACGGAGAGGAGCACATCGGTATATGGAACTGCAGAAAGCGTCTCACAATGCTTTATGGAAGTAAGGCTTCACTTAGGGTAGAATCGGAGGAATATGCCGGGACCAAAATCAGTGTTCGGTTTCCGCAGGACAGGACGGAGCAGTTGGAGGGGAAAGTATGAATCTTTTAATTACGGATGATGAAATGATTGTCGTCAAAGGGCTGCTGGCCGGAATTGCATGGGAGGAATGTGGTATTACGCAGGTCTATACGGCATATGGCGCGGAGGATTCCAGGAGGGTGTGTGAAAAATATCATATTGATATCCTGCTGTGTGATATTGAGATGCCGGGTGAAAATGGTATTGAACTGGTACGCTGGGTGAGGGAAAATTATCCGGAGATAGAGTGCCTTTTTCTGACCTGCCATGCGGAGTTTGGTTATGCGAAGGAGGCAATTCATCTGGGATGCAGTGAATATATACTGAAACCGGCACCATATACAGAAATTGAGACGGCAGTCAGAAAGCTTGTGGATCGGCTTTGGCAGCTAAGAGAAGGAAGCCGGCTGGCAGGCTATGGAAGGCAGTGGATTGCGGAGAAGAAGGAAAAGGCAGAATTGGATACAGGGAAAAAAATGTCAGCCGGTGAGATAGCGGAAGCTGTGGAAACATACGTCCTGGGACATTTAGCCGATGAGATGACGGTGGAGCAGATAGCGGGACTTGTTTACCTGCATCCTGATTATTTAAGCAGGGTATTTAAAAAAGAAAAGGGAGTCTCCATCAATAAGTATATTATTACGGAACGAATGAAGCTGGCCGCGCATATGCTGCAGGAAACTGATACGGCGGCAAACACTATTGCGTTGGAAGTGGGATATGCAAATTATCCTAATTTTGTTAACATGTTTAAAAAGGTTTACGGCATTTCGCCCAGTCAATACAGGGAAAAGCATCCTGGTGTATCAAAATAAAAGAGAAAGTCGGAAATTAATAAGCCGGAATCGGATAGGGATATGGTGAAAATGCCATATCCCTGCTATTTTATACTTGTAAGATAACTGTACAGTTCATTTTAAATATGATTTATCAATAGGATAACCGTAAATACGGTGGAAGGGAAGGGTTGTAAAAATGAAAAAAAACAGGATGCTGTCTCTGCTTATGGCTGGAGCCATGGCGGCTGCCGCATTGCTTTCAGGCTGCGGAGGCCAAAGCAGCGAAACTGCTGAAACAATAACGGAAACAAGAGCTGCGGCTGATGAAAAAAGCAGTCAGGATGATACCTTTGAAATGGTTATGTCTTATATTTATACAGGAAATGTACCGAAGGATCTGCAGATGGTTGAGGATGCAATCAACGAGATTACGGTTCCTGAAATTAACGTAAAGGTTACACTGTATCCAATTAATCTTTCGGAAAGACAGACACAATATAATCTGATGATCTCTTCAGGAGAAAAGCTGGACTTAATGATGCTTGTTTTTGACAGCGGGCCGGCCATGTATGTAAATAAGGGACAGCTTCTGGAGCTTGACGGGCTTTTTGAACAATACTGTCCGGATATAAAGAAAGCAGAAGGCCTGGCAATGGCAGGCGGATACTTCAACGGCAAGCTGTATGCGATTCCTGATGAGGAAAAAATGGGCAGGCAGTTTGGTGTGGTTCTTAGAAAGGATTTGCTTGAAAAGTACGGTTTTGATAAATATGAAAATGCTTCCTATGAGGATCTGGATGCACTTTTTGCCAGAGTAAAAGCCGGAGAGGGTGAAGATTTTACTATTTTTAATACGGTAGGAAACGGTATTAATACATTTCAATATTTTGAACTGGTGGACGGTCTGGGTTCAAGTCTTGCATCAGGCGGACTATTAGACGGCGGCAGAGGGGATATGACAGTTCAGAATATATTTGCTACTGATAAATATAGAGAGCATCTGAAATGGATGCGTAAATGGTACGAAGCGGGATATTTTGCAAAGGATTGTATTACCATGACGGATTCCGGTGCCGATCTGATGAAAACAGGGAGATATATGGGGGCTTTTAACTGGGTAGATCCGACAATGGAATCCATCTGTACACAGGATTTGGGATGTCCGGTAAGCCTGATTAAAATTACGGATGCGGCGGCAATGACGGGATATTATCAAATTTCAGAATGGGCGCTTCCGATTACCTGTGAAAATCCTGATAAAACAATGCAATTTTTAAATCTGATGTATCAGGATGTGGATGTTGCCAATCTTCTCAGATACGGCATTGAAGGGATACATTATGTAAAAACGCAGGATGAAGGCATTGTAACCTATCCGGAGGGGATCGATGCATCAAACAGCGGTTATAACAATACACTGGGGCTTTATGGGGATAAATCCAGAATCTATCAATGGGCGCCGGCTGATCCGCAGATATTTACTCAATTGAAGGAATTCAATGACAGTGTTCTGAAGGATGAAACGAAACAATCAGGGGCTCTTGGCTACTGTTTTAACAGTGAACCGGTCAAGGCTGAATATACGGCGGTAAATACTGTGATTTCCCAGTATCAGGCCGCCTTGGAAAGCGGTTCCGTTGATCCGGAAAAAATACTTCCGGAGTTCCTGACGGCACTGGAGTCAGCCGGAATCGATGAAGTTATTGCGGAGAACCAGCGGCAGCTTGATGAATGGCTGGAACAGAATCAGAAATAATACCAGACCGGTGCCGGGCGGATGCCCGGCACTGCATCTATCCTGCGGTTTTACCGCCTGCACAGACAGGAGCAATTAACTATGAAAAGAAAATGGAAAAAATTTATTCCTTTATATATTATGGCAATTCCGGGCCTGGCCTATTTGTTTATAAACAATTATCTGCCCATGTTCGGCCTGGTTATCGCATTTAAGGATTTGGATTTCAGAAAAGGAATATGGAAAAGTCCCTGGGCCGGATTTGATAACTTTAAATTCCTGTTCCGTTCCAAGGATGCCTTGGTGATTACAAGAAATACTCTTTTATATAATCTGGCATTTATTTTTATTGGACTACTCATTTCGATTACCGTAGCAATTCTTTTAAGTGAAATCAGAAACGGAGCGGCATCCAGAATCTATCAGAGTTCAATACTGATTCCATATCTGATGAGCTGGGTAGTGGCCGGATATCTGGTATACGCTTTTTTATCGTCGGATACGGGTTATATCAATAAGTCTATCCTGGAGCCTCTGGGGAAAGAAGGGGTTTCGTGGTATACAGAGAAGAAGTACTGGCCGTTTATCCTGGTTTTTGTAAATCAATGGAAAAATATCGGGTTCACAACGGTCATTTATCTGGCCAGTATTATTGGAATCAGTAAGGACTATTACGAGGCGGCGCGCATTGACGGAGCTAATAAATGGAGTCAAATCCGTTATATCACCCTTCCGCTGATCAAGCCTACGGTGATAACACTTACGCTTCTTAATATAGGAAGAATTTTTTATTCGGATTTTGGCCTGTTTTATCAGGTTCCACGTAATTCAGGTATGCTTTATGACGTTACCCGTACGATTGATGTATATGTTTATAATGCTTTGATGAAAAATTCTGATTTTGCATTGGCCTCTGCGGCAAGCTTTTATCAGTCGATTGTAGGCTTCCTGCTGATCATAATTACCAATATGATAATACGGAAAGTGAGCAGGGAAAATGCCCTGTTTTAAAGGAGGAGAAAAATGCACAGTAAAGAAGACAGAATTACGCAGCTGACAGCGCATTTTGTTTTGCTGCTGTTGACAATGGCGGCCCTGCTTCCATTTGTCCTGCTCATTGCGGCATCCTTTACGGACAATACAGTGGCAATTGCGGAGGGGTACCGTTTTTTCCCGAGTAAATACAGTACGGAGGCATATAGCTATATTCTGAGGGAGTGGGGGACTATCGGAAGGGCATATGGGGTTACTATATTGGTGACAGTGGCCGGAACGGCTGTCAGCCTCCTGATTTCTTCCATGCTGGCTTATACCCTGGCGCAGAAGGGGCTGCCCGGACGGGGCATTCTTACTTTTTTGGTCGTATTTACCATGCTGTTTAACGGAGGGATTGTATCCAGCTATTTTATTTATTCCAATGTATTTCATATCAAGAATACAATTGCGGCATTAATAATTCCTAATCTGCTTATGAATGCCTTTAATCTGATTCTTATAAGAAATTATTTTGTAAATAATATCCCGCCGGCGCTGATGGAGGCAGCCCGGATAGACGGGGCCGGTGAATTTACGATTTTTGGGAAAATTGTAATTCCTCTTTCTCTGCCGATTCTGGCTACTGTTGGCCTGATGAGTGCCATTGCATATTGGAATGACTGGACGAACGGGCTTTATTTCTTAAATGACAAAGACGGTAGTCATTTATACAGTATTCAGAATGTGTTGAACAGGATGAATGAAAATATTAATTTCCTGGCGAATAACTCTTCTACGACAGGCGGGATGCTGGACTCATCAGCACTGCCGTCCACAACCGTGAGGATGGCGATTGCAGTGTTGGGAATTCTGCCGATTCTGGCGGCATATCCTTTTTTCCAAAAATATTTTGTAAAGGGTATTACGATCGGATCGGTCAAGGAATAAGTGCGCCCAGAAAAGGGCGGATGGTTTAGCGGGTGGAACACCCGCACGGCAAAG
>OBAB01000273.1_pt1 | contig 42404 bp, 46 predicted proteins | sample 1516501 | NCBI WGS metagenome assembly OBAB01 (sample SAMEA2579906, study PRJEB22360) | human gut metagenome
GCGCCCCCTGTTTTCTGCGACACCGGCTTCCATCTGCAGGAGCCGCTTTCGGGCCGGGCGGTGGTGCTGGTGCGGCTGGATGCCGTGTCTCTGCCCGCCGGGATGAGGGCGTATCTGGACGCCTGCCTCGCGGGCGTCGGCGCAGAGCCTCGCCCGGAGTGGGGCGTGCGGTTCGTACCCTGTCAGACCGTCGCGGGACACTGTCTGCTGCCCGCCCTGCCTGCCGCGCTTGGGTCAAACGGTAGAAAACAGGACGGAATATACGCAGCGTTTTGCGATATGCCGCCTCCGCCGGGGGGCTGGACGGCTCTCGTCAGCGCGGAAACGGCGGCGCTGCTGGGGAAATGACAATACAGTGGGAGGAATGCACCTGTGTTTCAACGATTTGTAAATCTTTTGCAGCGCCTCTGGGCCAGACTGAGCTGGACGGGCGGCGCACATTATCTGAACGGCGGGCCGGGTCTGCCGCCGCCCCTGACCCCGGAGGAGGAAAAAGCCCTTCTGGCCCGGATGGCCGACGGCGACCCCGCCGCCCGGGATGAGCTCATCACCCATAACCTGCGGCTGGTGGTGTACCTTGCGAAGAAATACGAAGGCAGCGGCGTCCCCTCGGAGGATATGGTGTCCATCGGCACCATCGGGCTCATCAAGGCTGTGAACACCTTCACGCCCGAGCGGAGCATCAAGCTGGCGACTTACGCCAGCCGCTGCATCGGCAACGAGATCCTGATGTATCTGCGCAAAAGCTCCAACCGGCGGCAGGAGGCCAGCATCGACGAGCCGCTGAACATCGACGGCGACGGCAACGAGCTGCTGCTGTCGGACGTGCTGAGCAGCGAGGCGGATCAGGTGGGCCAGCGTCTCGAGCAGGACGCCGAGCGGGCCAGCCTCCGCCGGTCGGTGGAGCAGCTCTCGCCCCGGGAGCGGCAGATCATGGAGCTGCGCTTCGGCCTGCTGGACGGCGTGGAGCGGACCCAGAAGGAGGTGGCAGACGCCATCGGCATCAGCCAGAGCTATATTTCGAGGCTGGAGAAGAGGATCATACGGCAGCTGAGGGAACAGCTGGGGGAGTAGCCCTCTCAGGCGCTTTGCGCCAGCTCCCCCAAAGGGGGAGCCATTGGCAAGCCGGGTCACTTTCTGCTGACTGCTGGAAGTGCAATTTTGCGCAAAAGACCGGGCCTTGCTATAGAGGCCAACAAAATTTGGAATGAATGTTAACCTGCCCCTGCGGCCATACTTCCGGTGAAACTGAAACGAAACCGGAGGGTAGGGGATGTACAACAAGGTTGAGCTGTGCGGCGTGAACACCGCCGAACTGCCGATACTGTCCGAGCAGGAGAAGCGCGACCTGCTCACCCGGGCGCGGGCCGGGGACAAAAAGGCCCGCCAGAGCATGATAGAGGGCAATCTGCGGCTGGTGCTCAGCGTGGTGCAGCGCTTTTCGCAGCGGGGCGAGAACATGGACGACCTGTTTCAGGTGGGGTGCATCGGGCTAATCAAGGCCATCGACAACTTCGACCCGGCCCAGCAGGTGCGGTTCTCCACCTACGGCGTGCCGATGATCATCGGCGAGATACGGCGGTTCCTGCGGGACAACAACGCCCTGCGGGTGAGCCGCAGCCTCCGGGACACGGCCTACCGGGCCATGCAGTCCCGCGAGGAACTGGAAAAGCAGCTGGGCCGTGAACCCACCGTGGACGAGATCGCCCAGAAGACCGGTCTGTCCCGCCGCGAGGTGTCGGCGGCGCTGGAATCGGTGGTGGAGCCGCTGAGCCTAGAGGAACCGGTCTACGCCGACGGCGGCGATGCGGTGTACGTCATCGACCAGGTGCGCGACCCCGACGGCGAGGACAGCTGGATCAGCGGCCTGCAGTTCCGCCAGACCGTGGCGGGCCTCACCCCGCGCGAAAAGCGCATCATGGAGCTGCGCTACCTCAAAGGCAAGACCCAGATGGAGGTGGCCCGGGAGATCGGCATCAGTCAGGCACAGGTGAGCCGGCTGGAAAAGGCGGCGCTGGAGCAGTTCCACCAGATGACATGACAAAGCGGCGGTGTCTGGACACCGCCGCTTTCCGCTAACGAGGCTTGTGGTATTTTTCCCGGGTGGCCGCGCCGCCCCGCAGATGGCGCTCGGCCTTGTTCCGGGCCAGCACCATCTGCACCTGCCGGAACAGCTCCGGGCCTACCGTCCGCAGCCGCACCGACACGTCTTTGTGTACGGTGGACTTGCTGCAGCCGAAGGCCCGCGCCGCCGCCCGCACGGTGGCCCCATGCTCCACGATGTACTCTCCCAGCAGCAGCGCCCGCTGTTCCGGATCACCTTTCATGACTGCTCCCTCCCGCCAAAGTGTGCTTGTTCCAGAATATGTGACCCGGCGGGCCGATATGCCGCCGGGGGCTTGACTTTTGGCGGAGAGCGGCTATACTGAAAGCGGACATGAAAACAGGGGCGCCGTGAGGCTGAGATCTGCTGGAAGCAGAGACCCTTGAACCTGATCCGGGTAATGCCGGCGTAGGTAGTTTGCGGAAAGGTCCCGATTTTCACAAACAGCCCGTGCGCCTGCCAGCAAAAGCAGGCGTATTTTTGTTTTTGTGTACTATTATTATGAGAAGAGGAATCCTCATGTCGAAATCCTACTCCAAGACCCGGGTGCTGGTGGAGTGCGCGTTGATGGTGGCGATCGGCACCGTGCTGGCCAACATCAAGATCTTCACCATGCCCAACGGCGGCAGCGTCACCCTGCTGAGTATGCTGCCCTTCGTGCTCGTCTCCTTCCGCCACGGCGTCAAGTGGGGCCTGTTCACCGGTCTGGTGAACGGCTGCCTGCAGATGCTTCTGGGCTTCTGGGCTCCCCCGACGCCCACCTTTATCTACTTCCTCGGTGAGATCCTGCTGGACTATCTGGTGGCCTTTATGGTTCTGGGTACCGCAGAGTTCTTCGCCCGCCCCTTCAAGAACCGGATGGTCGGCGTGGCCGTCGGTACCGCCATCGCAGGCTTCCTGCGCTTCATGTGCAGCTTCCTGTCCGGCGTCCTCGTCTGGGGCAACCTGAATGAGGGTCTGAGCGCCTGGACCTACAGCCTCGTGTACAACGCCAGCTATATGCTGCCGGAGACGCTCATCACTGTGGTGGGCGCTGTGCTGCTCATCAAGGCAGCACCCCAGATCTTCGACCGTCAGTACACCAAAGCCTGAGTTCTTCTGAACGCAAGTCCCGCCGGAGGCAGAAATGCACCCGGCGGGACTTTTTTGCACGAATTTGAAAAAAGCTGTTGACAACTCTCCTTTCAGCTGGTATAATAACACACGTCGTCAGGGACGACACAGGCTATGGGGGATTAGCTCAGCTGGGAGAGCGCTTGCATGGCATGCAAGAGGTCAGCGGTTCGATCCCGCTATTCTCCACCAAAAAAGCACTGTACTTCGTAGGAAGTATGGTGCTTTTCTTTTTGCTGAAGCCGATTTTTGGGGGCTGCATTGCTTCGCCTGCACCGTTTTCAGGCTTTTGCAGGCGGTTCCTATACAACCCCCAACTTTTGACTTTACACCATTTTCAAAAAGGAATGTTTTCCGCCCGTTTTTTCAGTAGGCTGCTGCATCATCCCCTTCAATGTACGGCGTAAGGTCGAAGTTGAAGGTAATGTTGAGCTGATACCCACGATAAACATCTACCCTGCGGATAAGCTGATTGACGATCATTTTCTTTGCTTCAAAACTGGCACTGTCATAGAGATCAGAAAAAGAAATCAGTTCTTCGTACAGTTTTGATACGTTGTCCATCAGTTCGGCAGTTTTTTCTGTTTCTGCATAGGAAGATTCATAAAGAGCATCCAATTCCCGAAGTTTTTCCTCCTGCACTGTAATCATCTCGGCAAGGGTTTCTTTGGGAAAGACGCTCTCACCTTTAATACAGGCAAGAATCTCGGCTTTCAGGGAAATCAAGTTTTTTTGCGCTTTATCCCGCTCTACCTGAATAGTTTGCAGATGATTCTTGCGTTCGACAACTTCCCGCTCGTAACGTCTTGTAATGATCTGCTCTTTCGGGATGCCTCTCATTTTGGAAAAGATCTGACGGACTGACTTATCAATGATCTCATCCAAAATATGTACTATGTAACCCGTCTGCCCGGTGCAGCCGGTCTGCTTACGGAGCTTTCCGTAACAGGTATAACGGACACGGAGCGTATCGTCCAGTGTTCCATCGGAGAGCTTGCGCCACCTCCGGCTGGAAGTCAAGGTCAGCTTTGCACCGCAATGTCCACAATAAGCATTTCCCGAAAGCAGAGATTGTCCGTGAATGTTCAGCGGAACGCGACATTCGGATTCTTGTGCTGCACGGTTAGAACGACTTTCACGGGTACGCTGGGCAGCTTCAAACTGCTGCTCCGGGATGATCTGCAACTCTTGCAGCAACTCCGAATGGGCATCCCCACAGCGGAGAACGCCTGTATAGGTCAGGTTCCGAACCATTCCACGGATACTTGCCGGATGCCAGCATTTCCCAGACCTTGCACGGTAGCCGTTACCATTCAGATAAGTTGCGATATGCTGCGGTCCATAGCCTTCATGCACATACTTGTCGAAAATAATCCGAACTACGGCAGCTTCACGCTCGTTGATGTGCAGTTCATACAGTTCGTGCTTGCGTTTGTTAATACGCCCGCTTTTCACAAGGTCGTAACCATACGGCGCGCTGCCGCCCTTGAAGTGCCCTTCTTCCACAAGCTGCCGCAGACTGGTACGGGTACGGACAGAAGTTTTTTCGCTTTCACCGTCTGCCTGCCAGAAGCGGATATAGTTCAACAATTTGTCAGTGTGGTTGTCGAATCGTTGCTCACCCTCTTGGGTACTCCATACCCGGATGCCATTTCGCACAAACCATTCTACAACAAACGGCGTTTCATCTGCGATGCGTCCGATTCGATCGAACATGAACACCAGCAGAATGTCAAACTTGCCTTTTCGGGCATAATCCTTGATGATTTGCAGCTTGTCACGGGCTTCTGCACGGACTTTGTGGCCAGACACGCCCTCTTCCTGTTCCTCATGGACGATGACCCAGCCCTTCGCTTCGGCAAATTTGTGACACGCCTTGCGCTGCATAGGAAGGTCTGCTTCATGATTCGAGTTGAAATCCACCTGTTTGTCGGTGGAAACACGGTACAGGCAGCAGACGCGATTGTTCATTTCATTCATTTTCGATTCCTCACTTTATAATAGAAGTGAGAATGGGTACTATTCGGTTGCCAAAGAACGGGTGGTCGTGGTTCTTTGTCTGACCAAAACATCACAGCTATCCTCAGTATAACGAGTGCTTAGGTTTTCGTCCACGATGTCAACCCGCTTTCTTTGTGTAGCTTGTGGCAAGCAGGATATCCCGGATACGTTCAAATGCTTCCGGGTTCGGCTCGTTGGAGAAGCTGAAAACTACGGGATAACCGTTGATTACCAAATACTGTTTGTTGGTATCAGCATTAGCCGCAGGGATGTTGGATGCGACCTGAGAAAATTTATCGACCATTCAATCACCCTTCCTGTGTGTTTTAATAATTAAAACTCGCCGTGGTACAGTTCCACAAAGTGCATCATGCCTTTCAGAACAGAGGCCCGGAACGAATCCGGTTTGCCCTCCCATGCTGCCACGATCAGCCGCATCGTTTCACAGTAGAGCGGTTCGCCCATCTGCTTGTAGAGCCGGAAAGCCGTACCAACGCAGCCGACGCGGTAATCGGTCAGCTGCTGGCTGTCATAATTGAGGCTCAATCCCACCCGGTTGGTGGCTGCGAGAAAGGCTTTGGAGATGGCATCGCCGCCCACCACCTTGGCACGGAGCTTGATGCCTGCCGTCAGCGGCGCAGAGAAGCCGTTCTGCTCGGCGAAGAGCAGGGCTTCCTGCTCCACGGTCATGCCTGTGTACACCTTGCAGAGAATCGGCAGATCTTTGCCGCCGTTGCGGAGGATGCGCCCCTCGATGGTGTGCTGCCCATCCGTTACGATGAACTGACCGTTACGGAAACTGACCTTCGGCTCATTTGCCACATATTCGTTGAAGTGGGCGGCGATCAGTTCCACACGCTTGCGCTCCACACCACGCTGATACAGTTCGCGGGGGTAGACCAGCTTGCTGCTGTGGATGACCATGAGCTGGTACGGCGGGTTGACATGGATAAAGGGATTGGTGTTGTCTTTCAGGCGCATCGCATTTCCTCCTTGATCCTCCAGATGTACGTTTCGGCTTCTTTCAGGATTTCAGCAACCTGCTGCTTACGCTTTGGGATGGTGAGCAGGCTGGAGTTAAATGTGAAGCTGTATTCCAGCCGCTGGATCATTGCGTGTACCGCAGCTTCCAGTTCGGTGTACAGCATCATGTCCTCAACGCTCCCGGCGTCCTCAAAGGACGATTTGATGGGCGTGTAAGGATAGATGGGCGGCTTGCCGTCAACCACCTCAGGCGGTGCGTAAGCCGCCGTAGAGCGGATGATGGGCGGAAGCCGCTGAATGTTCCCCATTGGGTTCAGGGCGAGACTGGCACGGACAGCATCATCCACCCGGCTCATTTCCTCTGGGGTGAGGTGTCCGAGGAATTTCAGCACCCTGCTCTTGTCTATGGTAAAGATCTGCTCTGCCTGAACGATGGACGGAACGGAGAGAAAATCGTTCACCAGCAGGCAGTGGGTCGGCTGGGTATACTTTTTTGTAGCCTTGCTTGTCAATGTGGCCACGATCAGCGTGGGCGAGTAAAAATTTCCCACATCGTTCTGAAGAACGACTGCCGGACGATTCCCGCTTTGTTCTGAACCGATGGCGTTGTCGAAACGGGTGAAGAAAATGTCTCCACGCTGGAATTTCCAGTTTTGAATCAATAGCTGCCCTCCTTTTGCAATATGTACACCGCCCGCTGCACCTCCTTGGCGGTGGGCGGTGTGTTTGTTCAGCGGTTTATCACAACGTAGTCATGACCGCGCCGGGTCTGGCAGACTGTGCAAGTGTCCATGCTCCGGTCTGCGCTGGGAACAATGGCGATTTTGAACGCCTTGGATTCTACAAAACTACAAAGGCAGACACCGCAGAGCGTGCGGATGGACCGGATCATCTCCGGGGTCAGTTCCATTTCCTCGTAGATCGCTTGCTCTAAGGTGATACGGTCGTTCTCGTTCATAAAACCTCCTATGTAGGACGAAAATGTGGATATATGGAATAAGTAAAAAGAACAGGCGTAGACGAAGACCGAAAACAGCATTCGGCCACGCCTGATTTAATAAGTTAAGGTCTCGCATATTCGCCCTCGGCTCCCTGCGAGTGGGGCATAAACAGCTGGCAGCGGACTTGTACCGCTTCATTGGCATTTCAGCCACCCCGTCTGCTTTGTGACCGGGCCGCGAATTACGGAAGTATCATTATCGGAGTACCAGATGACGGAACTATTCAGTTTTCAAAGAACAGGAGTGTAGACATTTCGTTCAGCGGCTTTCGCCATCTGGTGAATTGCCCTTACACTTACGAGCCATCGAGAAGGGTCAATTCGTAGCATTGAAATTGAAGTTTTTCAAAAATTTAGTAATTCGCTTGATTTTGATGCTAATAGTAGGCTGTGCGACGCCTAAAACTTTAGAAATTTCAGTGACGGTGTAGCCCTCATAGGCGTACATGGTGACGAGATTGAGGTCTGCATCCGACAAATTTTCAAGCGCAGACAGCAGCCGCTCGTCCTCAATCTCGCCGATCCATGTGAAGCGGCTATTGGTTTCACGGTAGTGTTCGGTAATAGAAATGGCTTCCTGATACTTGTTCATAAGGGGCGAGTAGGCTTCTTCGCCCTGCTCAAAGGACGGGGCAGCGATTTCCTGTGTGTGGTTCTGGTAAGAACGCGCAGCATTGAAAACAGACCAGTCATACTCATACATTGCCTGAATCACTTCAATGCTCATGCCAGCGTCCTCATACTGCTTGCGCATGATAGCCCACTGACGGTCAAAGTTCTTCTTTTCCAAACCATAATTAAAGCCCATGTGTAACCTCCAAATTTTCGATAAAACGTGAAATGTCGAAAATTTGGAAACACTACGGATATTTCGCCATCTGGGGCAGCCATGAAAAGAGGGCAAACATAAAACCTGCTCCTTTTCGGGAGCAGGCCATCTGAAGCTATAAAAAATAGCCGGACAACAGCCGACCGAAAGATTGAAGATCTTTCAGTCAAGCTGTTGCCCGGCTATTTGGTGCGCGTTTCATACATTGCCTTGCGGCAATGGCCCGTTGCTCGGTGACGAACAGTCCATATTCAGGGTGCAATGCACCCGATTTTTGAAATTGTGTTTTGCCTATAAAGCAATCAACGCCTGCGATAGGCTAAATCAACCGTTGCTACGTTGCCGCACTTGAGGCACTTTATGCGGATAGTGCCTGAACAGCTCTCATCTTTTTGGTAGAGCTTGTGTCCGCAAACGGGGCAAAACCTCCAGCCGATGCTGAATTGTGCCTGCTGTATATTGCTCAGCGGTTTATTTTTGAAAGGACGATTATTTGACTGAATCATGTTTATTCTCCAAATCGGATGATGTCCAATGGATGGCAGTGGATGGGTTTGCCTTTTATGACCTGCATCTGCTGTAGTCTGATCCTGATAGCAGACCACGATACTCCCATCCACGCAGCCATCTCCAGAATTTTTTCATAGTTCGGGTCAGATGCGGATTTGTATAGGATTCCATTCGGCAGGCACAGCGCTGCTCGTTCTATTTCGGCGTTGACTAGAAATGTTGGCATCAGCAACTCTGCCGCAAGGGTATTTGCCTGCCATTCCTCCCATGAGGGTTGTCCGTTTCGTTCCCGATAGGCAATGTGCCCACGGCACTTGACTGCTTTTCCATAGTCGTTCGGAAACAGGTCAGCCAGAATATGGTGTGCCTCCTCATGCGCTATCGTGAAATTCCGGCATCCGGTGCAGCTGTCTGCCGCAAGGGCAGAATCGATCACAACGTCCTTCGGCATGAATATCTCTACAAGCTTTGTACCATCCCCTAAAGTTACGGTAAAACCGCATCTTTGAAAAACGGTCAGTCCGAGGACACTGCCATCACTACATAGCGGCAGCATTTTCACATTCAGCCCAAGAACAGCGCTTGCAAGCCGTTCAGGGTCAATGGGTTCTGGGTCATCTTTGCTGATCCCGAAACGGGTATAGTACTGGTCGATATACTTACCCGCTATGTGCGAAAGATCTGCGCGGGATAAGTATCTTGCCATTACGAAGCACAGCTTTCCGGCACGGAGCAGTAAGCTTCCACGAACCACTTGCCCCGTTCAAGCCAAAGATTCCGCTTCTGCCTGCAGATCATGCAGGTGAAGCACCGCCCCTTCCCGCCAAGGCGCGATGTGCCACGCCTGACAGCCAAAACACGGTCGATCCCATAGATATGGCTTTTGTCGTAGTTGATGGCAAGAGGACGGATCTTGCCATCCGGAGTAAAACGAACGTCCACTTCGACGTATCTTTTCTCACGGCGAAGGTTGTAATCACCACACATCAGAATTCCTCCTTTTTGCGGATTTATCAAAACACGGCGTGCATTACTTGCGAATCATACTGCGTGCCACGAGCTGTTTTTCGTTCAACAGCGGAACGGACACTGTATGTTTTTTCCACTCATCCATAGAGCAGGTCACTGCTTTGCACAGACGGCATTTTGTCCAGCCACCGGTTTCATCAAGATCCACATCATAATTCGTGGTTCCGCACATCGGGCATCTTACATTTTCTTTTCTCATAATATCACCTCGCAGAAAAATGCCAAACGAACACAGTCCCGTGCGGAAATAACACCAAAAAGCTGTTATTTCTGAATTCAATTATACGCCCACTTTATGGAGATGTCAACTACGTATTTATCGCTATTTTAGAGATTTCCTGTTGATTTCTTATATTTTCTATACTATAATAGAGCTACCGGATCACAAAGGAGTATTCTTGTTATGAAAAATAAAACCACGCTCACCAAAATGCACATAGCCCCCGCTATAGTGCGCTATGATGCAGTCGCTGCGAGGGACAGTAATGAGGTTGGTCTGATTCTCGCAGGAATACGAAAAAGGAATGGCTATTCACTTGTTGCGTTCTCTGAACTTCTCCGTCACTATGGCGTCGATGTCAGTGACAAGGGAATCAACAAATGGGAAAAAGGTTATACCACCCCCAGCATCTATCAACTGGTTGCAATCTGCCACGCATTGAACATCAAAGAGGGGCCTTCCTACTTTACAAGGAACTTTCAGAAGCCCGCCCTTCTAAATGACATCGGACAAAAAAAGGTTGCCGAGTACGAAATGGACTTGATTGCATCCCGGCGCTACCAGCCAGACGCAGAAGAGCCCGCGGAAATCGACTACATAATGATGCCTGTATCAGAGTTGCCAGTATCGGCAGGTCTAGGAGCTTTTCTTGAGGGTGAAATGTTCCAGCAGATACAAGTGCCTGCCAGTAGCGTTCCGGCTGGTGCCGAGTTCGGGATATACGTTAGCGGTGATAGTATGGAGCCACGTTATCATAGCGGACAAATCGTATGGGTAAAGCGCTGCGAAGAACTTGAATGCGGGGATATCGGGATATTCGTATATGATGACTGTGGATATCTGAAAAAATACGATGAACATACCCCAGACAAGTCCCAAGCAGAGTTCCTTACCGACAGCTATGGCGTGGTGCATAACCAACCGGTTTTGGTTTCTCTTAACACCAAATATTCGCCAATCCTTATATCTCCAGAGCAAAGATTTGAGATCGTTGGAAAAGTTTTGAACTAAAAAGATGGGAGGGATTTTCGTGGATACGATCAAGCGTGTTCAGGATTTGATGCAAGAGCCTGATATGAATCTGTGTGTGTTGACAAAAAAATGCGGGATATCGTACTCCACAATCCAAAGTACTGCCCGTCGAGGAGGGCAGTTAAGCGTAGAGACGATTGAAAGAATTTGTCAGGGTTTAGGAATTACATTAAAAGACTTCTTCGATTCCTCATACCTGTAAATATACGATTGACTGTCACGGTATTATCATAGAGGTTCCGTACAAAATCGCCATACTTGGAGAGAAACTCTTCCTCGATCTCCTCCGGCACATTGGCGTAGCAGGTGGTGAACATCGCCTTGGGGCGCACCACCAGCACCGGGAAGCCGTATGCTTCCTCCAGATCTTTAGCCAGCAGAAGCAGTATGGCCTCAAAGCCGCTCGTCGCGCACCTCAGTTCAGCAAGCGATAATCTACAGCTTTAAAATGCTAAAAAAGCCCATAAATACGCCATTTTATGGGCTTTTTCTATGCCTAGAATCACCTGATTCCGATGGTGAAATTTGAGGAAATTTGACTTCAAATTAGCCCATTTTGATGGGTTTATAGCCTATTTTTGAGCCTAATGGGTGGGAAAATGGGTTTACAGAAGGCCATTTTGGAGGGAAAATTAGCCCCATATCCTTGACAGATTTTTGGGAAAAATCCGGTCGAAATGGAATGAAAAGCAGTGTTAATCTCTAACGAGGCGACTGAGATCTTCTTGTGTCAAGTAAGGAAAAAATTGAGAATTTACAAGCCGTTCATAGGTGGACAACCGCCCGTGAACGGCTTGCGTGTAAACTAAACTCATAGAGTGAATCCAAGAAAATTCGTTACGCCCTGCGAAGCTCTTTCAAATTTAGATAATCTGGAATTACGAACAAGGCTCACATGTAGCATTCGACTCCGAATATCAGCCGGCACACATATGTACGACGGCTTTGCCAAAACAGCCGATGAGGAAGGTTTCCATGAGCTGGCCCAGCGTTTCCGCCTGGTCGCCGCCATTGAAAAACACCATGAGGAGCGCTACCGTGCCCTGCTGCACAATATGGAGATGGCGGAGGTCTTCGCCAAGAGCGAGGTCAAAGTGTGGGAGTGCCGCAACTGCGGTCACATCGTCGTGGGCGAGAAGACCCCGGAGGTTTGCCCCGCCTGCAACCATCCCCAGAGCTATTTTGAAATTCACGCAGAAAACTATTAAAGAAAGAAAAGGAGAATTATCATGGAGCAGAAGTTTTACATTTGCAAGCATTGCGGTAACATCATTGCCAAAGTTAAGGACGCAGGCGTCCCTGTCGTCTGCTGCGGCGAGCCGATGAGCGAGATCGTTCCCGGCACCACCGACGCCGCCGTGGAGAAGCACGTCCCTGTCTGGACAGTGGAAAACGGCATCGTCCATGTCAAGGTCGGCTCCGTGGAGCACCCCATGCTGCCGGAGCACTACATCGAATGGGTATCTCTCCAGACCAAGCAGGGCAATCAGCGTAAGGTACTGCATCCCGGCGAAAAGCCGGAGGTCTGCTTCGCTCTCTGCGAGGGCGATGAGGTCGAGGCGGTCTACGCCTGCTGCAACCTCCACAGTCTGTGGAAAGCGTAATTCACCTTCTTAAAATCCGGTGCTCCAAAAGCACCGGATTTTTTTTTTATCAATGTAACCTCGTCACAGAAAAAGACTTTGTCCTGCGGTATGATAAAGCCACAATCAATAAACAAGAAAGAGGTGGCGAACATGAAAATCAAGCTCAATCCCGATCAGGAGATTGTCAATATGAAAAGGAACATGGCTTTTCGCTGAATGGAAAGCGAAGCTGACCCGGGCTGGGGCGGTCTGTATGAAAGCGATATTTTTTTAAAACCATCTTGACAAAATTTATCAAGATTGATATGATGGTATTAACAAGCAAGCGAAAAGAGGATGTGGAGCATGATCATCACCAAAGAGACGGACTACGCGCTGCGCATTTTGCGGGTGCTGCTGGACGGGGAGAAGCATTCGGTGGCCGAGATGTCGGAAACGGAATTGATCCCCAATCAGTTTGCCTACCAGATTCTGCGCAAGCTCTCCGCCGGCAATTTGGTGCGGGTGAGCCGCGGCGCTCTCGGCGGCTGCGCGCTGTCCTGCGATCTGGACGCGACCTCCCTCTACGATCTCATGGGGGTCGTGGGGGAGCGGGGCATCCTATGCGCCTGCATGGAGCCGGGATATGAATGCCGCTGGCAGGACAAGCATGGGCGGTGCGCCATCCACTGTCAGCTGGCGGCCTTGCAGCAAAAGCAGGACGAGGCGTTCCGTGCCGTGAGCCTGCGCAGGCTGCTGACCGGCGGATCCGATCCCCAAGACACAAGCGAGCTGTAAAATTTTAAAAGGAGGTACCCGTATGCTGTTTCAAACCACGGCGGAGCACGAAGAGCTGCGCGCGAAGATCCGGAGTTTTGCGGAGGAGGAGATCAAGCCCCTCGCATTTTTAATGGATCAGAACAATGAGTTTCCCGAGGAGGCTGTCAAGAAGCTGGGTAAGCTGGGCTGGATGGGCATTCCCTACCCCAAGGAGTACGGTGGTGCCGGTCTTGATGCTCTGAGCTACGCCATCGCGGTGGAGGAGTTGGCCCGTGTGGACGGCGGCGCGGGCGTGATCCTCTCCGCCCACGTCTCCCTCGGCTCATGGCCCATTTTCGCCTATGGCACCGAGGAGCAGAAGAAGAAATATCTGGTTCCGCTGGCCAAGGGCGAGAAGATCGGCGCCTTCGGCCTTACGGAGCCCAACGCCGGATCCGACGCCGGCGGCACGGAGACCACGGCGCTGGATAAGGGGGACTACTACCTCCTCAACGGCGGCAAGATCTTCATTACCAACGCCCCTAAGGCGGACACCTATGTGGTTTTCGCCGTCACCACGCCGGACATCGGCACCCGGGGCATCTCCGCTTTCATCGTGGAGAAGGGCTGGAAGGGCTTTGAGTTCGGCGACCACTATGACAAGATGGGTATTCGCTCCTCCTCCACGGCGGAGCTGATCTTCAACGACGTGAAGGTTCCCAAGGAAAACCTATTGGGCAAGGAGGGCGAGGGCTTCAAGATTGCCATGTCCACGCTGGACGGCGGACGCATCGGCATCGCCGCGCAGGCGCTGGGCATCGCCCAGGGCGCGTTTGAGCACGCGTTGAGCTATTCCAAGGAGCGCGTCCAGTTCGGCAAGCCCATCGCGGCCCAGCAGAGCATCGCCTTCAAGCTGGCGGATATGGCCACCAAGCTGCGCTGCGCCCGGTTCCTCATCTACTCCGCGGCGGAGCTGAAGGAGCAGCACGCGCCTTACGGCATGGAGTCCGCCATGGCGAAGATGTACGCCTCGGACATCGCGCTGGAGGTCACCAACGATGCCTTGCAGATCTACGGCGGCAGCGGCTACCTCAAGGGCATGGAGGTGGAACGGGCCTACCGCGACGCCAAGATCACTACCCTCTACGAGGGCACTAACGAGATCCAGCGGGTGGTCATCGCCTCTCATCTGTTGGGCAGGCTGGGCAAGAGCTCCGGCGGCGAGAGCCGTTCGGCGGCCAAGAAACCCGCGCCCATCACCGGCATTCGCAAAAAGACCATCTTCCGGGAGGGGGATGCTGCCCAGCAGGTGGCCGACCTTGTGGCGGCGCTGAAGAAGGATGGTCACGACTTCTCCGTGGGCATCCCTATGGATACGCCCATCCCGCAGGCGGAGCGGGTGGTCTCCGCGGGCAAGGGCATCGGGGAGAAAAAGAACATGAAACTGGTAGAGTCGCTGGCCAAGGCCGCCGGCGCGGCCATCGGTTCTTCCCGCCCTGTGGCGGAGACTCTCAAATATCTGCCGCTGAACCGCTATGTGGGTATGTCCGGTCAGAAGTTCACCGGCAATCTGTACATCGCCTGCGGCATCTCCGGCGCATCCCAGCACCTTAAGGGCATCAAGGACGCCTCCACCATCGTGGCCATCAATAAGAACGGTAACGCGCCTATCTTCAAGAACTGCGACTACGGCATCGTGGGCGATGTGGAGGAGATCCTGCCCCTGCTCACTGCCGCGCTGGATAGCGGCGAAAAGCTGCCCGCGCCGCCCATGGTAAAGATGAAGCGGCCCACGCCGCCGAAGCCCGCCCCCATCGGCGACCGCTACGTCTGCAGCGGCTGCGGCTACGAGTATGTGCCGGAGTTGGGCGATGAGGACGGCGAGATCGCGCCCGGTACGCTCTTTGAGCAGCTTCCCGCCGAGTGGGTGTGTCCCGAGTGCGCGGAGACGAAGGATCAATTTGTAAAGGCTTGAGGCCGTGAAGGAGGCAAGATAAGATGTATTGCGTGCGTAAAGTAACGAACGACCTCTACTGGGTGGGCGCCAACGACCATCGCCTGGCCCTGTTTGAAAACTGCTTTCCCATTCCCCGGGGCGTAAGCTACAACGCCTACTGCCTGCTGGATGAAAAGACGGTGCTCTTTGACACGGTGGACTGGTCTGCCTGCCGCCAGCTTTTGGAAAATCTGGCGTATGTGCTGGATGGCCGAGAGCTGGACTACCTGCTGGTCAACCATCTGGAGCCGGATCACGCCGCCTGCATCGAGGAGATCCTGCTGCGCTATCCCAAGGTGAAACTGATCTCCAACGAGAAGGCATTCATGCTCATGCGGCAGTTCGGCTTCCATGTGGACGGACATGAGTGCATCGAGGTGAAGGAGGGCGACACCTTCTCCTTCGGCAAGCACACCGTCACCTTTGTGGGCGCGCCTATGGTTCACTGGCCGGAGGCCATGGTGACCCTCGACGTCACCGACGGCGTCCTCTTTTCCGCCGACGCCTTCGGCACCTTCGGCGCGCTGGACGGCAAGCTGTTCGCCGACGAGGTGGACTTCGAGCGGGACTGGCTGGACGACGCCCGCCGCTACCTCACCAACATCGTGGGCAAGTACGGCCCCCACATCCAGCTCCTGCTGAAAAAGGCCGGCGGCGTTTTGGATCAGATCAAGTACATCTGCCCGCTCCATGGCCCCGTGTGGCGCAAGGATCTGGGCTGGTTCATCGAAAAGTACGACACATGGAGCCGCTATGCCCCTGAGACCCAGGGCGTGCTCATCGTCTACGCCTCTATGTACGGCAACACGGAGAACGCGGCGCAGGCGCTGGCGGTGTCGCTCTGCGATAAGGGCATGAGCAAGGTGGCGATGTACGATGTGTCCTCCACTCATGTCTCCCAGCTGATCTCCGAGGCGTTTAAGTACAGTCACATTGTCCTGGCCTCTGTGACCTACAACCTCGGCATCTACCCCGCCATGCATGACTTCCTCATGGATATGAAGGCACTGAATCTGCAAAACCGCACCTTTGCCATCATTGAAAACGGCTCATGGGCGGTGAAGTCCGGTGATCTCATGCAGAAATTCGTCAACGATGAGCTTAAGAACATGACGGTGCTCAACGAGCGGCTCAGCCTCGCCTCGTCCATGGGCACGGACAAGCGCACTGAGCTGGAAGCACTGGCGGACGCCATTCTGGAATCTATGAAGTGACTGGCAGGGAAGACAAAGCCAAGACAACAGACAACAAACAACCCCGCCGCGTCGGCTGCAGAAAAACCGGCTTTCAAAAACAGAGCGGGCAAGCGTGATACTGCGCTTGCCTGCTCTTTGCGCAAAAGGACATGAGAAGTGACCGGAGAAGATGAGAGGATCGAAATGGAGATCAGAAAACGAAACGGGGAGTCTGTTCCCTTTCAACAGGAGAAAATTTTCAACGCCATGAAAAAGGCGTTTGACGGACAGGGCAGGGAGATCGGGAGCAGAGAGATGGATGAGATCCTCGCCACCGTTCTCGACAATCTCTCCGTCACAGTGCCGCTCACCGTAGAACGTGTGCAGGACGAGGTGGAGCGAACGCTCATGGAGCGCGGACACTATGAGGTGGCCAAGGCGTACATCCTCTACCGCGAAAAGCGGTCTGCGCTGCGCCGTGTCCGGCATACCATCGCGCGGACGGTGGGGGATGACTCGCTTGACGAGGTGCTGCGCCGCATCCAGATGGATTTTACCGAGGAAATCTACTCCCTCGCGGCGCTTCAAATGAAGTTTGAGAGCTTCTGTCGCCCGGGCATGACGGAGGATGAGCGGGCTGAGGCATTGACCAAGGCGGCGGTAGAGCTGACTACGGCAGAGGCACCCAAGTGGGAGTTCATCGCGGCGCGGCTTCTGAACCACTCCTTTCACTGTCGCAACGCACAGGAATGGGAGGGGCGCGGCATCGGCGACCTCTATGGCAGGCTTCGCTATCTGACGGATAAGGGACTCTACGGTGACTATATCCTTGCCCACTATACCCACGAGGAGATCGCCATGGCGGAGGACTTTCTCTGCCCGGAACGGGACGAGCTGTTCACCTACTCCGGCCTTGACCTGCTGCTCAAACGCTATGTGATCCAGTCACGCAGCCGCGTGCCGCTGGAAACACCGCAGGAGATGTTTTTGGGTATCGCGCTGCATCTTGCTATGAACGAAGGCTCTGACCGCATGGGGTGGGTAAAACGCTTTTACGATATGCTCAGCCGTATGGAGGTCACGATGGCGACACCTACCATGTCCAACGCACGAAAGCCCTACCATCAGCTTTCAAGCTGCTTTGTGGACACTGTGCCGGACAGTCTGGACGGCATCTACCGCTCGCTGGACAACTTCGCAAAGGTCTCTAAATTCGGCGGTGGAATGGGGATGTACTTCGGTAAGGTGCGCGCTGCAGGCAGCACCATCCGCGGCTTTCAAGGGGCGGCGGGTGGTGTTATCCGCTGGATCCGGCTGGTCAATGACACCGCCGTGGCGGTGGATCAGTTGGGGATGCGGCAGGGCGCTGTGGCGGTTTACTTAGACGCATGGCACCGGGATCTGCCGGAATTCCTTCAACTGCGCACCAACAACGGCGACGACCGCATGAAGGCACATGATGTGTTTCCCGCCGTGTGCTATCCGGATCTCTTCTGGCGACTGGCGGAGGAGAACATAGACGCGCCGTGGCATCTCATGTGTCCGCATGAGATCCTCACGGTCAAGGGCTACGCACTGGAGGATTACTGGGGTACGGAATGGGAGAAGCGGTATCTGGACTGCGTCAATGACCCGCGCATCGAAAAGCGCAGCGTCACCGTCAAGGACATCGTGCGGCTGGTGCTTCGCTCGGCAGTGGAGACCGGCACGCCCTTCGCCTTCAACCGCGACAGCGTAAATCGTATGAACCCAAACGGCCACACGGGAATGATCTATTGCTCCAATCTCTGCACGGAGATCGCGCAGAACATGGCGCCCATCGAGCACATCAGCACTGAGGTGCACACGGAGAACGGCGACACAATGGTGGTGACGGCCACACGCCCAGGTGAGTTTGTGGTCTGCAACCTGGCGAGTCTGTCTCTCGGTAATCTGCCGGTGGAGGACGAGGCCTATATGGAACGCACGGTGGAAACGGCCATCCGCGCACTGGATAATGTGATCGACCTCAACTTCTACCCGTTGGAATACGCGCGGCTTACCAATCAGAAGTACCGCAGCATCGGCCTGGGCGTCAGCGGCTACCACCACATGCTGGCAAAGCGCGGCATCCGCTGGGAGAGCGATGAGCACCTTGCCTTCACCGACGCAGTGTTCGATCTCATCAACTACGCCGCCGTCAAGGCGGACACAGCACTGGCACGGGAAAAGGGTCGTTACGCGCTCTTTGAGGGCAGCGACTGGCAGACGGGCGCGTATTTTGAAAAGCGGGGTTATACCTCCGAAAAGTGGCGGGCGCTTGCGAAAACGGTGGCGGTGCAGGGAATGCGCAACGCCTATCTGCTGGCGGTCGCACCGACCTCCAGCACATCTATCCTCTCCGGCACGTCGGCGGGCATAGATCCAATTATGAAGAAATTCTTTTTAGAGGAAAAAAAGGGCAGCATGCTGCCCCGCGTTGCTCCGGAGCTTTCTATGGATACATGGTGGTGCTATAAGGCGGCGCATCTGATCGACCAAAGCTGGTCGGTACGCGCCGCGGGCCTTCGCCAGAGACATATTGACCAGGCGCAGAGCATGAATCTCTATATCACCAACGACTATTCCATGCGTCAGGTGCTCAGACTTTATTTGGAGGCGTGGAGGGCCGGCGTCAAGACCATTTACTATGTCCGCAGCAAGGCCCTTGAGGTCGAGGCCTGCGAAAGCTGCTCGTCATAAGGAGGATAGCATGACGGAACTGAAGAAAAAGCCCCTCTTTAACCCGGAGGGCGACCCTGATGTGCGCCTGCGGCGCATGATCGGCGGCAATACCACCAACCTCAACGACTTCAACAATATGAAGTACGCTTGGGTCAGCGACTGGTACCGGCAGGCCATGAACAACTTTTGGATCCCTGAGGAGATCAATCTCTCGCAGGATGTGAAGGACTATCCCCGCCTGCTGTCAGCCGAGCGCAGCGCCTACGATAAAATTCTGAGTTTTCTTGTCTTTTTGGATTCCATTCAGACAGCGAACCTGCCTAATATCGGCGCCTACATTACCGCCAACGAGGTCAATCTCTGCCTGTCCATTCAGGCGTTTCAGGAGTGTGTCCACTCACAGAGCTACAGCTATATGCTCGACACCATCTGTTCCCCCGTGGAGCGCAATGACATCCTCTACCAATGGAAAACGGACGAGCATCTGCTGCGCCGCAACACCTTCATTGGGGACTGCTACAACGAGTTTCAGGAGCGGAAGGACGCTCCCACGCTGCTGCGCGTGATGATGGCAAACTATATTTTGGAGGGTATCTATTTTTATAGCGGCTTTATGTTCTTCTACAATCTCTCCCGAAACGGGAAGATGCCCGGCTCGGCGCAGGAGATTCGCTACATAAACCGCGATGAGAACACGCACTTGTGGCTGTTCCGCAATATCATCACGGAGCTGCAAAAGGAGCAGCCGGAGTTGTTCACCGCCGAGAGCGTACAAGCGCTGCGCGAGATGATGCGTGAGGGCGTGGAGCAGGAGATCGCATGGGGGCATTATGTGATCGGCGACGACATCCCGGGGCTGAACCGGCAGATGATCAGCGATTACATCCGCTATCTCGGCAACCTCCGCTGGACGAGCCTTGGCTATCCCGCATTGTATCCAGGCCTTGAGAGCGAACCGGAGAGCATGGAATGGGTCAGCCAGTACGCCGACGCCAACATGGTCAAGACCGATTTCTTTGAGGCACGCAGTACCGCCTACGCCAAGAGCACCGCACTGATAGACGATTTATAAGAAAACCAAAGACATCAGAATAGGAGATACTACTATGAATTACAGCGCTATGATTCAAAATCGCAGATCCGTTCACGCATTCCGCGAAAAGGAAGTTCCGAGCGAGGCTATCGGCCAGCTCCGATCCTACTATGAAAAGACCTGCCCCCGTCTTGTCCCGGAGATTGCAACGGAGTTGATCGTCTTGGACAAGGATGCACAGCCGGCGCTGGAGAGCTCAGCGGGCTATAATCAATTTCTCATCGGAGCACCGCACTACCTGCTCCTTATGTCTGCCCCGCATTCCTATGCGGCCATCAACGCCGGCTACATGATGGAAGATCTCGTCCTCAAGCTGACTGAGTTGGACATTGACACCTGCTGGATGACCTTCACCGACAGCGACAAAATCAAAAAGGCACTGTCTCTCGCCACCCCGTTAGAGGTGGCGGCAATCGTTGCCTTTGGCTACGGGGAAAAGACCGCAAAAAAGCTGCGGCTGAATATCCTAAGTATGTCTCAGATCGATGTGCGGGCCGAGCAGCAGTACTACGCGCCCAAAAAGGGCGTGCATGATTTGGTTCACATGGGGAGCTGGAGCAACAAGTCTGGGCTTGACGAGATGATGGACTTCTACGACGATATGCTCTGGCAGTCCTTCTACGCCGCTTCGCTCTCCCCCAGCTATCTCAACCGTCAGCCCTATGGCTTCCTTGTGCAGGATCACAGCATCTATTTGGTGCAGCAGGAGGATGCCTACACCGATAATTTGGATGCCGCATTGGATCTCGGTATTGTCATGCTCCACTTCTCCGCCGTCGCCTCCCGGTGGGCGGGGCAGGTACGCTGGGAACTTTCACCTGCTGCGCCCGACGGCCTGCCGGAAGGACTTCGCTCCGCTGCGGTGTACCACATGTAACGACTCTGGGGCAAGCAAGGCAACGGTAAAATGCGCGATCGTCGATTCGAGGTTGAGCGTATGTTCCATTAGAAAAGATGAACCTATCAGTCAGAATCTGAGTGAGGAAAATAGGAGGTATTTTTATATGGCTATCCAAACGGTAACAGATGCCATCCGCTATGTAGGGGTGGATGATAACACATTGGCACTCTTTGAAAACCAGTACCCCGTCCAGCCTATGGGAGTGAGCTACAACTCCTATGTCATTCTGGACGAGAAAATCGCCGTGATGGACAGCGTGGACGCACGGGCGGCGGAGGAATGGCTTTCCAATGTAGCGCAGGTGTTGGAGGGGCGCAACCCCGACTATCTTGTGGTCACACACATGGAGCCGGATCATTCCGGCAGCCTCATGCGGCTGGCACAAAAGTACCCGGAGATGAAGATCGTGGGAAACGCGAAAACATTTACCCTGATCAAGCAGTTCTTCGGCACAGGTGCATTGTCGGAAGACCGTATGCTGGAGGTTGGCGAAAGAGATACGCTTTCCTTGGGTTTGCACCGGCTGCGCTTTCTGCTGGCGCCGATGGTACACTGGCCAGAGGTGATGGCAGCGTATGAAGAGGAGGAAAAGATCCTGTTCTCGGCGGATGCCTTCGGCCGCTTCGGTTCACTGGAACGGACTGCCCGTGCCCCCTGGGCGCCGCAGGCCCGGCGGTATTATTACAACATCGTCGGAAAGTATGGCGCACAGGTGCAGGCGCTGCTGAAAAAAATCTCCGCGCTGGAGATCAAAACGATCTGCCCGCTCCATGGTCCCGTGCTTACAGAAGGGCTGGAGAAGTGTCTGCGGCTCTATGATCTCTGGTCACAATGGAAACCGGAAGAACCGGAGGGCATCCTGATCGTCCACGCGTCCATCCATGGAAATACCGCATACGCATCGGAGGCCCTCAAGAGCAAGCTGGAGGGAAAAGGTGCGCAAGTCACCATGTGCGATCTGACGGCAACAGACCTTTCCTATGCCGTGACCAGCGCATTCTACTGTGGGAAACTGGTGTTGGCCAGCTCCACCTATGACGGAGGACTGTTTCCGCCCATGAAGGAGTTTTTGGAACATTTGCAGACAAAGGGATTTCGAAACCGCCGGATCGGCCTTGTTGAAAACGGCTCATGGGCCCCTGCTGCCGCGCGGCTGATGCGCACCAAATTGGAGGAGATGAAGGATATCCACCTTTACGAAACGGTAGTGTCTCTGCGTGGTGCATTGAACCAAACCAGCGAAGCGCAGATGGACGCTCTGGTGGCGGAGCTCTGCGCGGAATAAGCCGCAATAAACCGCAGCTATTCTCGTACAGATGATGGTCTTACTCATCTGCTTTATGTCCCAAGGGCAGAGTACCGTCATCTCAGGTTGAGGTCACGATGTGGTGTGGGGAGAGACCGGAGTCTTGAGAATACCCAAACAAAGGAAAGGAGCTGACAGATATGGCAGCTATGAATATGAATCAGGAGCAGTTTGAGCAGGCGACCCGGGGCGAAAAGCCCGTTTTGGTGGATTTCTGGGCGCCCTGGTGCAGCTATTGCCGGAGGATCGGCCCTGCGTATGAGAAGATTGGAGAGGAATACGCGGACAGCCTTGCCGTCGGCAAAATCAACATTGACGAGGAGCCGCGGCTGGCGGGGGCCGAGGGGATCGAGGATATCCCAACTCTGGTGCTGTACCGGAACGGAAAGGCCGTGGATTCCATCACCGCGCCCGGCTCAAAGGCAGAAATCGACCGTTTCATTCAGGAAGCCTTGGCGAAATAACGGAGGGTTCAGATATGAACAACAATCATGTTTATGATATGCTCGTGGTGGGCGGCGGACCGGGCGGCTACACCGCCGCCCTGTACGCGGCACGGGCGGGGCTGGACACCATCGTGCTGGAAAAACTGTCCGCCGGTGGGCAGATGGCCCTGACCGAGCAGATCGACAACTATCCCGGCTTTGAGGACGGGATCGACGGCTTCTCTCTGGCGGAGAAGATGCAAAAGCAGGCGGAGCGTTTTGGGGCACGCAGCGAATACGCAGAAGTCCTCCGCATGGATCTGACGGCGGTTCCCAAGCTCGTGGAGACCAGCGAGGGGATCTTCCGGGGGAAAACCGTGGTGCTGGCCACCGGTGCGGACCCCAGAACGCTGGGCGTGGCCAGAGAGTCGGAACTGGTGGGCCGGGGCGTGGCCTACTGCGCCGCCTGCGACGGGATGTTTTACAAGGGCAAAACGGTGGTCGTGGTGGGCGGCGGCAATTCCGCCGCGGCAGATGCCCTCCTTCTCAGCCGCGTGGCGAAAAAAGTGATCCTCGTCCACCGCAGAGACACACTGCGGGCCACCAAGATCTATCACGAGCCGCTGGCACAGGCCGAAAATGTGGAATTCCGTTGGAACAGCGTCGTTTCCGCGCTGCTTTCCGGGGACAGGCTGACCGGCGTCCGCCTGCGGGACACCGTCACCGGTGAGGAAAGCGTGGTGGACTGCGACGGCGTATTTGTCAGCGTGGGCCGACAGCCCGCCACGGCGCTGGCGGTGGGTCAACTGGAGCTGGACGGCGGCGGCTATATCGTGGCCGGAGAGACCACGGAAACCAGTATTCCCGGCGTTTACGCCGTGGGCGACGTGCGGACGAAGCCCCTCCGTCAGGTGGTCACCGCCGTGGCGGACGGCGCGGTGGCAGTCCACATGGCGGAGAAATATATTGCGGAAAACCGATAAGGGGGGGGGGGGAGATTGAAAAAGCCATGTTTAAGGTCAGGCCGGATACGACCGCAGTGGGGATGCCGACATATCTGCAAGGCAAACTGCCAGAGTGATGGCAGATAAGATAACCCATGTAAGATCGGGAGATATGTTGTCTCTCCATATCCAGTCCACGCAACAGTGAGCAACTGAACACAAAACACAGCCACAGATGTACTCTGCGGCTGTGTTTTTATGCGTAGTATACCGCGTGACAAGCGGTTTTACTGTGACGGCGTCACATAATTTGAGGAAATCGGCTTCGAGGCAGCTTTTGGCGCACAAGCCCTTTATGGTTGTTGACAGAGAAAAAAATATAGGTATAATAAAAGCAAAATAATAAGACTCATTCTTGCATTTGGAGAGTTGGCGGTATGCCAAAATACGCAGAGGAGATATTGGCCGCCGTAACGGAGCTGCAGCAGCATCCCAAGGCGGAGCAGGTGTTCCTGGAGATGAAAAGGGAGCATCCCAGCATCGCTCTGGGTACGGTATATCTGCCCCGCCTGCCGGGAGCAGGAAAAAGACAATCTTATGGAGGAGAAGTATCATGAACGCTAACGTATCTAAGCTGCTCAACGAGCAGATCAATGACGAGTTCTACTCCGCCTATCTGTATCTGGACTTTGCCAACTACTACGCCGCCGTCGGACTGGACGGCTTTGAGAACTGGTACCGGGTACAGGCGCAGGAGGAACGGGACCACGCCATGCTGTTTTATCAGTATTTGCAGAATAACGGCGAGGGCGTCACCTTTGAGGCTATCGCAAAGCCAGAGTGGGAACGAGGCGACCACATGGCCCCGCTGAAAAAAGCACTGGAGCACGAGAAGCTGGTCACCGCCAGCATCAATGCCATCTACGCCGCCGCATACGAGGTCAGGGACTTCCGCACCATGCAGATGCTGGACTGGTTCATCAAGGAACAGGGCGAGGAGGAGAAGAACGCCGCCGACCTCATTACCAAGATGGAGCTGTTCGGTGGTGACAGCAAGGGGCTGTATATGCTAAACAGCGAGCTGAAGGCACGAGTCTACACCGCGCCCTCGCTGGTGCTGTAAGCCCCGCGTGTCTGCGGGCTTTCACATCAGGCAAAAGGCAGACTACATACAGGTGGCCTGCCTTTTCTTCCACCAGACGGTTAGAGCGTGCTAACTATGCATAAAACAGAAAGGGCTTCAGAACTTGAACAAGGAAAAGGAGATCGAAACCGTTACCCTCATGGTGCGCCGGTATTGTTGTGGCGTGCATGGGACAAGGGGCGAGGCGCTTTGTCCGGCGTGCAATGCACTGCTGGAATACGCCAGAGAGCGGCGGGACAGATGCCTGCACGGGAAAATTTAGTGGCACTTTGAATCCTTTCCGAGAGGCACAATGCGGCAAAAAATAAAGAAGAGATAAGGGCAACGGCTATGAAAGAACGAAAGACCTTCTGGGACAAAAATGCCGGTCGTTACGACCGCTTTATGCGAAAGGATCGGGCGGCATAAATGGTTTGCAGTGGCCACCTTTGAAATGGAAGACGGTGAAGTCGAATGGTTGCGAAACCTTTTGAATGCCGATACCGTTATCATGCGTTTCGAGGGAACGGATTATAGCAAGTTTGATTACACATGGACTGCCGACGACCGACAGGCCGTCACCGATATTATTGACCTCTATAATCTTCTGAAAGCAGTTGCACCGGAAGTGCGTGAAAAAGCACTGCGTAACTAATACGTTCGGCCTGGGGAATAGAAGCTTGGAAGATTTTTATGCGATTAAAGAAAAAGCATATTGCGGCAATTGCATTGAGCGTGGCTATTTGCGTAGGTGCTACCGGTTGTAAATCGGAAGAAGTCAAGAACACGGAAAAGCTTATTAAAGAAATCGACAGCACCATCACATTATAGCAATTTTCAATAATACAGCACAGTACTTTAACTTCTGAGCAAAAAGAGGTATAACAGAGACAAAGAAGGTGAGAACTATGCTGCACAATGAAGCTCGAAAATTGATTCTGGAAGCATACGACAAAGGCGTTAGCGTAAAAGAACTGGCAAAGTGCTTTTCTGTAAACACCTGTTCGACATATCGTTTGCTGAAGCGTCGGAACGAAACAGGCAGCTACGAAACTCAAACGAATCTCCGTGGAAAGAAGCCCAAATTGTCAGATAAATCTCCTTCATTTTCATTTTCCGCTTAACGGCAGCAATAAGAGCGGGACCTTGCAAAAGGCTCCGCTCTTGTTGTCTAAGAAAGTATTGCATTTTGAGACCGAAAGAATATACTTATGCTCGTCAGATTCTCAAGGACATCAAAACGGGCACCCTTGAAGTTGTCGAAGGAAAGACATTTCTCCAGTACATTCAGGAATATCAAGAAAAAACAATCCGTTCTAATATTCACGCGTTTGCAGACATCTTTGGAATTGACGAGGATGAAATGTTTTCGTTGTATGTTGCAACACGAAAATGGGAAGTTGACGTATTGCGGCTTGATAGACTGGAGGCCACAGCAAACAAGGAAAAATTAAAATCCTATTACAACGCACCAATATTCAAGGCACACGTCAAACTCCATCAAGACCTTAAAGAATATATTGAAGGGCGAAAGGCTGACAACCTTGAGGGAGTAGACTGATATGCCAAGACAGAAGAAAGATGCGAAGATCCTAAACATAAAGCTAGCCACGACGATCAGCGACCAGCTTGAGCAGTTCTGCGAGGAGACCGGCATGAGCAAGACTATCGCCACGGAGAAGATCCTCTCGCAGTATCTGGCTGAGTATTTTAGTAGACCAGAACAAGATAGAAAACTATTCAAATAGCTCCTGTATGCAAGCAGCCCCTGTACATCACTTTTGTTTGTACAGGGGCTGTGGATTTTATAAAAAAGCAGTCCGAAAGGACGCATAGCCGGTGCAAGCAATGCCGTCGTATATACGACGGCGACTTTTGCGTTGCAAAACGCTTGTTGGGGAGTGCCCCAAACCCCTTTGATCTGCATTTTCAATGCAGGCTGCGCCTCCCTACAGGATGCTTTTGAGGATGTCAATCGGCACATCCTACGAAAAATCCGATTCTTTTTTGGCGTAAGGGTCAATAGAAGAATTTGATGGTTCATGGTACAATAACAGACGTTGCGTGTTGTGCGGTTTGCACGGCAATATCTTTGAAAACACAAAATAATAACGATGATAAATTAAAATTTAACGTTTTACGTGGCTTACTACACCACAATTACACCATTTTGCAAGAGCCTTGAATGACGAAAAATGGCACCCGCTTTTAGCAGCAGGTGCCATTTTTGCGTCCGGGAGTATTGAAGAATCGTGAGCCTGCTGGTGGATTCTGCGAGAGGCAGACTGTCAGCGGCTTTATTGTTGACGAAAAATATAGGTGCAGCAACCATCCATCTGCTGTATTCGTAGGAGCGGTAGGTGAACGGTCTTTTACTTATGCATGAAAGTAATTATGAAGCAACTGTAGCTGTCGTTATGAAATATATGGAGAGCCGAGGTAGCACCACTCTGATAAGCTCGATATTTGATAAAGGTACTATGACTGCCGTTCGTGTAGTACTGAAAAAACTAGTATCAGTACACAAAAATGAGATGGGAAACAAAAGGGAAACCGAATGCTGAAGAAGTTACAATATGATTACAAGAAAACAAAAATAACGAAAAATAGTAGCAGGTTGCACATTTAAATTGAAAATTCATAATGAAATATGCACAAATTGAAAGGAAACCGTTTCCCTATTTCTTTGTTGACGTTAGTGGTTGGGAGTGCTACTCTGTAGATGTTAGGGATGCGCATCAAAAAAATCTCGAAAACTCTTTACCTTATGAAAGAAGGAAACAAATATGAGCAGAGTAAAACACTTGTTTGCAGTTGCGCTGGCGGCATTGATGCTGTGTCTGCTTATGCCGATTACTGCGTTTGCAGAGGAAGCATCCGATGGGAAAATGCTCATTTATGCCAAACTTCCGTCTGACTGGTCGGCCCCGCATCTGTGGGCATGGGCAGACGATGGCACGAATGCATTTGATGCATGGCCCGGTGGCGAGATGGAAGCAGACAGCCACAACGATGGTTGGTATTACTGCTGGATTCCTGAAACCACAAACAACATTATCATCAATGCAAACGAAGCAGCAGTTCAGACTGGTGACTATAAGTTGGAAAGCAAAAATGCTTGGGTCACTGTGACCGATGTAGAAAATGTAGAAATCAGTTATGATGCACAGACTACTGGAGATTTACCAGAGTATGTAGAAAAGTTTAAGATTCATGCGCAGGTTCCCGATGAGTGGCAGGATGTCTGTCTGTGGGCATGGTCCGCACTGGATGGCAAGAACGCATTTGATGCATGGCCCGGCAGAACGATGACCAAAGGTGAAGATGGCTGGTATACTGCCAGTGCACCCATTTGGGTGAATAGCATTATTGTCAACGGCAACAGTGGTGATGTGAAGACGGATGATATCTCCATTGATGCGGCCGAAGTGTGGGTTACAGTTTCTGAGGATGGTACATCCGACTTTACTTACAATGATCCGAATGCTCCTGTTGCAGAAGATATTACCGTTCATGTAAAGGCTCCTGCCGACTGGAGCGAACCGCATCTGTGGGCATGGTCCGCACCGGACGGTACGAACGCATTCTCTTCCTGGCCGGGCGAAGCCTTGCAGGATGGAGAAGATGGTTGGCTGACGCTTTCTGTTCCCGGCTGGGTTAACAGCATTATCGTGAATGCCAATGAGGGCGGCATTCAGACCAGTGACCTCAGTGTGGACACTGGAAAGGATCTTTGGATTGTAGTAACCGATGCAGAAAATGCAGAGGTTACCTATGAGGCTCCTGCTGCAGAGAGTGAGCCTACGGTTGCAGCGGAACCTGCAGAAACCAAGTCCAACACAATGCCGATTGCAATTGTCGTTGTTGTGGTGATTGCTGCTGTGGCAGGCGGCGTGGTCGTTTCCAAAAAGAAAAAGTAATCTTCAGAGAAAAATATAGAGTACGGGCTGAACGGCCCGTACTCCTTATTTGATATGATTAGAAAGGCAGGTATTCCATGAAACGCCTGATAGCAGGATTTTTAAGTGTATGTGTGGCGGTATCGCTGCTGATGACCGGCTGCTCGTCGGGCGGCACGGGTAATGTTTCACAGACAGATGGCTCGGTTACCATCACGATTTGGCACGACAAAGAAGATGAAGTCGCGCAGGCACTACAAGCTGAGTTAGATACGCTTGCCCCGGATATCGTGGTAAAACTGGAAAAGAAAGACGGTTTGACTGATTCGCTGAAGATGGTCGGCAACGATCCGAAATCTGCCCCCGATATGTACTTCTTTGCACATGATAAAATCGGCGTATACGCCGAAATGGGCATTCTCGCACCTATAACGGATTTCATCGATAAGAGTACCTTGGATCAGTACATTCCGATGACCGTTAAGGCTGCTACTTATAAGGGAGAAGTGTACCAGCTTCCGCTTTACTTTGAAACGCTGCTCTATATGTACAACAGGCGCTATATGAGTGATGACGAGGTGCCCTCGACCACAGAAGAACTGTACAAGTATATGCAGGAAAACACGAAGGGCGGGCATTACGGCTTTGTGGAACAGCACAGCACGGCGTACTACGCTGCAGGTTGGCTCCATGCATTTGGCGGTTACATTCTGAACGAAAACGGCGAACCCGGCCTCGATGATGAGAACACTATCAAGGCACTGGAATATCACAAAAAGTTTGTGGAACTTATGCCGACAGAAGGTGAGTATTCCACCGTGAACACGCTGTTCCGCGAGGGCAAAGCGCACTCTACCATTGGCGGACCGTGGCTGGTTCCTACAGCGCGTGAGAGCGGTATTGATTTAGGTATTGCGCCAATGCCTACCGTGGATGAGACAGGCAATAAAATTGCGCCGTATTCCGGTGTGCAGGGTGTCCATGTGCTGAAAGTTGCAGCCGAGCGCAAGCACGATGCAATCGCAAAGGTTTTGCAGGTGCTGACAAATGATTCTGTTGGTATTGCTATGGCAAAAGCAAGTGGCTGTGCCCCTGCAAAACAGAGCTGCTATGATGACCCTGCCATCAGTGGTGACGATATGGTTATGGCTATGTATGATACGGCACAGGATGCGGTTCCTATGCCGAATGTGCCTGAAATGGACGTTATGTGGACAGTTACAGAAAATCTGCTGGTGAATGTTAACATGAGCGGAAAAGATGTCCGTAGCAGCGCACAGGCTGCCCAGGAGCAGGCAGAGAGTCTTATCAAACAGATGCAGTGATGCGGAAAGGCCGCACTATGAAAAATCACAAAAGAGAAACGTTCTGGGCTTATTTATGCAGTGCCCCCTCGTTGCTTTTGATCTTGCTGATCGTTGTATTCCCAATCCTGTACACAGCGTACATCTCCTTTACAAACATGAACGTTTACCATTGGTTCAACTTCTCGTTTGTAGGGCTGAAGAATTATAAAGATGCACTGTTCGTTTTCGACTCCGGTTTTTTAGCAGCATTGCTTCGTACTATACTGTGGACTGTACTAAACATGGTACTACAGTTGGTGATTGCTTTTGTGCTGGCAAGTCTGCTGAATATACAGAACTTTAAGGGGAGGCGGTTCTACAAGACTCTGCTTATGATTCCTTGGGCTATGCCGGGCTATGTGTCGATTCTGCTCTGGAAAACAGGTATTTTTAATTCGCAGTTTGGTTTGCTGACCCAGTGGATGCAGAAGCTTGGACTGGCAACAGTACGCTGGCTAGCGAATGATGTTTCAGCATTTATCTGCTGCACAGTCGTTAACCTTTGGTTGGCGCTACCGTTCATGATTATGATTATGGATGGTGCCCTGCAAGCTGTGGATCATAGTTGCTATGAGAGTGCAATCCTCGACGGTGCAAACTGGTTCCAAAGGGCATACTTTATTACGATTCCTGCGATTCGCCCAATCATTGCTCCATCGGTGTTGATAACAGTGTTTACAACCTTCAAACAATTCGATGTGGTGTACCTGTTGACACAGCAGGCAGGCGCAAAAACAGGTGCTAACATTCACACGATCCTGACTTATGCCTACGAGAATGCATTTATCACAAACAACTATGGATACAGTTCTGCAATCTCTATCCTGATTTTTGTCATTTTGATTCTGTTCTCGATGGCAACCAGCCGCAAAGCAAAGGAGGGGTAACAGATGACGAGACACCAAAAGCGTATGCTCAAACAGGCAATCCAGCAAGTCGGTCTGCATATTTTGTTCATCGTGATCTGTTTCGTCACGTTGATCCCGATCTTGTACGCGCTGTCAGTTTCTTTGAATGCAGACAACAGCCTTGTAAGCTCTGACTTTCGCTTTATCCCAAAGAACTTCACATTACGAAATTATGTTGCGGTTTTTACTGAAGAACCTGTCATGCTGTGGTTCAAAAACAGTATGACGCTGGCGGTGGTTACGGTTCTTATTTCACTGACAGCGTCAATCCCTGCTGCTTATGCATTTTCCCGGATGCATTTTAAGGGGCGCAAGCCGATTCTGAAACAGTTGGTTCTGCTATACTCTTTTCCCTCTGTCCTTTCCATGTTTGCGATTTATACGCTGCTGCGCCCTCTGGGACTGATCAACAGCAAAGTTGGGTTGATTCTGATTTATACCGGAACTATGGCCGAGTTTGCTCTACTGAATATGAAAGGGTACTTTGATACGATACCGCGCGAAATCGAGGAAGCGGCGGAAATAGACGGCGCAAGCGGCATCCAACTTGTCACGCGTATTGTTCTTCCGTTGGCGCGCCCTAGCATCTTGGTCACGGCGGTTATGATCTTGATTTATGTCTGGAACGAATATCTCTTTGCAACGACCTTTATGACAGGTGCCGAGAATTATACACTCGCAGCCGGATTGTACTCTTTGCAGGCAACGGAAATGAGCGGAAGCTGGCCTATTTTTGCAGCTGCTTCCCTGGTGGTCAGTTTGCCGATTCTGATTGTGTTCTTTGCAGTACAGCGTCATATGACTTCCGGTTTGACTGCCGGTGGTGTCAAGGGCTGATTGCCTCAAAATGGGAGATGACACAATGAAATTTGAAGCCATCCAACATATCCCGATGTCACAGCAGGCACACGGGATCGATCCAAACCATGTTGTGTTTCGGCTGCGTGCCGGGCGTGATGATCTAAAGCACTGCACGCTGTTTTATGCGGATCGTGCCTGCCGTCTGACACCGGTTATTTTCTCGTCCGTAGAGATGCAGGTTGAGGCGCAAGACGAATGGTTTGATTACTTCCAAGTTATCTTGGAAAGTCCTTATAAGCGCATCTGTTATTATTTTGAACTCGATGATGGAACACAGAAATTGCTGTATTATGGCGACTTTTTTACAGATCACCGCGTAGATGATCGCTCGGAATACTACCAACTTCCGTTTAATCATCCGGCAGACATTGCAGCACCGCCCGCATGGGCGCAAGACGCAGTGGTTTACAATATCTTCCCAGACAGTTTCGCCACAAGTCATCGCTTTATTTCAGGAAAGCCATCTGAAAAAGAGTGGAACGGCCAGATTACGCACGGAAAACTTGGTGGAACTTTGCGCGGTGTGATTGAGAATCTGGATTATATTCAGGAACTGGGGGCTTCCTGCATATACCTGAATCCGATTTTTGCAGCAGGGGAGTACCATAAATACGATTTGCTGGATTATCATCACATCGATCCCTGCTTTGGCACGGATGAGGATTTTCGGCAGTTGGTCAACGACTGTCATGCACGGGGAATGCGTGTTATTATTGATGGTGTATTCAACCATGTAGGGTGGAATTTTTTCGCCTTTGACGATGTAGTGCGTAATGGTGAAACCTCGAAATATAAAAACTGGTTTTACCATCTTCAATTTCCCGTGGAGAGACCGGAAAATCCTGAAACTTATCCGACCTATGAGTGCTTCGGCTATGAGCGTATGATGCCCAAAACCAACACCTGCAACCCAGAGGTGCAGAATTATTTCTGCGAGGTAGGGCGCTATTGGGTGCGAGAATTTGACATTGATGGTTGGCGTTTGGACGTTGCTAGCGAGATCAACGATGGATTCTGGCGCGCATTTCGGCAAGCGGTGAAGGAGGAAAAGCCAGAGTGCATCCTCATTGGAGAAGTTTGGGAGACCGCCCAGCACTGGCTGAACGGCGATATTTTCGATTCCACCATGAATTACGATTTTCGCAAGCATTGCCGCCGTTTCTTTGCTGAGCAAAGTATCGATGCGGCGGAATTTGACGCCCGTGTGAGCAATATGAGGATGCGGTATAAACTTCCAGTGCTGTATGCTCAGCTTAATCTACTGGACAGCCACGATGTGAGCCGCTTTTATTCACTGTGCGAAAAAGACCCGGCAAGAATGCAACTCGCTGTGCTTTTCCAGATGACCTTTACAGGGATTCCGTCTGTCTTTTATGGTGATGAGCGTGGCATTTATGGATTGCTGGAAGCAGAGTACCGCCATGAAATGACATGGTCGCAGGAGCCGCCGGCCTTAGCAGATTTTTATAAAAAGGCGATGCACCTGAGAACGGAACATCCTGCCCTTTGCAGAGGCGACTACCATACCATTGAGGCTGGAAAGAAAAAAGGACTGTATGGTTATGAACGCGCTGATGAAAAGGAAAAAATCACGGTTTTTCTTAACAATCAAATCACATCTGCTGATCTTCCTATAATGGAAGGGAGGATTTTGTGGCAGCAGGGCTATGAGGCAGAGAGCAACTATCTTGCACCAATGGGATTTGCCATATTCGTACAGGGGGTGTAAAATGTGAGCGTGACGATTCAAGAAGTGGCCGAAGCTGCGGGCGTGTCCAAGGCGACTGTCAGCAAAGTGCTACATAAGTCGTATTCTATATCACAGGAGACCTGTGACCGTGTCAATGCGGTCATCAAGGAATTGGGATATCAGCCGAATCGCCGCGCACAAAGTTTTGCCACTGGTGCGACCAAAACGATTCTTTTTCTGGCAGAAATGCAGCATGGAGTGGGATTTGATAATCCGCATCTGTTTGAAATCATGGCAGGTGTGGAGAACGCGCTTTCTGAAAAAGGCTATGGTCTCATTGTACAGCACAGCACGGCCGTTGAGCTTTTGCAGCATTTTGATGAACTGCTGCAAGGTTCCTATGTGGACGGTGTGATTCTGCACGCATCGGTTGTATCAAAGGATGTGGCCATTTGTTTGGCACATACAGAACTGCCCTACATTGTTGTAGGTGCGCCGGATTTTTCCAATCAACTATGTTGGATCGACACCAATAACTCAGTGGCGGGGCAAATCGCAGTTACACATTTGCGGCGCAATGGATATGACAGAATTGCATTTATCGGTGGTCCCAAAGAAGATACTATTTCTGCGCACCGCTTAAGCGGTGTACTAGCGACCTTAAACGAAAAGATCCCAGCAGGATATTTGAGGGATAGCCCACCTACCAGTGAGGGCGGTGCGGCAGCTGCACGCGCACTGCTGGCGTTGCCAATGCAGCCTAATGCGGTAATTTGCGCAAATCAGTATATTGCTTTTGGCTGCGTAAATGAATTGAAAGTTTCAGGAATACGCATCCCGGAAGATATGGCTGTCATTACGTTTGATGATTTTCCTTTTTCCAAAATCATTGAACCGCAACTGAGTGTTGTGAATCTTGATATGTTTGATATGGGTGAACAGGCTGCGAAAGTTGTTCTGAGGCGAATTCGGACACCGCAGTATCTTGTACAATCTCAAACAACATTGCCGATATTAATAGAACGACAATCAACAAAGAAACTGCTGTAAAGCCAGAAAGCATTAAGCAGGATATCAAAATCAGGAAATACAGCAACCTTTTTGACCCATATGATAGTCGTTCAGCCGTTATACTGCTCTTATTTGATAAATGCTTTTGCGTATGTCAAGAGGGCTGGCACCGTCCAGCCCTCTCTCTTTTTGCCAAAGTTTCCCTCATTTTTCTTGCAAGCAGCCGAAAGTGGCGTGCTTTCAAAACTTTTGTTGACACAGTTCGATTTCTGTGGCAGTGTATTCCAACAATTTATCTTTCGCTGAAGTGCGGTGTCCGCTATCCGTGGCAAACTTTTCAACTGCACCTGCTGCACAAAGACCGAAGCTCAGCGGCTGTGTGAAGATTGGCTTGTAAAACAGGACCGCTGCTACATAAACTAAAAAATGCCGCCGAGGATACCTCCCAACTGGGAAAGCTCCTCGGCGGTATTGGTTTATCGGGTCTGTGCTTTTTCGATGGTGTCCTTTTCCTCTGCAAAAAATCGTTCTACATTTTTCTGCGCCCGAATCAGTTCCAGCATCTCGTTCCGTGCCTTGCGGTAATTCGGGTAGGCTGCTTTCTTTTTGGTCAGCAGCTCTGCAAACTCCGCATCCAACTCCTTGACCTTGGGCAGCTTCTGCAGGCCTACCTCGTCAAAGGCAGCTTTCGCCGCCTTGTGCAGGGTGATCTCCTCCTGATGGGCTTCCAGAAAGGCTTTGCTGTACCCAGCTTTCCGATAAGCGGCGTATACCTCACGGGTCTTGGCATAGTTGATGATGTGGGTTTTCAGCACGGCAATTTCCGTCAGCCTTGCTTCTGCTGCCTTGATGGAATCTCCCATAGCATGATAGCGTTCCGTTGCCGCCGCTGCACGCTCCCGCAGTTCCTCGGCACTGCTGATCTTCTGCTCCTGTAAAAACAGCAGCGTCTTGGACATCTCTTTCAGATTGAACTTGGTTACCCACTTTTTGTAACCAACGCTTTTGCCCTCTGCCATTTTCTCCTGAATGTCCACCAGCAACTGGAAAGGCTGTTCTTTGGGCGGCTGCTTCTGATAGGGGTGGTGCTTCGCCTTTCCCTCCAGCACCGCCTTGATCTCGTCCTCGTCATAGCCGGTACCCAGTGTGCGGAAACGGATAAATCGTTTCTGCCCCTTGCCCTTCACCGCCGTGTGCTTTCCACGCTTGACTTCAAAACCCTGCTGTTCCAGCTTTTGCAAAAACGTTTCGTAGTCCCCCGGCTTCCGCGCAAGGATTGTTGTGTCGATGGTTCCGCACAGGCGGTCACGGTTACTTTCTTTCGGCGGGTAAACGATGCGCTTCTGCCGTTCCCGATAAGGTTTGTACTCGATGGTGGAGAGCTGATGTTCCAGACAAATCAGGTCGCTCAACCGCTGTACCGCAAAGGTGGAGAGCCAGAAATTTTGAACTTCTGGGTCCCATCCAAGGCAGTGGAATTATAAATAATGTGGTTGTGGATGTGCACCCAGTCGGTGTGGGTGGCAACGATAAAAGCGTGCTTGCCCTTCAAAAAACGTTCGGCAAACTCGTAGCCGATGCGGTTGGCTTTCTCCGGCGTAACCTCACCCGGCTTGAAGGATTGCCGCACCTGATAAGCGATCACATCACTTTTCTGGCTGCGCCCGGTGGTCTGCTCATACAGCCGTTTCGTTAACAGAAATTCTTCGTCCACGGTCAGCGGGCTGCACTCATAGCTGCTGACCAACTCTCCCTTGTTCGTTTTGTCAGGATTCTGCGCATAGTCCGTGCGGCTTTTCAGGCAGGCCGCAACCGACTTGCCCTTGTTTTTGTGCAGCGCGATCAAACGTGTTGCAGCCAATTCTACCACCTCGTATAATAAAATAGTAGTATTTATAGACTGCTCTCCAGTGGAATGCTACAATAAGTTCAGGATGCTGTGGATTGGTATCTTGCAGCTGCATGATTTTCTCCTGAGCCTGAGCTAATTCCAACAGAAACTTAGCTGGCGCAGCGAACCCTTGACGAACCGAAGCATTCAAATGCTATCCTGTTTGAGCGAGGGCTGGCTGGGCTTGCTTTGCTGTTCTCTCCGTCGCCCTCGCTGCTCTGATTCCAGCATTTGAATGCTGTTTGTCAGGGGCAGCGGTCGGTTGGCGGATTTTTTCATTTTGGGGCTTGACTTTTAATAGTTAGTCTCCCGTGCAGCAGGGTGATTTTAGCGGTCATGCTCTGCCGGGGGCTTGGTGCGGGGCTTTTCTGTGGGCGGTTCATCGGGCACCGGCAGCACCAGCAGACGGTTGCCCAGTTTCAGAAAGGCTTCCGGCTGATGAAAAAGCTGCTCGTACTTCTGCGCCAGTTCCGGGGTCAGGGATGAAAAATCCTCCTCGCCCAGCCCCACCACCAGAAAGTCTCCGGCAACGGCATCGTACATCTGCCCGTTTTCATCCCGCAGGGCACGGTTCAAGGGCAGACCCATGAGCTTACCATCGTCATTGCAGATGATAGCCACCGGGTCTGCAAAGGGGTAAACAGCAGCAATCGTGCCGCCCACCGCCTCCTGCAAGGCTTTCAGGTTGTTGTCAATCTCGACCTGCTGCGGATGCTGTCCCGGTGAAATTTTCAGCACCGAAAGGATATTTTCATTCTGTTCCATTATCATTCTCCTCAAAGATGGTGCTCTCCTGCCCGACATGGGCGGCGTTCAGCAGAGCCGCCACGAAGAAGCCGAAAATAGCACCTGCCTCAAAAAGGCGAAACCGATAAAAAGTTCAGCATGGCACACCTCAGTCGATGCAGATACAGGTCAGCTTCTGCCCATCTGCCATCAGGGTGGTGCTGTGACTTTCCAGATAGGTCTGAAAGCGATAAATGTCCTCCACTGTCAGGGATACGATGGCGTTGTGCCCATCGGTGCGGTAGAAGATGACCGGGCCGGTCAGGTACCGCTTGCCTGCCAGCTTGAGGACCTGTGCCGGATTGTAGCTGATAAACAGCGGCGCACCTTTCACGGAGATCAGGGCATCGTCCTCGTCAAAACAAGGCAGAATGGAAGGGGCATCCTCCTCCATGATAATAGTGAGTTCCATGTCCGGGCCGATGGCGGCAAGGTAGACATTCTCGCTTGCCATTTCGCTCAAACAGGATGCCGCCTGCTTCAACACAGACAAAATGTTTACATCCACCGTGATCTGCGGAGTGTGAGCTGCGGAGCGAAAAGGAATCGTATTGTTCATAGGCGTTACCTCCAAATTTTTGCAAACAAAAAAGACCCCATGGGGTCTTACGTTACGGTCAGCGCTCGTTGCGGCGCTGTTGCTTTTTCTGCCACGCATCCAAAAGCTGAATGATTTTTTCTTCCATTTGCCGAGGCGTATAGCTGCGTGGAAAGTATTTTCGCAGGATGTCGTTTTTGATGGTCACAGTGTCTTTCTCGCTCTTTTTCTCCTGCCCCATCACATCAAAGGCTTTTTCGTAGCTGAACTCTCCCTGCTGAGCCATCTTTTTTAGTTGCTGCGCCTGCGATAAGGACGGCGCATTCTGGGTGTCGTTCATTGCTTCTAAAAAAATCCCGCTGTTGGCTTTCGTCCAAATAGGACAGCTCCACAGCGGGATTGAAGGAGATTTTCTTTTCATCTACCATGTCCAGTAGTTCAGGAATAAGGTTTGTCAAACGGATAAAACGCTGGATTTGGTTGCGGCTTTCACCTGAATCCTGCGCTACTTTTTCATCCGCTCGCAACTTCGTCCCAATTTGGGACGAAGTTAAATCCGACCTAGCACCTTGATTTTTTAGAGCTTCCAGCTTCATTTTGTAGGCGAAAGCCCTCTCGCTGGGCAGGATGTGTTCACGCTGAAGGTTGGAATCCACCATCAATATCACAGCAGCATCGTCCGACATCTGCCGCACGATAACCGGCAGGGTATCCAGCCCGGCAAGTTTAGCCGCATACTGGCGGCGGTGCCCGGAGATGATCTCATAGCCGTCACCGTCCGGGTGGGGGCGGGCAATCAGCGGAGCCAGCACGCCGTACTGTGCGATACTCTCCACCGTCCGTGTCATGGCTTCATCGTCCAGCACCTTAAAAGGGTGGTTGGTGAAGGGGTGCAGCGCATCAATGGGAATCTGCTGAACCTGTTCCCGCTGCTGCTCCTGCCGGGATTCCTCGGTTGAGAAAATGTCATCTGCCCCTTTCAGCGACACGTTTAAGCTGCCTTTCGGCATTCGCCATCACCTCCTCGGTCAGAGATTTATAGGCTTCTGCCACCTTACCCTTGGGGTCATAGGCAAAGATACTTTTGCCTGCCGCACTGGTTTCTGCCGCTCGGACTGACCGTGGGATGGTCTGTTCGAACACCTTCAGATGCTTTCCGTATGCCTGCCGGATCAGATTTCTGATCTGCTTTCCGTAGTTGGTACGGCTGTCGGTCATGGTCAGCAGAATGCCCTCGATTTTCAGCTTGGGGTTGATCTTCCGCCGGACCTTCTGCACGGTCTGCAAAAGTTGCTCCAAGCCTTTTGCAGACAGGTACTGTGCCTGCACAGGAATCAGAGCAGCGTCTGCCGCCGCCAGTGCGTTAATCGTCAGCATCCCCAGCGAGGGCATACAATCCAGCAGAATAAAATCGTACTCCCGTTTGGCACTGTCCAGCACCTGTTTCAGCATCTTTTCCCGATTCATACTGTTCACGAGGGCCACTTCCAGCCCTGCCAGTTCGATGTTTGCCGGAATCAGGTCAACGCCCTCTGCATGGTGCAGGATGCCTTCACCGGGCGGAATGCTCTGGTCGTTCATGGCTTTTGCCATCAGGGTGGAGAGGGTGATGGGCAGTTCGTCGGGCTGCTGCCAGCCCATGCTGATGGCAATGTCCGCATGGCGGGCAAATATAAATCTGCACGCAGTGCACACGACTAGCCATAGGAGCGAAGCGACTATGGTCAAGCTGCCCTGTGGGTCAGCGTCCACCAGTAGAACCTTCTTGCCCTCCATCGCCAGCCCGATGCCCAAATTTTCACAGGTAGTGGTCTTGCCGGTGCCGCCTTTCTGGTTGACGATGGCTATTGTGATGGCTATTGTGGTTGCTTTCTTTGAAATTCTCATCACCTCCGATTCGCTAAGTCGTGGTTGGTTTGGTTCTGATAGGAAAGCTGCATCGTGGTGGGTGCGTTGTACAGAGAAGCGAGCAGGTATTGTTTCATGTTTCGGATCGGATTGCTGTTCTCTGCAAGGCACTTCAGCACAAAGCGGATATGGTCGGCGTTCAGCTTCATAAACCGGCTGCGTACTACCTCGGCGGGCTTATCATCCCCGGCAATGTGCAGCAGCTTGCGGTTGGTGGCACAGGTATCCACCAACAAATCTACGATCTGATAGATGGTATCCTCATCGTCCGGGCAGAGCCGGAGCAGAAGTTCCACCTCTAAAGACTGAGAAAAAAATTCTTCCAGTTGGGTGCGTTTGCTCATCTCATCCGATTCTTCAGAATAGAAAGGATCAGTCTCACTCATTTCAGTATCATTCTCTTTAGTCTTATTACATCGTGATTTTGAAGGGTCTTGAGTTGCGTTTTTGAAGCCTCCAGAATCGTGAAAATCACGATTCTGGAATATTGATTTTGACGATTCTGCCGAAAAGTTCTTCACATACACCAAACTTGGCTTTCCCAGACCTCTTCGTTTTCGTTCAATCAAACCAAACTTTTCGAGTTCCCGGAGCAGCTTGGTCGCTTTGTTGTCTGCGCAACACAACGCCCTCTTGACATCCTCTATCGTGAAGATAATGAACACCCGGTTCTGCTCGTCCAGCCAGCCGTTTTTCACAGACAGGCTCATGCGGTCCAGCAGGATGCCGTACAGGGTTTTGGCATCGGTTGACAGATCTTGAAACCGCTGCTCCTGAAAAAGAGCCTTCGGAATGCGGAAGAACGAAAAGAGTTCTCCGGCCTGTCCGTAAAAGTAGTCAAGGGTCATACGGTTGTGTCAAGGGCTGAAAGCAACAATGAGATATAAACATTGTAAAAAAACCTCCGATGAAAAAATTTATTGAGGAATGAAAAAAGCGCAACTTCGATTTTGGCGGTCGAAATTGCGCTATGTAATTTGAAATAGAAGAGTATTGACTCACTTTAGCGGCATGAATGATATAAGACATCTTGACAGCAGGTAAATCCGACTGTAAAATACAGCCAAATGAATTCTGTGCCTAAATTGTTCTCATGCAGCTATGCTGATTGTTGGACAGAAAAACACTTTTCAACCGAATTTGGCGTATTAACGCCAAATCATACCCATTCACACACGCTTTTCTGGGGGTGCGTTTCAAGGTGGTTCGGGAGAGCGCTTGCATGGCATGCAAGAGGTCACCGGTTCGATCCCGGTATTCTCCACCAAAAAGACACTGCACAGTTTGTGCGGTGTCTTTCTTTTTGCACGTTTGCTGCGTGAGTGAAAAACAGGAAGATGAACGGTGCCGATCGGAGTTTTGACGATTTGCGGCGCTGTCCTGATGCAGTAAACCGTAAGATAAAAGCAGAAGACGCTCTTCCCGGATGGAAAGGGCGTCTTCTGCTTTTTCAGCCGTTCTTCACGGCCGCCGGAGCCGGCTGGGCAGAGGCCGTGTCAAGGCCGACGAGATATTCCGGATCGACCTTGTCCTGTGGTTTCTTTTTTGATAGCATGGTGATTTGCCCCTCCTAAGAGATCTCGCGGGGAGCACTTCTCCCTATCTGACAGGGAGAAGTATATATTCCAAATCTTAGGAAATGCCCGAGAAATTTATTAAGAAGGACGTAAGAGGTTTGAATTTTTTATGAAAAAGTTTCACGGGACGTAAAAGCCTCTCCCTTTGGGAGAGGTGTCACCGCAGGTGACGGAGAGGGCAAGGATGCTGAAGAAAAAGTTTAGACACAGCGATAGTATCGCTCTGACAAAAGAGCTTGCTTATCGCAGTGCGGCGGCTCTGCCATCCGCAGATTGCGGATATGCACCATGACGGTGCCGTTGGAGACGTAGAAATACGGCTCGCCCCACACGGTCTCGTAGATGACCTGCACCGGGAAGATGCGCTGGGGGCTCTGCATCAGCAGCTTGAGGATCTTGTACTCGGTCTCGGTCAGGTCGGCCTCCTGCTCGTCCACCCAGACCCGGCTGCAGTCCAGTGCGATGCGCACGCCGTCCCGGATGTCTGGGTCATCCTCTACGATCATGATGGTCTGCATAGTCTATGATTCCTTTCCTGTATTGCATAGTATCCGTATAGCAGATTTTCTGCATTGTGGACAGCTTATCACATACTTCTTGGGATTTGTGGGATAAGAACCGAAGGAATTCTTAAGAAAGCGGCCATTTTGCCTCTTGCGGAGTGGGGCGGGGGAGAGTATCCTTATAGAAGAATACACAGGAAGTGAGGGTATCCCTATGCACAAAAAAGTATTGGTATGTCTGCCCCTGAACGACGCCCACCGCGCCGCGCTGGAGGCATCCGTGCCGGAATTTGAATTCCGTTTCAACGCGCTGGACGATGTCCACGCCGAAGATGTGCTCTGGGCCGACATCGTGCTGGGCAACGCACCGGTGTCGATGATCCGCCAGAACAAGCACATCGAGTGGTTCCAGTCCAACTCCGCCGGCCCCGATGCCTACCTGAAGCCCGGCGTCCTGCCCGAAAACTGCATGGTGACCAACGCCACCGGTGCCTACGGTCTGGCCATCAGCGAGTGGATGCTGGCCATGTGGCTGGGCATCCAGAAGGATATGTTCCTCTACCGCGACCGCCAGAACCAGCGCCAGTGGGCTCCCATCGACCGCCCCGTGAGGGGCATCACCGGGGCGCGGGTGCTCTGCGTCGGCATGGGCGACATCGGCTCCAACTTCGCCC
>OBAB01000277.1_pt1 | contig 41887 bp, 40 predicted proteins | sample 1516501 | NCBI WGS metagenome assembly OBAB01 (sample SAMEA2579906, study PRJEB22360) | human gut metagenome
ATTGAAAATTTCAAAGAATTTTCAGGGTTGTTTTACTGTTCAGTTATCAATGTTCGTTTATCAATACCGGCTTAAAAGCCGTTGTTGATTTGTTTTATTTCGTTACCGCTGTGGGCTGTTTTTGTTGCCCTCGCTCGCGGCGACTTGATTATAATATCACCAATGGGACAGGTTGTCAACATTATTTTTCAAGTTTTTTGTTATTTTTTTGAAAGTTTTTGCCTTTCCATCAAGAATCCCAGTGTTTATGCGGGTTTGCGGCATTTTTACTTTTTTAAAACGAATGTGTAAAGCGCATTCCCTCGCCAAACGCAGCCACTTGCGACAAACTACAGCTTCGCGCGAGTGTGCATCACCGGCACATAATTCCTTTTATGTAATAGGAAATTCTATTGGAATTTCCTATTACATAAAAAAACAGACAACTACCGGAAATTATCCCGGTAGTTGTCTGCCAAATCATTTTATTCTTGGTGTTTCTTCTATATATTATTGTGCATCCGCTGCATATACATTTTCATTTTCTGCTTCTTTTTCCCTGAAGATATTTCTAAACAGGAAACGTACAAATGGTCCGGCAAAAAACAGCTGCCAGCAGAATGCCATCGGGAAGTTCAATACCGTCGTTTCTAACCACACGGCAATAATCTGTGAACCGGCATTTTTAAATAACAGTGTTGCCACCAGACTCATCAGCGGACACATCCATATTACAGATACTACAGAAATTGCCAGCACCAGATGAAAAGGATTGTCCTGTCCTACACGCACAATTTGGAACGCTTTCTTTTTTGCAAGATTTCCTACAATAAAGAAATCCAATACAAATGCAGCCGGTCCCATAATAACCAGTTCATGAAAAGCTGATAAAAAAACCTCGTTGCTCATTCCACCTATATTTAATGCAATGTTATAACAGATCATGGCATATACCATGACAAACACCATTAATATAGTAAATACTACTTCCTGAAACTTTGTTTTTGGCATAAAAAATCCTCCTTAAAATAATACGTACATCATCAGAATTTCTGTGTTGTTCGTTATCATTCTAAGGAGAATGTGTCGTTTCCAATATAACCAATTATTCTGTTGTAACGTCTGTTATCTTACAATGTCTTTTAAAGATTGTCAACATTTTTATGTCAGAATCCTCGTACGGAATTTCCCGTAATACTTTTGCCATATAAGTTATAACAGACTTCTACTGTAACCGGATATCCTGAATATATTTAGAATTCACCATAATATATCTGCCACGCGTTCCCATCGGCAGCACGGATTCAATCGGCAGATCAAAATTCTGGGTAGTCAGCATTTTCCCTTTCAGATTCATAACCGCAAAAGTAGATGCATTACTCATCAATACACTTTTTCCGTCAAACTGTATTGTATCATATTGTGTATTAAATGTTGTTTCACAAACTTCTTTTGCGGATGTATCATAAACAACCAGCTTATAAATATCCCCTGAATCAGAATTTTTTAACACAATCCCAATATAACCGTTTCCAAAAAAGACCCGCTCGATTTCACTGTCAATCCGAATCTCTTTGGTCAGCGACGGATACTCTTTAATATGATAAATGCTCAATACATCTTCACCAACCGCAACTGCTGTCGTACTGTTTAAAAATTCAACATCACCGACAATTGTACTGTCATAATGGTTAAATCCACCTACTACACGCTCCGTTTCATTTTGTCCGACTTCCGAAAAGTTGTAAAAAACGACATTGGTCTTGATGCTTTCACCACTGACATACAGATATGAAGCAATCAGTTTTGTTGCATCTTCTGAAATACTGATATCAAGCGGATATCCATCCCCTGCAAGCGTGGTCTTAACAGTGTAAATCTTACTGCCATCCGTATTATAGAGATTGATATAATTTGCTGTGGTATCTTCTAATACTGCCGCAACAATTCCCTGCTTTGCAACTTCTATCTGGGAAATTGACAGCGATGTATCTACAGAACCCACCATCCCCTGCACGCCAAACATATAAATTGTGCTTCCATTCACATCTCCGACGGCTGCCCATTCACCACACACTTTGATGTGCGGATTCTGCATGGAAAATGTCTGGTTCCATTCCGCAATACCTTTCGCATTATAATATGCCGCACCATCATTGCTGTACCGGATATAACCATCTGCAAAAGCTTCATATTTTGCAGATTCTGTATCATCCCTGTTGACAGAATGAAGCACGGTGTACTGTGAATATGTACGTCCGTCCAGCAAAAACAATGCTGCAAGCACAAGAATAAAAACCGCTGCCGCCGTAATCAGACAGCCAACCAGTACATTTCGTCTGTGCCGCTTTATTTTTTCCTTGACATATTGTTCATCCAATGTATCTTTTTCTTCTTCCGGACTTCTAAGCCGGATTACCTTGCCAGAATCTGTCTGTTTTTCTTGTCCATTAAATCTGGACTTTCCTGATATAATATCAGCCATCCGATTATTCCTTTCTATCAAAGGCATTGCACCCTATACTGATATTTATTATACAGTATCAGACAAAATATTCAAGGAAGTTTTATCTCTTGTCCCACATATAATTGGTCCGCATCTTCTAAATGATTCAGCGCAATGACCTCACTGAATTTAGAAATGCTGCCATAATATTTTTTGCAGATGCCCATGACCGTATCCCCATCCTGAACCGTATAAGTTTCATACGCAGCGCCAGCCTGTACATCCTGTGCTGCTTCTGTCTGTACCTGCGGTGCTGTATCTGTTTCCTCAGCCTGTCCATTCTGTACCTGTCCACTGCCTGCATGATTAATTTCCGGATTTGCGGCTATACTGCTCTGACCGGAAGGCTGGGTATCCGGCATGACTCCCTCTGTCTGTACCGGTGGCTGCTGCACATCCGTCTGTGCAGACTCTGCCTGCCGGGTCGGATATACATTTCCATCCAGTTTATTTACCGATACAACGCCTCCGGCTGTATCCTCCCCCTCACTGCCATTGTCATTCATGTTGGACATCTGCAATGCAATACTGCTTAATGACTGATCCAGATTTTTCATTTTTTCATAGCTGTTCATCAGGTTAATACCGATTACCAGTACCACGACCACCATAAATGAACTGATACCGTACATAAAAACGGCATTTTTCTTTTGAAGCTTCTGTTCTTCTTTTTCGTTAATAATGGCACGGATTGATTTCATCACTTTATCTTTTTCCGGCGCCTCCACAGATTTTACACCGCGTTTTTGCAGCATATACTCCTGCATTTCATAATTCCTCTCATAAAAGCACACATAGCCTTTTTGTTTTTTCAAATCTCCGTTTTCAAACAAATAAAAATTCTCATCTTTTTCTGCCTTATTAATAAGGTACATCGTTTTCATGTTTCCCGCAAAATTATCCAGATGTACACGGCGCAGATACTGCATCCGTTCTGTTGTAACATCCGGAAGCGCAGCAAACCAGCCCACAACCTGCAAATTCGGAAAATATTTCTCAACATCTGCATAAATGCCATTCCACACTTTTTCATCAAAATAGATATCCTGTCTGCCGTCTTCCCCTGAATGTCTTGCCTTAATAACCCCTTTAATAAACAGACATTTTTCTTCACCGGATTTCTGACATTCTCCGAGGAGTACCCCCGATTGTTCTTCCTGCGGTGTTCCATAAGCAATTGAACGAATATATGTAAAAGCATAATCTTCTATATAAATTTTGCGGTCTGAACTGACATCTCCAATCTGCTTAATGTTTTTTGGTCTTCTGATTGCCGTATTTTTTTCATTTTTTTCGTTTTTCTCTTTTGCTTCATCATCTCCATTACAAATTATTTCTATCATAGCGGCTCCTCCTTTTGCCATACAGTATCTATCCTGCATATTATCACTGATAAAACAAAAATCTTATCACATTTTGTCACCCGCTAAAATTTTTTCTGTTTTTCTTTTTTTCGCCGCATAAATTTTTCAAAAATTACATACATTAAAGTTATATTCTCTATGTGAAAGGACGACTTTTATGATTCATTACTTTGACGCTTCCCGCTTAACTGCTGTTGATTCGATATGTTTCCACCTGAATATACTGCTAAAAAAATATGTACTTCCCGGTCAGCCTGTCATTGTAATGTGCATTGGCAGTGACCGTTCTACCGGTGACAGTTTAGGTCCGCTTGTCGGCTATAAGTTGTCTAAATTTACATTTGAAAATGTACATGTTTACGGCTGTCTGCAGTCACCGATTCATGCAGCTAACCTTTCTGCCGCCATTGATAAAATCCGTAGACAACACTCGCGCCCTTTTATCATCGCCTTAGATGCATCTCTTGGCAAAAAAGAACACATCGGTTTTATCACCATCGGGACAGGTCCTTTAAAACCGGGACTTGGGGTAAAAAAAAAGCTGCCCGAAGTAGGAGATATCCATATTACCGGCATTGTAAACAATTCCGGCGCTACAGATCATGTCCTGCTTCAGACAACCCGTTTATCCATGATTATGACACTGGCAGATACGATTACTGCTGCGCTGGTTCAGACATTTCTTACAAATGCTTCTCCCGATACACTGCAAGTGCCTGCGCAACCGTTGCTGCACCGCCAGATATCATAACCTGTTTTAATTCCGTCAGTTTTTCAACTGTCACATATTCTTTCCCAAGATATGCTTCATAATTCGATGAAATATAGATGCGCTGTTCCTTTATCAGATTTTCCAGCTTTAAGTTCTCGGCTGATTTTTTATCCAGCTCTGCCTTCATTGCATTAATCCGCTCATTCTCCCTGCCTTCGATTTCTGCAATGATATCCGGCTTCACCGTCATTTCAAAATCTTCCAGCGCCTTTTCCTTTTCCTGTTCAATACGCTTCATATCTTCTCGGATTTCGTTCATTTTATCATCGAACTCATGAAGTCCATACATTTCTTCATTACTGTCCGTTTTGATATTTTTTGCAATCTTCTTCATCTTTTTGTGGTTGCTGCGTATCTGTTCTTTGAGTTTTTTTGCCATGTCAATCGTTTCCGCGTGACGTACAAGCGTCTTTTCCACAATCATCTTATTGGTAAAGGACTGGATTAAAATTACTACAACATAGTACAAAATCATTCCCCACAACGGAAACTGTGGTATTACGCTTAACAAAAAAGGAACTGCCGCATATACTAATGCGATACACAACAGGTAAATCAATACATCTGTCATGCGCTTTGTTCTGTAAAGTGCAATATAAATGCGGCTGTTACAAAACATCGGTATGTTTTCCTGTGCAAATGCATCTTTTACCTGATTTTTTAATGCTTCATTTTCCTTATGGATATGTGCTGTTTCCGCGGCAATGCGTTCTTTTACGCCTGCCAGCTTTGCTTTATCCCTCTTGTTTTGGACTTCCTTTAACTTTTCCCTGTCACCTGCGATTGCCTTGTCAAAGCCTGCGCAGACTGCATCCGAACTATCTTTGACTCTGCTGTCAATTTCATCCTGTACAGCCTGCTGTGCTTCTTTTGTGTTCTTTGCAATATCCCCGATGCTTTCAGCCAGTCTGCCCTGCCGCTCGATGGTTTCTTTATGCACATTTAAATCATTTATCATCTGGTCAAGAACATTTACATCACCAGCCAGTATATTCTGCTCTGCCATCATTTTCTCCATTCTTACACGTTACTTTATGGATAAAACGTCTATTACTGATGGTTCCGATAGAAATTAATCAGACATCCATCAAGAATAATCTGTCTTTCATCATCTGTAAGTTCACCAAGACGCAGTGTAAATTCTTTCATTTCTTTATTTACAACATATGCCTTTACTTCCGAAGTCTTTTCCTTTACTGCCTTTGCAATTTCAGGAATAAAGATATAATCTCCATTTGTAAACGGAAGACCGCCTTCATCAATAATAAATGGAAGCATACCCCAGTTAATCAGATTTGAACGGTATCTCTTTGTAGCGTATTCATTTGCAATATTTGCCCATCCGCCGAGAACCTTCTGACAGGATGCTGCCTGTTCTCTTGCTGAACCGTCGCCCGGTTTTACCGCAAAGATAGTGCTTCCGACACCGACATTTTCCTTACATACGTCATAAGTTTCTTTAATCTTGTGCATAATATCACGCAGCTCCGGTAAAGCTTCGCCCATGCACTGTCCGGCTTCTCTTGCTTTTTCTGCCTTCTGTACTTCCTTTGCACGGCCAACATATGCTGGGTCTTTTCTGGATAATGCAAACTCCGCAAGTCCTAACGGGTTAGAACGGAACGAAGAAGTTTCTCCGGAAGGAATCAGTTCATCTGTTGTTGTAACAGGGTCGTGAATTTCTGAAACCACTTTAATAATCAGATTTTCAGGTAATGCAACCATTTCCGGCCAGTCTTTGATGTTTGGTCCAAACTGGATTTCCTGATCCGGATCTGCAACACCCTTGCTGTCAAATACGCGGTTTGCATAAATTGTCTTATCAAAATGATAGGTCGGACCTGTAAATTCCACATCACAATCCGTTGCTGCTGTAAGATACCCCTTATTGGCTGCTGTTGCCGCAATAGAACGTGCATCCATTAATGCAACGGAAGCAATCTGTCCCTTCTGCAGCTTAGAACCTTCTCTGTTCGGGAAGTTTCTTGTAGAGTGTCTGATTGAGAATGCGTTATTTGCCGGTGTATCACCTGCGCCGAAGCACGGTCCGCAGAATGCTGTCTTTACGATTGCACCTGTTGCCATTAAGTCCGCAAGTCTTCCGTTCCGTGCAAGTTCCATATAAATCGGTGTACTTGCCGGATATACACTTAATGTAAATTCGTCTGCACCGATAGAACGTCCTCTTAAAATATCTGCTGCCGCACAGATGTTTTCAAAACCACCGCCTGCACAGCCCGCGATAATACCCTGATCCACATACAGCTTACCGTCATGAATCTTGTCTGTCAGCTTAAAGTCTACCTGTCCGTCTAAGCTGACAAGAGCCTTCTTTTCACAGTCGTGGAGGATATCTTCAAGATTTGCATTGAGCTCATCAATTGTATATGTATTGCTTGGATGGAACGGCATTGCAATCATCGGCTTAATCTTGCTTAAATCAACCTTTACTACACCATCATAGTACGCAACACTGCCCGGATTGAGTTCCTTATAGCTTTCGCTTCTTCCGTGAATATCATAAAATTCCTGAATCTTTTCATCTGTTCTCCAGATAGAAGAAAGACATGTTGTTTCAGTTGTCATAACATCAATACCGATTCTGAAATCTGCGCTTAAATTAGAAACACCCGGTCCTACAAATTCCATAACCTTATTCTTTACATAGCCGTTTCCGAATACCGCACCGATAATTGCAAGCGCAACGTCCTGAGGTCCTACACCCTTTGCCGGTTCTCCTGTCAGGTAGATTGCCACAACACCCGGCATATTAATATCATAAGTCTTATTCAGCAGCTGCTTAACAAGTTCCGGACCGCCTTCACCCATTGCCATAGTACCTAATGCACCATAACGGGTATGACTGTCAGAGCCTAAAATCATCTTACCGCCTTCTGCCAGCATTTCTCTTGCAAACTGGTGGATAACTGCCTGATGAGGTGGTACATAAATTCCGCCGTACTTCTTTGCACAGGTCAGACCAAACATATGGTCATCTTCATTAATTGTTCCACCAACGGCACAAAGACTGTTATGACAGTTGGTTAAAACATAAGGAATCGGGAACTTTTCCAATCCTGATGCTCTTGCTGTCTGTATAATACCGACAAATGTAATATCATGGGATGTCATTTTATCGAACTTAATCTTTAACTTGTCCATGCTGCCGGAAGTATTATGTGCATTTAAAATACCATAGGCAATTGTATTCTTTGCTGCTTCTTCCTTAGAAGGTGCTGCGTTTCCCAGCTTTGCTGAGAGTTCTGCTGCTGCATTGCTGCCATCTTCAATGATTTCTGTACCATTTAAAAGATAAGCGCCGCCTTTGCTTAATTCAATCATTCTCTACCTCTTTCCTGTCAGTTGACAACTTCATATCTATTATTTTACTATCAAAATCTTTTTTGTGCAAGACCTTACAGACCTGCTGCAATTTTTTCCTTTAATTCGTTGATTTCATCAGCGTCTGCTTTGCCCGGAGTCCAGCCAATGTTTACGGTATCGCCCTTGTATCTTGGAATAATGTGCATATGAAAATGAAATACTGTCTGTCCTGCAATTTCACCATTATTCTGTACAATATTTAAACCTTCACAGCCCAGTGTTTCTTTCATTGCCTTTGCGACTTTTACCGCTACCTGAAATACATGTGCTGCTGTTGCATCGTCCATTGAGTAAATGTCATCAAAATGATTCTTCGGCAGAATCAGTACATGACCTTTTGATGCTGGATTCAAATCAAAAATCACTTTTACTACATCATCTTCATATAATGCATTGGTTGGAATATCCCCATTGCTTAACTTACAAAATATGCAATCGTCTTTTTTCATCGTCCTTGCCTCCATAAAATTTGTAACTTTTTGTCGAAATCCTTTTGTTTACAGGATTCTTCGACAAGTATATACTTTACTATGATAACGTAAACCAGTATTTATCGCAATGTATTTTTATACCAAACACCGATAAACCTGAAATTATTTCCCAAAAGCACCTGCAAAACAAGGAGAAAAGTAATAATATGAACAAAGAAGATTCTTTTTACATGGACACATTAGAAAAAACACAGCCTGAAACCTTTGATTTTATCAATCATCTCTCAGAACAGTGCCACAGTGAACTTTCCTTTGCTTCTCACGAAATCAATAACCAGCTCTCGTTTATCAGGAGTTCCTATCAGCTGATTTCCAAAAAGCACCCGGAAACCAAAGACTTTCCGTTCTGGGCAGAACTGGGCGATGCCGTAAACCACATCATTTCTTATATGGAACGCACCGGTCTGTACCGTTATAGTTTTAAATATGTTCCTGCAAAATTAAATCTTACGGAATTTCTTTATTCACTACCTGATGTCTTTGATGAACAATTCCCAAACCGCGCAAATGCCTTTCAGTTTGATACGGATACACGCAATATCTTTATCTGTGCCGATTCCAAACGACTGTTGTCCGCATTTTTGGAACTGCTTTCCAATGCCACCGAAGCAGACAATTCCTGCGGCAGTATACAGATTCATTCCCATGTCAATGCCTGTGGTCATACGGTGACAGTATCTGTCACCGGAAAGGGCAGTCTTTCTGAAATTAATCCAAGTGAAATGCAGACCAATCCGCTGATTGATGCTGATGCACCGCTGACCGCACAGCTTAGCACTCCATTTTTCAGCACAAAAGAAAATCACGCCGGTCTTGGTCTGTCCATTGTAGCCCAGGTCTGCCACACACATCACGCAGGATTTGAACTTTACAGCCGGAACGGCTTTACAACTGCCGGCATCACTTTTCCGATTCTTGCAATGGATGATATGCGTAATACCATTTAAACACAAGTTTGGGTCTAGGCGGTAAAAGTAAATAATTCATCTAACATACGAAGTGTTTTTAAATTACCTCTTGCTGTCATCTCACCTGTCATAAAGGCTTTGTGGAATGAACTTCTTCCGTCAATCAATTTATCAAAAGTATCTTTATCCATTCTGCAGATTACATCTGCTGCCGGATTTTCACCAAATGATACATTGACCCGTCCGCCTGCCGCATCAATCAGAATATTCTTGTTCTTATCTGTAATTGTCAGCATATACGAACTGTTAACACGGCACTGCGGATTAACATGCTGCATAAAAGAATCAATATAATAATGACCCCCGCCGTTTTTCTCATCGGTCAGCAGTTCTTTGTATATGCTTGCAAGTGATTCAATATCTTTTTTCTGTGTCTGTACAAATTCATCATCTGATGCATACTTTGACAGCTGTTCACTTTCCTGTGGTGTAAAATTAATCGTATCTTTAATAACATTATTTTTAATTGCCTGGCTGCTTGTCGGCAGTCCTTTTCTTTTCTGTGAAACTGTTCTGTAGATTGTTTCCGCATAATTTTCGATAATCCCCACATAATCTGAATTAAATTCAAATTCCGTCGTATCATCTACATAGGCATTCAGCGCCGGTGCTACCCGTCCGCCGATAATTTCCCACGAATTTGCAAGAGCAAGCGAAACCTCACGTTCGCCATATGTCTTTGCCATAACAACCGGGAACATGTAGACCTTTCCAATCTGGTCCTTATCCCCATACAGCCAGCAGGAATCCAGAAAACTCTGCATATATCCGCCCATTCCAAGCCATTCAACTGTTGTTGCCAGTACGACTGCATCTGCTTCCGTGACTGTCTGTGACAATGTCGTAATTGTATTTTTCATCTCGTAGAGATTGTATCTTGTAACATTTACATTGAGTTCTTCTAATACTTCCTGGATTTTACCCATTACAAAAATTGTAGGGTCATCTACCATACCCCTGCCGCCATAATAAATATTAACTTTCATCAAATTCTCCATTCCTGAGCGAACCTGTCACAATGCATCCATGAAAAAACTCCGCCCGTTTTTCATCTGCCATCAGGGCTATCTGCTTTCGCCCAAAAACAATATAGCCAACATCAAGTTACTGCTTTTAAATGCAGCACAACTATGGAGAATATAGCATAAATACTAGCTTTTTTCAACCTTGTACAGGAGGTTTGCAAAACCTACCATATCTCCGTCAGATAAAAGCTGCCGTTCCTTTGGCAAAAGCCGTCTGCCGTTTAAAAATGTGCCGTTTGTAGAGTTCATATCTTCCAGATAGAAAGCACCGTCTTCTCTGTAAATACACGCATGAAGCCTGCTTATTAATTCACTGTGAATCACTATACTGCAATATGCCGCCATATTTCCGATTGCACACGGAAATGTATCCGGCAAAAGGCGTTCTTCATAATAGCTTTCCAGTTCCTGTCCGTTTTGAAGCACCAGTGTAAGATTCAGATCTTTCTTTTTCTGCAGATAATCGGAAAGCAGTATCGTATTGCTTCCCGCTGCTTCTTTTGGAGGTTCATACGGTTTCTGCTCTTTTTCATTATTTTTCGGCTCTTCTTCCTCCTCAGGAACAAATGAATATTTCTTTTCCTGTGTAAGCTGCGTAAGTTCTCCCATTTCTTTTAATTTTTTTCTTTTTTTCTGCAGGAAAACACCTCCCGCACAACCTGCCAGAATTAAAAAGACACAAAAATATACGCTCATATCAATAACTGCCATTTCCGGAAACAACAGCACTGCTGCCGCATAAACCGTCAGTACTGCACAGATACCTATACCCACTTCTATTCCCCATATCTTGTGAACCGGCTGCTTTTCTTCTTCTGTCACTACACGCTCCGGTGCAACCTCTTCAATTACTACCGGTTCATCCTGCTGTATATGCGGAAATTCAATTGTCTTTTCTTTTTCCGGTAAATGACTGCTTTCTTTTGTAAGCTGCTCCAGACAGTGTATTTTATAATTACCGTCTATAATTTTCTGATAGATTTCATAAACTCTCATCTGATTCTTACAATCTGTTCCATGCTGATAATGCTCCAGGATAAATTCAAACAATCCTTTTAACATCGTCTGGAATTCCCTGTTGGCATCCGGGCAGTATACATACCTTATCTCTTTATCCGATACATTCAGATACATATACTCCGGCAGAATCAAAACACAGCTGATATCCAAAAGATACATATCCACCGCTTTTGTAAGCGTATCAATACTTTTACAAATACACACAACATCTTCCCATGTCATCTTTCCAAACTCATATAGCTTTGAAAGCGGCTTTTTGAACGTGACATCATAATAATAATAAGTCTGGTTATTCATACTTCTCATACTGATATCTAACAGCCCCGGAATATCGTTATTCAACAGCATTTTAATCTGATACCCCGTTTTTTGATTTTCCATCGCCTGTATTGTAAGATAACTTGTATTATTTTCATATTCATATCCAATTTTATCCATATTCATTTCCCCGCCTATGAATCCCCCAGCATCTTTTTTACTGCCCGCAGTCTGCGGATATCATCCGGTGGATAACTTCTTTTCAGCTTTTCCTTTCTACAAATATTTTCTCCCAATCCCGGCACAAATGTCAGCTGAAACCGCGCACTGCACTCCGCCTCAATTTCTTCTCCCGTTACATGAAATGATATATTGACATTTTCAAGCATGACTGCTTTTTCTAAAATATAGGACTGCATCTGTCCGCAAAGCTGCTGCTTTCCCGTCTGTTCTTCCCCTGCTTCTTTTAAAATATTTTTCTCTAAAATAACCGTTCCCTGAATGAGTGCATTTTTTATGATTATATTGTCATGCAGATACATCCCCGCTCCCATTAGAAAGACAATTATCATTGTAAATAGCGGAATTAAAAATACATTTTCAAGTGTAAAAGATGCCCGCACCCTTGCCCCCGGCCTTTTAAACTGCTTCTTTGTCGCTACGCTGCTTTGCATTACAATCCCCTCCAGACTACTGCCAGAAAGACAAACGGAATGACCGGCATTGACGTCTTTTTGTCCACTCTTCCAGTCATCATCAGAATCAGCCCGCAAAGCCCCATCAGCAGTAAAGCCGCAAGAAATATGCCCAGTATACGGACAATTCCGCCCACAAGCCCCAAAAACAATATAATAATACCGTCCGCTGCTCCCAGCTGTTTTGTCCATACACAAATAAGCAGTACCATAACACCAAACAACACACCCAGAAATGTATCTGCTTCTATCGACTGTCTTAAAATGCCGGTCCGGACTGCCTGTATGGTACACACCAGTCCAAACAGCACCAGCTTCCACACCGTTACTGCCTTATATTTTAAATCCTCTGCTGCCAGCAGTCCGAGCACTACCATAATTACACCTGCCATTTACCACTTCTCCCTCCTTCATCCTGTATTTCTTTCCGATTTTCCCTTTATCCGGAATTATATCCCGCACACTTTGAGCAGGCGCCTTTATCCTGCACTTCTGACAGTGGTACGGAAAAAATGCTTCTTTTTAAGCCACTGCAGTTTTTATCATAATGGTACTTTTCTCCATAATCTGTAATATAAATACCGCTGCCGCTTCTTTTTCCACACCGTTCACACAGATAATACTTTGCTCCGGAACTGTTACGCGCTGTATCCAGCTGTTCCTGTGTAATCTGCCGTATGGACGGATTCAGGTATGTACACTGACGGCTCTTGTGATAAACAGTTCCCTGCGCCGTAATATACACCCGCTCTTTACTGCTGTCTGTATCCGCAAAATCTTCTCCTGATGTCTGCCCCAGCCACGCTGCACTTGAACACTGCTGGGTAATATCTACCGTTCCAATGCCAAACACATCAAACGGATTATTTAACTGATATGACACTTTTATGCTGATTTCATTATTCAATTCTTCCGAGAACCCTGCATAAACCCGTATGCCGGACTGTCCCCGGCTGATTCTGTTCTGACTTATATACTCTCCGGGCAGACTGCTTAATAAATACTGCTTTGCAAGCGCCGAAGTCACTGCTTTTTTAGCTGTTGCACCGGAAAAACGCTCTGTCCTTTCTACTGCATAAGCGTATGCTGCAAGCTGTCTTGTACTGTTATACATTGCCTTATACATTGTGCTTTTAATTCCTATAATCTGAATAACATAAGCAACTGCCAGCACCGCATAGATATAGAGTGGAATAACAAGTGACGCTTCCACTGTTGCAGAAGCCGGTAAAAACACCCTTTTACTCCGTTTTGGCGCAAATACAGTCAGGACTATCCGTTTATCCTTTTCTTTTTTATTTTTCTTAAATTGATGTACGGTAATAAAAGGGCATGTCTACCACCTCCTGCCTGTGTGTTTTATCCGGATTTTAAATTCCCATATTTTAACCGTAATGATAACTGCACGTTTTTTCATAGCTGTGCGGTATTGTTCCGATTTTAAAAGCCGCCCTGCTTTGTGCACCGTAAATATAGTTTTTCAGGCGAAAGTCCGTATTTCCCAGTTCTATCATTCTGATTTCCATGGCTGACATTGTCCGGTAATATTTTTTTTGTTCATTTTGCAGTAAAAACAGCATTTTTAAATATTCTTCATATGACAACCCTTTCTCATCACTGTATTCCTGGTTCAAATCCATAGACAGCAGTTCCTGTAAGGACAGCTTCCAATTTTGTCTTGTCTTCACCGGTTCAATGCTGCCGCCCCGGTACAGCTGTTTTAATTCCACAATACTCTCCCCATATGCCCATACACCTAAAATGACATACTGCGCCGCTTTTACTGCAGCCATATTTCCTGTAAATCCGACCAGCGACGTAGCAACTGCATAAGCTTCTGCCTTTTTTTCTGAATCGGTAAGCAGATATGCCATATTCACGCCTTCACGCATCAGGGACAGTTCTGTCATTCCCTGCTGTAAGTTTTCCTCATCAGAGGTTTTTCCGTATAAAATATACTCAAGCATATAATCAAGCTGCTTCTGCGTTTGTGTTTCAAGTGTTTTATCTTCTTTGAGATAGTCTGTATACGATGCAAATTCCATAAACAGATATTCGTTGTATAAAACCTTATTGGAGATACTTTCTGCGCCCCGCGCTGATATAATGTATCTGCAAGATTTTCATAAGCGATTTCTTTATCCGAAACCTGCTGTCCCGTTATCCGTTCCACCATTGTGCTCTTTAACTGCTTGAATACATTCCGCACACTTTTTAATCCTTCTGTATTCTGCGGCACATTGATTGCTGAATACTGTGAAACCAGTTCTTCTCCATTTAAATCCGGCAGACATTCTTCCAGATTGTAAAGCACCTCCTCTGCCTGCATACTGTTTTCCTGTGTAAGTTCTTTTGGCAGGCCATGTATCTGCTCTCTGACTGTCTCTATCCCCTCTTTGTCTGCATAGAGTGCATTTTTAACTGCTTCTATATCACACTGCCCGTTCCTGTCATCATTCCTGATAAAAGAATCTATGTCCTGCATCAGCCCATTATATAAATTATCACTGAACTGTTCTTTTTTTTGCTCTGCCTTACTTTTACAAAATTCTGCCTGCTTTTGTACCTTTTCCCGCTGGTTTTCATACACTTCTGTCTGTTCCAGTGCCGCCTGTATTTTTTCCTGTATTTCTTCCAGTTCGTTATTTAATGCGGTCCGGTTTCTTTTATAAAAATCCTGTACATCCTGTGGTTCTTCCTCGTCTGATACTTCCTCATATAGATCGATATCCTCTTTTACATCCGACACATACTGCAGTGCGTTATCCACAGAAATTTGCCCGGTCCGTTCTATTATCCCCAGCACCGCTTCCTCTTGTTCACAAAATGCTTCCTCACATTTTCCGATTTCCTGTGTTATTTCATTAAGGGCTTCCGACTGCTTCTTCTGCTTTTCCAGCTCCTGCTGCTGTAAAATCTTTTCCTGCGGTATATTGTAAACACCATACTTCATGTAAGACAGAATTTCCTGATTGATACATTCCCCGGCGTCATCTGTCATATAAGTAAATGAATCCAGACTGCCCGCAGTCACACGCGTCCGGCTGCCCGGCTGTACATTTTTTTGTCCCTCTGCGGTCTGTGTATTTTTCTTTAAATACTGTAAAAATACACTTTGTAACTGTTCACTTTCCTGCAGGGCAAAAATATCAAATTCTTCCAGTAATTCACTGGAATACCCTGCAAATACAGCTTCCATGGAAAGCACTGATGCCATTTCCACTCTTACCCGGCCGGCAGACACTGCCGCCGACCGGATACAGGTGCAAATAAGTGTTATGACAAGAAAAACTGAAAGTGCCGCATAAACTGTAATCTGTGCTTTTACTTTTTTGTTCATCCGGTCTGCACTCCTATTTAAATTACCTTTGCCTGCGATGATATCTTTTTTAAGATCGTGTTTACAACGCTTGTAATCTCTTTCTTAAAAATCGCCACAAGGCTCACCAGTACTACGATAATAAGTATGATTTCTACTACTCCCATACCATCTTCCTCTTTTAAAAATGTTTTAAATCCCCGTTTCATAACTGCTCCTTTCCGCCGTTTGGCCTATGTTTATTTTAAAATGTCTGAAAAGACACTATTGCCGGAAACATCAGCATCGCCATTACTGTCATCAGCATAAGAATCATTGGAAACAGGAGTTTTGTCCCTGCTTCTTCACCTTTTTTCTTTGCCAGATTTTTGTGCTGCTCAAATGCCGACTGCGACTCCTGCTCTAAAAGCTTTAAAATATCTGTCGTTCCTTTTTTTACATTTTGGGACAAAAGCGATGCCAGTTTTAAGTATTCTTTTGTATCACACCTCCTTGCAAACCGCTCATATGCGCTTCGTTCCGGGACTCCCGTATTCATCTCTGCACAAGTTCTTACCATTTCTTCATAAACATACCTTTTTCCGCCGCATGGTTTTTTCTGATAATCACCGGCAATTTTTTCCCATGCCCTGCGAATCGTCATTCCCGCTCCTGCAAGCAGCACCAGCTTTGAAATCACTTCGGCATAATCATACGTAAGCTGCTCCTTTCTTCTCTTTTCAGCCTGCATCTTCTGTTCTTTTTTACGAAAGCTTAATAACAGCGGTACAAGCAGCAGTCCGCATAATCCTAAAATGCCGGATTTCTGTACCGGACTGCTCTGATAAGTTACCTTCATGCCATGTATGGTATCCGGCAGTGTCAGCACCTCCTCTTGTGAGTTCTTTTCAAGCTGTGTCAGTACATTTACAATTCCTGTCTGCTTTTGTTCTGCCGTATCATACTGTGCTTCCCATACAACTGCCTCTATCGGATATTCACACCGGTACTCTCCGTATTTTAATATCAGAACTAACCGGACTGTTTCTTTTTGTCCCGGCTCAAATTCTGTATTGTACACGGTTCCATCTGTATCAATAACCGCAGTATCCTCTGAATACCACTCTGCCGTTACCGGATAGTCCTGTGATTCTGTCACAAGTTTTAAATTCTGCCGCACACAGGAAAGACTTTCATTGCCGGAAACCATTTCCTGTAAAATCTGCTCATACACAGTATCAAAAATACCTTCTATCTGCTGTGCATCATACTGTCTGGGTGATACCTCCAGTTCCACCAAAAAAGGCTTTTCCTCTCCTTCTGCAAGCACCTCCAGTTCGATATTGTCTACACTGTCTGTATAATCCGGCCGTACAATTGTCTGTGTCTGCGACTGCTCTTTTCCGCCTGTCTTTAAAACCGCAATACAGAGTATCCCCGCCAGCACTGCCGCATACAGCATATAACCTGACTTTCCGGATTTTACTTCTGTCTTAAACTTATACTTCAATTTCGACAATTTTTCCTGCAATATAATCCGCTCCTATATATACCATAAGAGAAATACTCATCATCAGCACACCTGCCGGATTTCCGTATAGTGGGCAGATAAAATCCCACGCTGTCAGTTTCATATACCCCAGCAGAAAAAACGGAACGGCACTCATGACCTTCTGTTCCATCTTCTTTCCGCTGATGATGGTCTGTATTTCATTATAGGTTTCATTTTTTTCACAAATGGTTTCTGCCGTATGACGGATAATTGCAATTAAATCACCGCCATACCGTTTGGCATACCGGAATACTGCCGCAAAATACTCAATGTCTGCGACTCCGCTTTTTTTAGCGAATTCCTCTAAAACATCTTCGATATTTTCATTTCTCTCCAGACGATTGATAATTCTTTGGAATTCCGTAACGATTTCACTGTTTTCCCCATATAAAAGACGCATTTCCACAATTGCTTCTTTCCACGCATTTTCTATGGAGTACCCTGAATTTAAAGAAAAAGCCACTGACTGCATTCCGTCCTTAAACTGCATTTTCAGCCGCTCCCTGCGCTGTTTATGCAGTTCTTCCGATTTGATTTTTAAACGGAAATGCAAATACGGACACAGCACTGCTGCTGCTAGTAAATTGTGATAAAAGATATCGGCTGTTATCAATAACAAACCAATGCCAGACAGGGTAATCTTTAAAAAATCCCTTAAAGAAATGTCATAACGTCTGTAAATCCATGCGGCTGCGGTACTTTTCTTAATATCCGGTAATTCCTGCCGCAGCCATTTTGGCATCGTTTTCCAGCGTTTCCGCCCTTCGTACCAATTTTCCTTCCACTTTTCCATCTTCTCCTTTCCCCTGCTCCTCAAATTCATAAATTGTCCGGAGCGGAATCTCTCCATTCTGTAAATTTAAAACTTCTGCAATCTGCAATACTTTTCTTGATTTATCGCGCATTCTTCCCAGATGTACAATCAAATCAATTGCTGATGCAATCTGCTGTTTAACGGCTGCCGACGGCATATCTATTCCCATAAGCACCATTGTTTCCAGTCTGGAAATCATATCTTTTGCACTGTTGCTGTGTCCCGTGGAAAGACTTCCGTCATGACCCGTATTCATTGCCTGAAGCATATCAATTGCCTCTGCCCCGCGGATTTCACCAACAATAATCCTGTCCGGACGCATACGCAGGCTTGCCTTTAACAAATCCCGGATAGTCACTTCGTTTTTCCCCTCTACATTGGCATTTCTTGCTTCCAGCCGCACAAGATTTGCTGCATTTTTAATCTGTAATTCTGCTGAATCTTCTATGGTAATAATGCGTTCATCTTTGGGAATAAAATTAGACAGTGCGTTTAAAAAGGTTGTTTTTCCACACCCTGTACCTCCGCTGATAAAGATATTGTAACCTGCACGCACCGCTTTTTCCAAAAACTGTGCCGCCTCTTTGGTTATTGCTCCCATACCGGTCAGGCGTTCTATGGTCAGCGGTGTGTCGTAAAATTTACGAATTGTAATGACCGGCCCGTTTAGCGCAACCGGCGGCAGTACAATACTCACTCTTGAACCGTCCTCCAGATGGGTGTCCAGTATCGGAACAGATTCGTTTACCAGTCTGTTTGACACTGCCGCAATTCGCTGTGCCACATCACTTAACCGCGCCTTATTTTCAAAATGCTTACTGCACCGTTCCAGTCTGCCGCACCTTTCCAGAAAAATATCCTGCGTTCCGTTGACCATAATCTCTGTAATGGAATCGTCTTCCAAAAGTTCCTGTAATACATCCAATCCACGGATTGCGGCAAATATTTCTCGGTGGATACTTTCCCGCTCCTCAAGTGCAAGCTGTATATCCTGTTTCTGTCTGATCTTCTCATCAATTATCTGTCCGAGCCGTTCATCGGAAATTTCTTCTCCGCAGTCTAACTGTTCATAAATTTCACTTCTGATTCCATCTGTTGTTTTACGGATTTTTTGCTGCCTGTCCTGTAAATAATGTCCTAACAAATCCATTCATTTCTTCTCCCTCCCTGCTTCCAATGTACGCCGCATTAAATTGCAGATTATTCTGCGGCAGTTCCACTTTTTCAATCCGGTTCCACAAATGCTCCATTCCTGCCATCAGCAGATACTTTTCAAATGCCTGCACCTTTCTGACCGAAATATAATCCTGCCGGACCGGCATATAGACCCTGCTGCACGCAAAAATCATTTTCCACTGTGATGCGACCGCAGACGAAATTTCCAGAACAACTTTCTGATAGCCGCACTCCTTTGCAATTTTCAAGAAAAATTCCGTCAGTTCCTGTGTCTGCATACTGCTGATATCCTGCGCAAATTCCACCGGCGCAATATAATCAAAACCAGGCAGACTCACAATCATCTGTTTCATCTGTTCTGTCACTTTTGCACCCGCGTTTCTGTAGTAATATATCATATCTGATAAGTTTTCCCTGTCCTGTGCGGCAAGCACTTCTTCAAGCCCTGAAAATGCTTCCAGATTACAATACAGTGTTCTGCCGCTTTCTGCCATTACCTGTGTCAGACTCAATGCAAATGCACTCCGCAAAGGTTCATAGACCGGAGAATATACGCCTATCAGTTCAACATCTTCCTGCTTTTGTTCTTTTCCGCCCAAAAACTGGATAATTTCCCTTAAAATTGAATCTGCCGGCTGGTATTTGTATATTTCCCGTACTTCTGCGGTATTTCCGGATTTATTTTCCCCTGCTGTCTTTTGTTCTTCTGTCAGCACCAGCATTTTTTTTGCTTGTTTTTCACATGGCTTTTCTGCGCCGTATTCACAGCACGTTTCACTGACAACCATCATATCTGCCGTATGATGCTCCAGATAAATCTCCATTTCATCTGCACGGGTAAATAACTGAACGCCAAACGGCAGATTTTTATGTCTGCTAATGGCACACATCAGCCGCTTTCCATACTGCTCATCCGTATCAAAAATAATACAATTTTCCTGCACACCCACCTTCTCCTTTCCTCTATTTCTCCGCTTCCTTATCTTTTTACTCCGGGGTCTTTTCTCACCCCGCCTTTTACTCCTCTGTTTTTCCCTGCTGTCTTGTGCTCCTCTGACTTTTTGTGACTGTGTTATTAAAACATAAGCCACCCCGTTACCAGTTCCGCCACAAAAACTGCTGCTCCAAAATGCATAACATGCAGACGGACTGATGTACAATTCATCACATTCATTTCACGTTTTTTAAGCTTTCCACTTAAAATCCCTGCAAGCCCCATGCCGGATGCGATTAAAAATGCAAGCACCGTAATCTTCCAGACCGGTCTGCCCCATATAAATCCTGTCACGGCAAGGAGTTTTACATCCCCTGCTCCGATACCTCCAATCAGATAAACCATATACAATACACCCAATACACTAAATCCCGCTGTCAGTTGTTCTGCACACACACCTCCCATCATCCACTCATACGCCATACATCCTGCTGCCCCGAGTAACCCCACTAAAATCTGCCGGTTGCCGATTTTAAAATTCCGCAGATCCTGAACCATGGCGCAAAACGCCAGTAACAATGCCATACCTGCACGGATTTCCGGTAAATACGAAACCATCCAGTTCCTCCTTAAAAATTTTTCCTTTTTTTGTATATTCAGACGGCTGTCTGTCTATACTGAAAATATAATATAGTCGTCGATTATATTTGCAAATCATTCTATTAACGAACTATAAAGTGAGGGATTCTTAGTGAAATTATTAAAAAAGAATAATAAGCCTGTCACGCAGGAAAACCAGTACCTCTTGCAGGAAATCGCCCTGACAAAGAGAGCTTTAAGCGCCGCTTATTCAAACTTTGACAACGCTACCGACCCGGATCTGATTGACTGCTATATCTATCAGGTCAACTCCGAACAGAAGCGTTATAAATATCTTCTGCAAAAAGCAAAAGAATATGAAAAATCATCTGCAAAGGCTGTTCATATCGCAGATGTATGATGTATTGTATGCGTATAATACACCTTTTAAATCTATTTGTCAATACTTATTCTTATATTTTCAGAGTATATTATAATAAAAGCAAAAAAACGGATAAAATGAATGGTTTTCGTGATACGCTCACAAAAAACACTGCATTTTATCCGTCTGTGTTATTCTGTCGTTTCTTCTTTTTCCAAAAGCTCCAGCGCTTCTTTTTCATCGGTTTCCTTCCGGGAAATCTTTTTTCTTGGCTTTCCGTAAAAATAAAGGCTGCAAAGTCCCGCAAGCAGACCGCCCGCAAGCGGTGCCACAAGAAATACCCAGACCTGTGAAAGAGCCTTTACATCACCAAAAACTGCCTTTACAAAGGCTGTACCAAAGCTTTTTGCCGGATTGATTCCTGCGCCTGTAAGTACCAGTCCAAACAGTTCTGCCACGCAAAATGCCATACCGGCTACCAGCCCTGCCACATTTTTGTACGCTGTTTTCGCCGTCACACAGAGAAATGCCAGCACAAAGACAAATGTCAAGAGCAGCTCCGTAACAAATGCACCCCAGACATTAATTTTTAAGAAAGCCGATGTATCTGCATAACCATTTGTGCCAAGTCCGACCAAATCATATCCATAGGACTGATACTGGGATATTACCTGTGTGTCAAATGACTTTGACAATCCATACAGGGCAAATGCCGCTGCAAGTGCGCCAAACACCTGTGATACCACATAACCCATAAAATCCACGACACTGAGCCTTCCGGCAATCAGCATGCCCGCCGACACTGCCGGATTACAATGTGCTCCCGATACCGTGCCAAAAACGTATAACAGCACCGCCACCGTAAAACCGGCTGTCAGCGCAATGCCGACAACACCGAGATACCCCGCATATCCACCCGTGAATGAGACTGCCCCGCATACCATAAATGTCAGGATAAATGTGCCGAGAAATTCTGCCAGATATTTTTTCATTTTCCTGTAATCCTCCATTTTTTATTTTTAACTCATCAGGCGTGCCAGAAAAACACTTGCTGCAATTCCCGCTGCTGTCGATACAAGTGCTCCCGCAAGCGTCCACCGCGTCTTTCGCACCTTTGCCGCCAGAAAATAGACCGACATTGTATAAAATATCGTTTCTGTACAGCTCATCATAATGGATGTAATCAGTCCTATGTAAGAATCCGTTCCATATTCCCGGAACAAATCCAGTGATAACCCCGTTGCCGCCGAAGAACTGAACATTCTGACGATAATCAGAGGAATCATCTGTGAAGGAATCCCAAACGGGTCTGTCAGTATTCCGATCTTTGCGGAAATCCACGCAAGGAAACCGGATGCCCGCAAAATTCCAACTGCCATCATCAGTCCAATCAGTGTCGGAAGAATGGACACCACCGTTTTCATGCCGTCTTTTGCACCTTCAACAAATACATCATAGACATCCGTCTGATGTATGATTCCGTCCACAACCACATAAAAAATAATGAGTGGAATAATAAATGCGGATACTGCAACGATAAATCCCATGAAACCACCGTCATTTTGTACATTATTATAAATATATGACGTCAGTACAAATGTTATGCCGATTTTCCTGCCATTATCTTACAAAATACAATCGCAGCCAGTGTACTGACTGTGGTCGCAAGAATTGCCGGTGCTACAATTGCCGTCGGATTCACACTGCCGTACTGGCTGCGGTATGCAATAATATTGACCGGAATCAGCTGAATCGAAGAAATATTAATTACAAGAAAGGTACACATATCTGTGCTGGCGCGGCTGTTTTCCACGTTTAACTCTGAAAGCGCTTTCATTGCACGCAGTCCCGCCGGTGTCGCCGCCCAGCCAAGCCCTAAAAAATTGGCGATGACGTTGGTGGTAATATGCTGCATCGCATCGTGGTCTTTTGGTACACCCGGAAACAGCCACTGCATCAATGGCAGAATCGCTTTGGTACATTTATCAATCAGTCCTGAGCGATTGGCAATTTCCATAAGCCCCGTCCAAAGAGACATCACACCAAGCATGGTAATGCACAACGTAACCGCTTCTTTTGCCGAATCGAGCGCTCCGTCCGATACAGCTGTCATATTGCCGGTAAAAGCGCCGTATACAATTCCGATTACAATCATTGCCGCCCACAAATAATTTAACATGCTGCTCCATTTCCACATGAAATCATGAAATATACTAAATTCATCTTCAATATATGCGTAAATTTTCTGCCGCATGTCTGTTATCCGTTTATCTTTTGGCGTGTTCTTCTTTAAATTTTAAAATCATTTCTCTTGTCAGGCTGATGCCGTCATCTTCGAGTTCAAGGTCATCTGCATGGGCCCATTTCCCGACAGACAGCTCATCTTCCTGCAAGCTGATTGTATCGTCACCGTCCAGTTCGCAAAAAAATCCCGCAAGCAGCGAACCGCTTAACGCCCACGGCTGGCTCTTGTAATACCGGATATTTTTTACGTGAAGCCCTACTTCTTCCATGACTTCCCGCTCTACGGTCTGTTCCAGCGTTTCTCCGATTTCCGTAAATCCGGCAACCAGCGCATAATTTTTATATGTTCTTCCCGCATATTTGGTGAGCAATATTCTGTCCCCGTCTGTCACGCCGATAATCACCGCCGGACAAATTTTCGGGAACACCATATTGTTGCAGCACATGCATCGCACCATGCGTTCCTTTTTATCGTGTACCATCGGTTTTCCACATCTGCCGCAGAAACGGTTGTCACGGTACCAGCCATATAAATGATATGCCGTAATCGCTGCAAATGCCCTGTATTTCGGTACGGCACTGCGGAAGATATTGACACCTAAAAAATCATAGCCGTCTAATTCGCTTTGATATTCCTCATGCACTTTCGCATCGGAAAGCTCTCCCTGAAAGCTGCCTTCCAGCACTTCTCCTTTGCGCATTGCCAGAAAATACTGGATTTCATCGACAGACAATACATAAATAAACGTGTATTTTGCCGCATCTGTCTGTGTGCAGAATTCTTCGTAATCAGGATAATAAATTTTTTCATCCTGCCATTTTGCAAGCACACTGGAACCCTCAAATAAAAGAATAATATCGCTTTTCTGCGGTGTCAGCCACCTGAACTGATTGTCCAGATGGCATGGTAAAATATCCTGAATCATCGGTATTGTCCTCTCTTTATTTAGAAGTAAACCAGTTCGTCTGCCGGTGCTTCTGCCGGCTCTACCTTCTGCACATAAAGAACCGGACCTTTTTTCTTATATGCCATCTGGAACTCATATGCAATCTGTGCCGTTACCGTAATCCACTGTCTATTTTCAAGAGAAGATATTTTATCGTAAAAACTGATATAACCGATAAAGGAAGTATCCTCTGCACAACAGGTCATGACCTTTCTGCCCGGTACAAAATTTTTGTCTTTAAAATATTTATTTTTTAAAACCTGCCCCTTAAAGCGTACGGTTTTACCCTTATACACTTCAGGGCGCTCGGAAACGTCCATGTACCAGATGCCATAATCGCAGTCATCGACCTCAATCACATTTGCATTGACATCATACGGAAGCTGCTCTGCAATGGACATCATATCGCCGTTTTTGTCTTCAAAGACTATCTGTACGTATGAATTTAACGCTTTCATGCTTCTTCTGTAGCTGCCAAGATCCATGCCGCTGCTGCAGCGGTTAAAAATAACCATATCTACATTTTTAACCATTTCAGCCATGATGGATTTCATATTTGCCCACTGTACACCGAAGGTTTCTGCATTCACCAGTGTAATGGACTGGTAAATCTGCCAGCCAAACGGCTTTGCAGTTCCCATTAAAAGTGCCGGGTCCCACATGCCGTTGTACTCGACAATAACAATCCATGGATCATACTGCTTATCCAGTTCTTTTAACTTTTCTTCGGTTAAATCTTCTTTTTCAAGTACAACCATGCTCACACCGTTATCTTTGAGCATTTTTTCATCGTACTCCTCCTCGCCTTCTTCGCATACAATGAGCAGCTTATTTTTTGCTTCCGCAAACTGTCCCATCTCAATTGTTTCTGTTATAAAACGGGTCTTTCCGCTGTCTAACTGTCCGTTTATAAAAAATATCGGAATCTGGTATTCTTCTTCTGCCATGTGTCCTTCCTTTCAACTCCTGTCCCTGTGAATTGCCGCAGAGCTTAGGCGATTTCAAATAATGTTTTTAACGCATCTTCTTTTAATTCGGCACCGATGACACAGATTCTTCCTGTAAAATCTGCCTTGCCGTCACGGATTTCGTATTCTCCCGGTACTAAATCAAAATACATCCATGTGCCGTCCGTGCAAGGAAGCATACCTTTTGAACGCAGAATCTTACCGTATTCTTCTGTATTGGCAAGCTTCTTTAAGATGTCTTCAAGTGTTTCTTTGTCGTATTTATTCGGTGTTTCTGTACCCCAGCTTGAGAATACGTCATCTGCATGATGATGTCCCTCATGGTGGTGATGATGGTCGTGTCCGCAGCCACAGCCACATTCTCCATCATGATCGTGATGATGTTCATGGTCGTGGTCGTCATGGTCATGGTGGTGGTCATGTCCGCAGCCGCACTCCTCGTCATGATCGTGATGATGATGGTCGTGGTCGTCTTCATCATGGTCATGGTGATGTTCATGTTCCTCATCGTGATGATGTCCGCAGCCACATTCCTCGCCGTCATGATGATGGTGATGTTCATGCTCATGTTCTTCGTGTGCTTTTTCGGCTGCTTCCGCAAGCATTTCCAGTTCGAGGTTGGTTACATTTTCCATGGCACCTAAAATCTGTGTACCCTCTAAGTCATCCCAAGGTGTCGTAATAATATGTGCATTGGCATTGACTGTACGAATCAGTTCAATAGCCTTCTTTAACTTGTCTTCGCTGACATTCTGTGTACGGCTTAAAATGATTGTGCCTGCATGTTCAATCTGGTTGTTGAAGAATTCACCGAAGTTCTTCATGTATACTTTTACTTTAGAAGCATCTGCTACAGTTGATGCACTGTTTAAGCGGATTTCATTTTCGATATGAAGGTCCTTTACTGCCTTAATGACATCGGAGAGCTTGCCGACACCTGACGGCTCGATGATGATTCTGTCCGGATGGTACTTGTCAACAACTTCCTTTAAAGATGTACCGAAGTCGCCTACCAGTGAACAGCAGATACAGCCGGAATTCATTTCCCTGATTTCCACGCCGGAATCCTTTAAAAATCCACCGTCAATACCGATTTCGCCAAATTCGTTTTCTATCAGAACGACCTGCTCGTCCTTTAATGCTTCTTTTAATAATTTACTGATTAAAGTGGTTTTTCCTGCACCTAAAAATCCTGAAATAATATCTACCTTTGTCATGATTATCTTCCTTTCTGCCTTTACGGCAAGTTCTAATCTTTTCCTTATCTTTTATTATACCAATGCTGTCAACTCCCCTGTTCCTGCCGATAAATATAAAATTCTTATTAAATATAGTCCGAAATATACGGAATCTTGTGAAACAATACATCATCTAAATGTTCTGCAGCTTCCTCCGTGCCTTCTATCCGCTCCATTTCATACAGACGTTCTGCGGTCTTGTATCCTAAAAGCAGGGTTGTGAGTGTCGCAATGCTCATTTTTAAGGTATAATCTGCGGGTTCTTTTGTAATTTTACAGTGTCCGTCCTCAAACAGCACCGTCACCGTCTTATTATTCCATGAAAGCAGTTCATCATGCAGTTCAAACGCAATCCGCACCGGTTTTTCGTCCGGGTCGCACGGATAATTTTCAAAGAACTGCTCCACATCGACGATTCTGCCCATGCAGTACGGACGAATCATTTCGCGGATATCGCCGTCATCCATTTCAAAGGCTATCGGCTCGCTAAAATAGGTGTTTCCGCGGACTTCATCAATCATGGATTCATGCGCACGGATATACTCCCACAAGCCTTGCTGTGCCTCACGGTTTAAATAAATCATTTCTTTTATGTGCATAATGTCGGACTTGATTAGATAAACCATGTAACCGCACGGCTTATCCGCTTCATTGTAATAGACTGCCACATTGGTGTCGTCCTCGTCCCAGCGCCAGTATTCTTCCCATGCCAGCGCATTGCGGAACAGACAGCCGTGTGTCACGGATGCAAAAGTCGAATGAAGATTCATAAAATCGGCATTTTCCCAGTCCACGCGGCGCACATACCCCGGCGCAGTCGCTTTCGCCGGTATCTGGCGGTCTTTGACCGTATAGGAGATTTTATTGGATACGATTTCCCAGCCAAGCTTGTGATACAGCGGAATGGAATACGGATACAACAGTGCAAACGACTGGCCCTTATGCCGCATATTGGTCAGGCTCTTTACCATGAGTTTTTTCATAATGCCGTGTCCCGAATACTCCGGATAGGTGCAGACACTTGTTACAAATCCGATCTGAAAAACCGTGTCGTAAATATTCATTTTGAGCGGATAAACCGCAAACTGCGAAATGAGTGTCTTTCCGTCAAAACAGCCCAGCACGTCCGCACGGTCTAAGACCGGGAACTTGGACTGTTTAATCTCATCGTCCCGCCAGCCGGTTTCTGCCAGTTCCTGTTCTGTCACCTGAAAAGCGTACCGGAGCAGCGCATTATACTGGTTGACATCATCCGTTTCCGTTTTTAACGTTCGTATTTCGTATTTTGTTTTCCTAGCCATTTTATCCATACCCTTTTCTTCATTTTCATAGTAAAAGCCTATGATGCAAAACACCACAGGCTGTTATCATACCCTATATTACATTTTAAATCTATATCCGACACCCCAGATGGTTTCAATATACTGCGGCTTTGACGTATCATACTCAATCTTTTCACGAATCTTTTTGATATGCACGGTAACGGTTGCAATATCACCGATAGAATCCATATCCCAGATTTCTTTAAACAGTTCGTCCTTTGTAAATACGTGGTTTGGGTGCTCTGCAAGGAATGTCAGCAGATCAAATTCCTTCGTCGTAAAAACTTTTTCCTCGCCGTTGACAAAAACACGTCTTGCCGTCTTGTCAATCTTAATGCCGCGGATTTCAATCACATCATTTTCCTGCTTTGCACTGCTGACCAAGCGCTCATATCTTGCCAGATGTGCTTTTACTCTTGCCACCAGTTCGCTCGGACTGAACGGCTTTGTCATATAATCATCTGCGCCGACACCCAGTCCGCGGATTTTATCAATGTCTTCTTTCTTTGCCGATACCATGATAATCGGTGTGTTTTTGACTTCACGGACCTGACGGCAGATTTCATAACCGTCCGTTCCCGGCAGCATGACATCTAAAATCATAATATCAAAATCTTCATTTAAAGCGGTTGCCAGTCCCTGTGTACCGTCTGACTTAATGACAACTTCAAAATCACTTAATTCCAGATAATCTTTTTCAATTTCTGCAATGGCTTCTTCATCTTCTACTATTAATACTCTGCTCATACCCCAATTTCCTTTCTGTTTTACATTTCTGTGTTACATTTTATCTGAGTCCCTTTGCACTCTTTTTTCCACTTTTATCTTCTATACAATAATGGGAATTATCTTTATATTTTAACAGATTGATATGCATGGCTGTTCCTTCGCCCTCCACACTTTCTGCCCAGATTTTTCCCTTGTGGTCTTCAATAATTTTTTTAACAATGGCAAGTCCGATACCACTTCCGCCCTGCCTGCTGTTTCTTGATGAATCCGTTCTGTAAAAACGTTCAAAAATACGCGGCAGTTCTCTTGCCCCAATGCCTTTTCCGTTGTCTGCCAGCAGAATGTGTACATAATCACCCTCGTCATAAACGGCAATTGTAATTTTTTCTTTCCGGCTTTCGTCGCGGTATTTTACGGAGTTGCTGACAATATTGTTGATGACACGCTTTAACTGTTCCGCATCTGCAACGATAAACACATCATCCCCCGCATAACAACGGTAATCCAGATCAATGCCCTGCGCTTCTAAGTCAATCTTAATCTCCTCACAGCAGTCATCAAAATATCCCTTAATCGGAATCTTTGCAAAGGAATACGGCACACGATTGGTATCTAACTTGGAATAAATCGTCAGCTCATCAATCAGCTTGTCCATATCATTGACCTTATTGGCAATTGTACGCAGATACTTTTCCTGCTTCTGCGGTGTATCCGCAATACCGTCCTGAATCCCTTCCACATAACCTTTAATCGCCGTCAGCGGTGTCTTTAAATCATGTGAAATATTGCGGATCAGCTCTTTTTCTTCCATATCGGAACGAATCTTGTCTTCGGACGACTGCTTTAAAATGACACGCATTTCCTCAAAATCACGGCACACATCACCGATTTCATTTTTCGGGACATTCGGCATTTCAAAATCAAAATTACCCGCCTGTATATTATGTGTCGCCAGCTTCAGCTTATTAAGCGGTGTCACAACGGAACGGTATATCCACAGATTCAGTATCAGGCTTGTAATCACCAGTATCAGAAAAACTGCCGCAAACAGTTCGATTGCAAACATTTTCAGCTGCGGTACAATCTGATTTAATGATGTCAGAATGGATACACTGTATTCATTGCCCTGACTGTCGGAAAAATTAATCTGCTTTACCAGTGTCTGGTAGTCGCCGCCCTTATAAAGTGCCACATCACAAATGTTCTCATCTTCATCATATGCCGGAAGCAGCTCATCAATATTTTTTCCTTTAAGCACCTCTGACTGATATGTATAGACCCCGTTTTTACGGACAACCAGCTCTGAGAGCTTCTCTGACAGTCTGTAATCAATATGCTCCAGATAGCTTTCATCGTTAAACTTTTCCGGATTTTCCTCTGCAATTTCACGGATATCGTCATAAATATTTTCCGTAATCTTTCCCATCAGCTCCATCGGCGAGTAAAAATCAATCAGAAATGTCTGACTGTCTATCTCATAGGTCTGGTACATATTCTGTGCATGGATTTTATACATGCCGCAGATAACCAGTCCGCACAGAACCATCGGAAGAATACTCATAATGCAAAAAGTTAATATTAATTTATTTTTCAGTTTCATTGTCATCTTCATTTCTGCGCACGCCCTACGTCTATTTTAGCTATATTCTGCAGCCTATATGATTCCGGTCCGCATAATGAATTTGTGTTCTGTGCGCACGGACACAAAATGCGTGTGTGAAATAGATAAATACCAAATTTATCATATCACAAATTGTCTTATTTTTATCAAAACAAACAATAAATTTTATTAAATATTAGTAATAAAAGTAAAAAGGCTGGTACACACCCACGTTTCCGCATCAGTGTATACCAGTTTTCATCAGCCGATTTTTAATTTAAATTTCTGTACATCTCTTTCTGAATCGACACGTTCAATTAAAGCACCAAGACTTCTTAACTTTCCTTCAAAATCTTCGTACCCTCTCTGAATATATTCAATGTCCTCAATTTCGGAAATGCCTTCCGCTGCAAGTGCTGCAAGTACAAGTGCCGCACCCGCACGTAAATCCGGTGCTGCAAGCTGTGCGCCTGTAAATCCGGATACACCTTCGATATAAGCGGTGTTACCCTCTACCTTAATCTTGCTGCCCATGCGGTTTAATTCGTCTACATATTTAAAACGGTTTTCAAAAATGCTTTCCGTTACCATGCTTGAACCGTTGGCAAGTGCAAGAACAACTGCCATCTGTGGCTGCATATCCGTTGGAAATCCCGGATACGGGAGTGTCTTTACATTGGTAGATTTTAATTCTTCACTGCCAATAACACGTACGCTGTCATCACCTTCAATGACCTGACATCCGATTTCAAGCAGCTTTGCAGATAAAGATTCCAGATGTTTTGGAATGACATCTCTTACCGTAATATCACCTTTGGTTGCTGCTGCCGCAAACATAAATGTTCCCGCTTCAATCTGATCCGGAATAATCGAATACGTCGTACCGTGCAGACGGGAAACGCCTTTAATACGGATAACGTCTGTTCCGGCCCCTTTGATATTCGCGCCCATTGCATTTAAGAAGTTCGCTACATCTACGATATGCGGCTCTTTTGCTGCATTTTCAAGAATCGTATCGCCTTCTGCCATGCAGGAAGCTAACATCAGGTTAATTGTTGCGCCGACTGTCACGACATCAAAATAAATGTGGCTGCCCACAAGCTTTTCTGCCTTTGTATGAATCTTTCCGTAGGAAATATCCACTTCCGCACCCAGAGCCTTAAAGCCCTTGATGTGCTGGTCAATCGGACGGCTTCCGATATTACATCCGCCCGGAAGAGCCACCTGGGATTCCTTATACTTTCCAAGCAGTGCGCCCAGTAAATAATATGACGCCCTGATTTTCTTAATATATTCGTAATCTACATTAATATCACTGATAGAACCACCGTTAATCTGAACGGAATTATTGTATACATAAGTAACCTTTGCACCAATCCCCTCAATTGCCTGTAAAAGTACACGAATATCCCGTACATTCGGCACGTTTTCTATCGTTACCGTTTCATCTGTCATAATCGCAGCAGCGAGAATGCCGAGTGCTGCATTCTTTGCTCCACCTATGGAAACTTCTCCTTGAAGGCGTACTCCACCCTTAATCACATACTGTTCCATTGTTATGCACCTCTATCTTATCTATATCAACTTCATTATTATTTTCAACATATTCTGTTAAATTATAACATAAACATCACATTTGTAAAGAGTATAGCCAAAAAAACCTTGCGAAAATAGCTTTGTTTTGCAAAGGCGCATTTACAGTATATGCTTTATCTGATACATAAGAACTATCTTTTACTGAATAAAGCGCAGTGGATTTACGGTGCTGCCGTTTATCCACAGCTCAAAATACAGACACGGTTCATCGCAGTTTCCGGTACTGCCGCTGTTGGCAATCAGCTGTCCTGCTGTCACATTCTGCCCTTTTACCACACCAATTGCATCAAGGTGTCCATATCTTGTTACGGAGCCGTCTTTATGTGTAATGTCAATACAATATCCGTAATCTGCATACCATCCGGTACGTGTCACCGTACCCTCTGCTGCCGCATAAACAGATGTCCGCTCTTTTGCAAGCCAGATGACACCGTTATTTACATTTCCGCCAAACTGTCCGGAAACCGGTAACCCATACGCACTGTCTGACTGCGTACCCACTGAAATCACCTGTGGCTGCGATTCTGTCTGGACTTTTTCATCTATAATCTTCGTATCTGTCCGTCTTCCATTAATATAGGAAACCTCTGCCGTAACCTTTCTGGTTCCTGTGCTTCCTTCTTCCTCTATCGTATTCTTACCCTTCTGTGCTTCCTCATCCTGTATATACTGCGGTGTTGCACGATACGTCTCATCATATGTTTCACGCTTTGTCATCACAACAGACAGCAGGGTTTCCGGTACGGAAAGTGTTATCATCTCACCCTCTGCAAGCACCGAATCCGTATCCAGCTGCGTATTCCATTCGTAAATCTGTTCTTTATCAATTCTGTAATCGGAAGCGACGGATTCAACGGTTTCTCCCGCCTTTACTTCATATAACACACGGTTTTCTGATGATTTTGTCACTGCTTCGTAAGCCGTGTCCACATTGACAATCCCGGTCTTTGCAAGAAGAACTTCGCTGACAGTTACATTCTGCGCAAAATCAATGGATGTAATCCCGTCATGCACGACCGTTCCGTCTTCCTGTGTCGTGGATGCCTGTCCGCTTAGTACCGCAGATACGATGTCTTTGCTGGCATCCGTCTGGGTCTTTTCAAAGCTGACGGTATAATCTCCGCTGCTGCCTGCAGCCTTTAACTGCACCGTATACTCTTTTTGGGTGTCATACTGCTGTTCCACACGGGAAAGCAGCGTATACACATCATCCAAACTTGCAAGTGTAACCGTTGCATCGTCCATTCTGACCATATAGGCAATCTGTGAATTCACATCTGTTATACTGGAAAATAATGCACTATAGATACTGTCTGAGAGTTCTTCCTCACTCATGCGTTCCGCCGTAAGATGGCTCTCTTTAATTACCGTATACTCCGGCTCCATATATATAACATCAGGATAAATGCGGGAAAGCCGTCCTCTTGCATCTGCAAGCGCTTTTGCCGCATCTGCGCGGGAATTGGCAGCCCCGACTTCTGTTCCGTTTACTTCTATACGGTAATACGCTACCTGATTATTTAAAAGATTCTTTTCTACAAACGGTATTGCAAATAAGCATACCATACTGGCAACAAACATTGCTGTCAGCAGCATCAGTCTCATTCTTTTCCCATATTTGGTAAAATGTGACATGACTCTCTCCATTTCTGCCGTGTGACGGCATTTCTATCATAATCTATAACATAATCCATAAACTGTGTAGTTTACTGTTTTGTAACACTTTTGTAATATTTGTCATGTTACCATATCCGGAGCAATTTGTAAAGAGCGGGCATCTTTGATGTCCGCCCTTTTAAGCCTGTAGTGTTATTCTTCTTTTTTACGCGAATCAAAGTAGACAAACGCATCTATTTTTTCAAGAATATCCGCGAAAATTTCCCGCGGCGCAGCTTCAATGTATTTCGTCAGGATTTCATTTTCCTGCTTTTTATAACGGCCGTAGAAAATGTCGTACAGGTTGTGACCGCGCACGTAAATCCGGATATTTTCAATGTTATCCACAATGTCCTGACGGGACTGTATCTTTATCCCCGTTTTTTTTAACATGGCTTTCACACTTGTTAATTTATAGAGATATTCCTGATATTTACTCCACAAAATGTCGTAAAACGCATCGACACTTTTTACAACACCAATCTGCGCCATGACTTCCGGAAACAGAAAATAATTCTCAAACGAATAATATTTTAAAATCAGCACATTTTTCTCCGTAACCCGTGGAAGATTGCCTTTATCTTCATGTGACCGGTCGCCGTAATATTTGCAGAGCTGCTGTCCTAACTGCATCCTGTTTTTGCCGTCGCTGTCCCGGATCATCATAAAACTGTCCTTTAAATAAACGGAATTAATGTATTTTAAATTGGCATACGTCTTGATATTCGTGCAGCTGTTGGTGGAAATAATCGCAATGCGCTTGAGCTGTCCGGACTCATCATAGACCTCGGAATAATATTTTTTAAGCAGCAGCGGCAGGCGGCTCTTATCCTGCTTACCCTCAACAATAAAGACAAAGCTCACATTCATCAAGTCATTTGCCGTGTAACCCAGATCATTTAAAATGGCATCCAAGTCGGTGTCTTCACGTACACACGTATTGTACCTGCTGTCGGAATACACCTGACGGATCTGTCCCGATGTAAAGTTAAACAGCATCTCCGGCTCGTGCGTGGAAAATATAACCTGATTCTTTTTGGACAGCCGGTAAAGGATTTCACTCGCAACCTTTTTTAACTGCGGGTGCAGATAAATTTCCGGTGTATCTACCATAATAATATACGGTGCTGTGTTTTTTGTATCCACATAGGTCTGAAGCAGGGATAAAATGTAAATGCTTTTTAAGCCTTCACCGAGCGCATCCAGTCCGCCCTCTTTTTTGCTGCCGCGCATACGCACAACGGTATCAATTTTAAACAGTTCGTCCGCATCAAATTTAATCTCATAATGAATTTCATGGGACTGCCCGCCGTTGCGGCTGAAATAGTAGTTTAAACGCTCTGACAACCGGTTTAAATTACACGTAAATAATTTGTACTGCAACAGGCGGCTCGTTTCCATCAGTGTCAGCTGTTCCGGCGTTTTTTTCTGGATTACGCCGATACATTCAAAGCACTGGTGGCATTTGCGTTTTTCATCAAAAATGCACCGGTCGTCCCGCAGTGCCTGCAGTCCGGTATCCTGCTGTAATAAAATCAAATCCTGACTGATATCTTCCTTGTCACGGTACTGGTCCACGAAATAGATTTTCGGAAAAATACTTTTGATATAACGGTTGTTTTTAAAATAACCGTCTTTATAGCGTACGATGCCGTTTCTGCCGTAAATGTATTCAAATTCAAGCGTGCCGCCATCCTCCGTTTCCTGATAGGACGGCAGCTTTTTACAAAAATTTTCTTTCCACAGTGAGAACTGCTTGAAATTACCGACAATGCCGTTCTGATGCAGATACTCTAAATCTTCATCTGTAATCAGAAGCTGTATGCCGATGGTAATATTGCCGTCCCGGTGGTGAAAATCCGCTTCGGATATGGCATAATCGCCGGATACCGCGCGGATTGCATCAAGCATGACAGATTTTCCGGCATTGTTTCTTCCGACTAAAATAAGTACGTCTTCAATATCACGGATTACCAGTTCCTCTACGGATTTAAAATTTTTAATGGACAACTGTGTGATTTTCAACGAAAATGCCCCCTTTTTGTCTTACTTTTTTCCTTTTTCTTTTCGGGTATGTTTACCGCTTCTGCCTTTCGCTTTTACACCTTTTTTTGTGCTGCTTTTAGACTTGTGTTTCGGGTTGTTTCCGGCAATGCTTTGGGGTTTGTTTTTTGCTACGGAATATCCGAATGTGCCAAGCTTTTTACCCAGTGTAAAATATTCACCGTGGGAATATGTCACTAAATCTGCCGCATTTAAGTCAAATCTGCCTTTTTCATCCATGTAATCATCATCAACCCGCACCGCCACGACTTCTGCCAGAAACATATCGTGTGTGCCCAGTTCAAGCACCTGTGTCACACGGCACTCTATATTGACCGGACTTTCCGCAATGCCCGGTGCTTTTACCTTTTCTGACGGCTGCGGTGTCAGGTGCATTTCCTGAAACTTATCAACATCCCTGCCGGAACGCACACCACAGTAATCGGTTGCACGGCATAACTGCTTTGTCGTCAGATTTACAACAAATTCTTTTGTTTCCTTTATAATGTCATAGGAATATCGGTTTTTCCTTACGGAAATTGAAAGCATTGCCGGATCTGAACAGATTGTTCCTGCCCATGCCACGGTAATAATATTCGGTTTTCCGCCCTCGCGCTGGCAACTCACCATCACTGCCGGTACGGGATATAACATATTTCCCGGTTTCCACGTCTGTTTTGCCATTTTTAAATGTCCTTTCTGATTTTTGTATTCGGTTTCTGTGTTATATTTGCATTCTTTTATGGATACACTATCTTATGATGTCATCATCAAACCTTTGTATATGCCGTATTCCGGCGGATTGGAGTTTTATGAATACTGTCACCCAGAAACTTACGCGCTTAAAAATATTTACCGCAGTTTCTTTTATCCTTACTGCGGCGCTTGGCACTGCCTGTCACTTTGCCTTTGATTTTTTCGGTCAGAGCCGTCTGATTGCCCCTTTTGTTCCTGTCAATGAGTCTACATGGGAACATTTAAAGCTATTGTTTTTTCCGTTTCTTTTACTGCTTGTAATCGGCTGTTTTGCCGGTATTGCAGGCGGCAATGCACCTATTTCCAACCGCAGTCTGAAAAAAATGTTTTTATCCTGCTACTGGGACGGCGCGGCATTTGGCGAACTCTGCGGCATGGCAGCCGTTGTCGTCTTATTTTACGGCATCAACGGTATTTTAGGCTTTAATCTGGACTGGGTAAACATCGCTATTTATTTTATTGCTGTTTTATACGCCCACTATACCTTTTACCGGTATGCGTGTCTTCCATATTATAATACATTTTCCTACCACAAACCGCATCGTCCGGTTCCGCTGATTCTGCCTGTTTTTGTACTGGTATTTGTGACATTTTTATTCATGCTTTTTACCTTTTATCCACCGCACATCGGTCTTTTTTCCGACCCGCAAAATGGCAGCTACGGTCTGTCCGCCAGTCTTTTTACCAGATACTCATATCCTTCCAGAATGACGGCACTGTGGTCAGAAGCCAGCAGGGTCGTGTGTTCCATCGTATAGGTTTTATTTTCAAGTACCGCACCCGGACTCCACTCTACACGGACCTGGGATTCCGTGCGGACTGCCAGTTCCTTATTTTCAAGGCATAACCGATGCGTCGCGCAGACTGTACCGTCTGCGTTGTTTTTTCTTGAAATTTCGGTATCTTTTATTGTAAACCAGCCTGCATTTTTAGCATCATCGCCAGCTTTTTCTTGCAGAAGTCCCTCCGGCACCAGCGCAATATAGGCAGTTGTGATAATCCGCGTACGCGGGTCCCTGTCATATGCACCATATGTTTTTAACTGTTCAAAGCTTAAATGCTCAATTCCTGTTTCTTCCTGTAATTCTCTTGCTGCCGCCGTTTCGAGATTTTCCCTGTACTCCACAAATCCGCCCGGCAGCGCCCACCATCCGATGCTTGGGTGGTTTCCCCGCTGAATCAGCAGTACTTTGGTCACTTTCTTTTCGGATTCATTATAGGCAAATACCGCCATATCTACGGTATTGCACGGATTCTGGTATTTATGCGGGTCATATTTTTCCAAAAATGTGACTAAATCTTCTCCGGCTGCGTTTTTTTCTCCCGTTCCCATAAATGCTTTTACAGCTTTTTCTTTATCTAAATACATATTTCTCTCCATTTCTGCCGCCTTGTGCAAGCACGGCACTTCTTTCCGCTTTTAACCGGCACGGCTCATTGCTTACGCACATTTTACCACAAATGGGGGGTGTATTAAATCCCTGTGGTTACAATTGTTTTTATTTTCTGTCTTTTTTGAGTTTTTATTAAATTTTTATTTTTTTTAGTTCTATTTTATGCTACTTGTACATCTTATTTATTTATGCTACAATGCAATTATAAGAATTCGTGGAACATCATAGAAAAGATTACATATTTTCCGCCTTTCCAAGGGGGTTTTATGCCTTTTAAAGTTGTGTCGTCCCACGATGATATTACCGCAAATGCGGAGGAATGGAGGATTTTATGATTGGAAATGTAATCGTTGGTCAGTCTGGTGGTCCAACATCAGTAATTAACTCAAGTCTGGTAGGTGTATACAAAACTGCACGTGACAGAGGGGCAAAAAAAGTATACGGTATGCTTCACGGCATCAAGGGGCTGCTGGACGGACAGTATGTTGACCTTTCTGAAAAGATTAAGACTGATATTGACATCGATTTGTTAAAGAGAACCCCATCTTCTTATCTGGGTTCCTGTCGTTACAAACTGCCGGAGGTAAATGAAGATAAAGCTGTATATGAAAAAATCTTTAAGACACTTGAAGATTTGGAAGTAAAATACTTCTTCTACATCGGTGGTAACGATTCCATGGATACCATTAAGAAGCTTTCCGATTATGCAAATCTTGTAAACAGTGACATTAAATTTATGGGTGTTCCAAAAACTATCGATAATGACCTCGCTGTTACTGACCACACACCGGGTTACGGTAGTGCTGCCAAGTATATTGCGGCAACGATGAAAGAAATTATCCGTGACGGTCTTGTTTATGATTATCCGACAATCACAATTGTTGAAATCATGGGACGTAATGCCGGATGGCTGACTGCTGCTGCTGCTCTTGCAAAGGGTGAAGACTGTGAAGGCGTAGATATGATTTACCTTCCTGAAAAGGTATTTGATATTGACAAATTCATGGCAAGAGTAAAATCTTTAAGCGAACAGGGTCGTTCTATGGTTATTGCGATTTCAGAAGGTATTAAGGTTGCTGACGGCAGATACGTATTTGAACTTTCTGACCACGTAGAATTTGTCGATGCATTCGGACACAAGCAGTTAGCAGGTTCTGCAAAGTTCCTTGCAAACAAGATTGGTTCTGAACTCGGCATCAAGACAAGAGCAATTGAACTTTCTACCATGCAGCGTTGTGCCGCACACATGACTTCCCGTACGGATATCACAGAGGCCTTCAACGTAGGTGGTGCAGCTGTAAAGGCAGCTTTTGAGGGTGCTACAGGACAGGTTGTTGTCTTAAAGAGAATTTCTGATGACCCATATATGTGCATTACAGAAACACATGATGTTCATGATATTGCCAATGTGGAAAAGAAGATTCCGTTAGAATGGATTACAGATGACGACTATGTTACAGATGATCTGATTCACTATATCAGACCACTCATTCAGGCTGAACTTTCACCAATTATGGTTGACGGTCTTCCAAGACATTTAAATGTCAATTTCTAAAACTGAATAACATTTTAGGTGAAATCCCCGGAAACCCGTGTCGCGGTTGACCGGGGATTTTTATTTTTAAATTTTTCCAATATAATAATTTTTTGTTCTTCCCCTTGTCATTCTCCCGATTATCCATTACAATCACTGTATCTTAAAAATATGAACATACACGGACAGCCGCTTCTTTTAACGGACTGCCGGCTGTTTTTTGAAGAATGGAGATTTAAAAATGAAATTTGTAATACAGCGTGTCAATCACGCAAGTGTCACCGTTGACGGTCAAACGGTCGGTTCTATCGGTAAAGGACTACTGATTTTATTCGGCGCCGGAAAAGGAGATACTGAAGAAATGCTGCCAAAGTTTGTGGATAAAATCACAAAGCTGCGGATTTTCTCTGATGAAAATGACAAAATCAATCTTTCCCTTTTGGACGTAGGTGGCGAACTGCTTGTCGTAAGCCAGTTTACACTTTACGCAGACTGCCGCAAGGGAAACCGTCCAAGCTTTTTTGATGCCCTTGAACCGGACCGTGCCGATGCTTTATACGAGAAATTTGTTGCATTGTGCCGCGAAAAAGTCACCAAAGTAGAAACCGGAAGCTTCGGTGCACATATGCGTGTTGACCTTGAAAATGACGGTCCGTTTACCGTTGTCTTAGACAGCCGTGATTTTTTCAAAGAATCTTCAAATGAAAGGCGGGAAAATTAAGATGTTCCGATTATGGTGTAAATTATTTGATGACAGCAATCATCTGCTCAAGGATATGGTGGTGGAAAATGATGATGCGGCCACAAACCGTACCCGAAAAATTTTTGACGGTATCCACAGTGCCTGCTATGCCTTTGATTTAAGCGAGCCTATCTGGCTGGATTCCAATGTTGCGGAGTTTAAACGTCATTCCAAAGTCCGTTTCTATCAGGATAATTTTATTGACAGCATTGACTTTTCTTATATGGAAATTCAGGTGATTGAAGAAGACTAATACAAAAGACTATTCTTGCAATAATTTTTTTAATAAATACAGTTCCAATACACATTTATTTTTGTAAATGTGTATTGGAACTTTTTAGACTGTAACAAAAATATCTGTGCATCAGCGTTTTGTCTGATTCATCGACCGTGCCAGCTTCTCAACTGTTTCTTCTGGCAGTTCTGCCAAGTCTGCTACCGATTGAATGTCATTGCCAAGTGCAAGCAGTTTTTTTGCAATCTGGATTTTGGTCTGTTCTTCTCCCTCACGCCGTCCTTCCGCGCGTCCCCGGTTTAAGATGTCTTTTGCTTCATAGTTTAATACTTTTCCGCCCATTTGCTGACTCACTCCCTTCGCTACTTTTTCGTACTTTGCCGCTAAATGCTCTATTACTTTGCGTGACATTGCAAGAATTACAACTTTCGGATACTCCGTTAAATCACCCATCTGGCAGGCAATTTCAAGCCGTTCACGGATTGCGGCATATTCTTCCTCCAGCTGTTTTAACTTTTTCTTATTTTCTTCGAGTTCTTTAAAATCCTTTTCATACACAAAGATATGAAACGGTATCAGAAAGAACAGTTTTTTCTCAAACAGTTCATGAATCGTATAGCGTTTTACTTTTAATACCGGCACGATATAGGATACCTTTCCGCCCGGAGTTAAGACTTTAACCGTCATGTGTTCCGGGGTGTTTTGGGTATGCCGGAGGGATACAATCGCTGAATCTGGGAATTGTACTGTCAAAATATTTGATGTAAACTCTCTGTTTTCTAATGCAAGCTGTGTATCGTACTCAAACATTCGCACAATCATGGTGCCGTCCTCCGTACTCTGACATTCAATGTGATACCGTTTGCGCTGTGATGTGTTACAGCTGGCAGAACCGCCGTAAACCTGATTTTTCAGTGGCTGTGCTGTCGGTGCTGTTTCTTCACTGATGATTTCAAAGCTGGAATCTGTAATCCGTTCCTGCTCACTGCCGTCCGGCATCTTGATAAAATGCTCGTTTTGAAGCAGGCAGATAGTTTCTTTTCCGGTATATTTTGTATGAAAAATTTCATTCACAACCGGAATCATTAACTCCGTACAGTCGGTTAAAAGTGTACGGAATACGTCATCGTATGGTGTATTATCCATGCATTCTTCCTTTCTTTTATTATACTGGACTTGTGGGATTGTCGACAAGCATTTCAATGGATTTTCTAAAATTTTTTCAAGTCTTTTGGGATTTCAAACCGGTTATAAATGGTGTCTGAACGAATATAGAATGACATTTCAGAATCCGCAGTAAATTCCAAAAACCGTGAAAAAATACAGACGAAATCTAAAAAACTTAGATTTTAACAGTTAATCAGATTTTAAACACATATTAATTGATATAAAACTGTGCTTAAACTGTGATTTAGAATATATTCTATTGGTATAATAACATATTATTGCACATTTGGCAATAGCAATGGAAAATATAATAAAATCAGTGATTTTGACTAAAATACAACCAAAAATCAGTTGTCGTCTTTTGTCGAATATAGTACTCTAGAACTACATAAGGCTAATTTCTATACAAAAGAAGAATGATACTAAGGGAAAAAATAAACAAAAAAGGAGAGAGAAAAATGGACAGAATTCAACGCAAAAAACCGGAATTCCGGCGGATTGCAGCGATGATTATGGCGG
>OBAB01000292.1_pt1 | contig 40504 bp, 33 predicted proteins | sample 1516501 | NCBI WGS metagenome assembly OBAB01 (sample SAMEA2579906, study PRJEB22360) | human gut metagenome
GATGCAGCGGATGGCGGTTTATCCGCCCATTCAGACAACGCTGAAGCACAGGGGCCCGGAACAGGAACATCGGATGAGGACTCTCCGCTAAAACTTGTATTTGCAGGGGATATCCTTCTCTCAGACCACGTGCTGGGCGCATACCGGAAAGCAGGCAATATAGGCGGAGTGGTGGACAGCGGATTCCGCCAGGTGATTGACGGCAGCGATATCTTTATGGCAAATGAAGAATTCCCCTTCAGCAGCCGCGGAACAGCTGCTGCTGATAAGCAGTTTACCTTCCGGCTGCCGCCTGAACATGTATCCATGTTTCAGGAGCTGGGAATAGATATCGTGACCCTGGCCAACAATCACGCTCTGGATTTCGGTACAGATGCCCTGCTGGATACATGCAGCACCCTGGATGATGCCGGAATCCTGCGGGTGGGAGCCGGAGCCAATCTGGAGGAAGCCAAAAAGCCGGTATTCATGGAGGCAAAGGGCCGCAGAATCGGGTTCCTGGGCGCGTCCAGGGTCATACCGGAGGGTTCCTGGAACGCCACTTCCAAGGGACCGGGCATGCTCACCACCTATGATCCGTCCTTGCTGTTGGAGGAGATCAAAAAGGCCAGGGAAGTCTGCGATTACCTTGTGGTATATGTGCACTGGGGAATTGAACGTGACGAGCGGCCCCAGGAGTACCAGAGGACCCTGGGACAGCAGTATATAGACGCGGGAGCCGACCTTGTGATAGGCAGCCATCCCCATGTACTGCAGGGGCTGGAATATTATAAGGGCAAGCCCATCGTGTACAGCCTGGGTAATTTTGTGTTCGGCAGCAGCATTCCGAAAACAGCCCTGCTGACCGTGGAATGGGACGGGGAGGACGCGCTGCTGCGGCTGGTGCCGGGCACATCCTCTGGAGGATATACCAGGATGCTGGAGGATGAAGGAGAAAAGGCGGGTTTCTACCAGTATATCACATCCATTTCCTATGGCGTGACGGTTGGGGAGGATGGAATTGTGGCGCCGGTGGAGGAAAGAGCGGCAGAGTAGGAGGAATCCGGGACATACCTTTTTCCCTGCCAGGTGTTCCTCTCCTTGAAACGGCGGTGCAGGGTGTTTAATACCAGCCGTTTGTTGCCGCTCCACAGAGGGGCCAGGAGAAGGGATTTTGGACCGTCCCCTGTCAGGCGGTGAATGGTCAGTTCAGGGGGAAGGATTTCCACACAGTCTATGACAAAATCAATGTATTCCTCCATTGTGAACATGGGAAAGGGATTGGTGCGGCAGTAATCTGCCAGGCCGGTCCCTTTTAAAATGTGGAGAAGCTGGAGCTTGATTCCATCTATGGGGCTTTGGGCCAGATAATGTACGGTTTCCGCCATCATGAGCCTGGTCTCGCCGGGCAGGCCCAATATGACATGGACAATGACGGTCAGGCCAGCTGCCTTAAGGCGTCTGAGGGCGTCCTCAAACACAGGAAGTCCGTAACCACGGCGGATAAAGGCGGCGGTGGAATCATGGATGGTCTGGAGGCCCAGCTCCACCCATACCGGTTTCACACGGTTTAAATCCTTTAACAGGCCGATAACCTCAGGCTCCAGACAGTCCGGCCTGGTGCCGATGGACAGGGCTGCGACGGCAGGATGGGAGACTGCTTCCCCAAACAATTGCTTCAGATAGGGCAGGGGAGCGTACGTATTGGTGTAGGACTGGAAATAGGCAATATAAGAACCCTGTGAGCCGTCAGGCATCTTTCTCTTTACCTGAGCCATGGCCTGCTCGATCTGCCGGGAGACAGCCGTCTGTCTGGAAGCGGCAAAATCACCGGAGCCGCCTTGGCTGCAAAAGATACAGCCCCCTGTTCCCAGAGTGCCGTCCCGGTTGGGACAGCTCATGCCTCCGTCCAGGGACAGCTTATAGATTTTCCGGCCGAACTGCTGCCTCAGCTCATAGTCCAGGGAGTGATATGGTTTTCCGTTCCATTCCATTGTAAATACCTGCTTTCTTACATGATACTGTTTTAAGAGATTATAACAGCAAAGCATGTCCGGTGTCATCCTTATTTAAAAAAACGTATAAAGACAGGAGAATATTGTATTGTTGTTTTTGTGCCATGTGTGATAAACTGAATTCAGAAGTTTCAGAAAAGATAGGAGAGGTAAGTCATGAAGGTAAACGAGACAGTGAAACTGCTGGAGAGCGGCGCCGCCAGGACTCTTATGGCGCAGCTCTACGGGGAAGACGGGGTAGAGGCCAATGTAAAGCGCTATGAGGATTTGCTGGCCGGGTATGAGAAGATGTTTGGCGGGGAAGGGGATGTGAAGCTGTTTTCCTCACCCGGCAGAACGGAAATCAGCGGCAATCATACAGATCACAACCACGGCAAGGTGCTGGCAGGCAGCATTAATCTGGACTGTGTGGGGGCGGCCGGAACGAATGAATCCAATCAGGTACATATTGTCAGCGAGACATATAACCAGGATTTTACCATTGATCTGAACCATCTGGAGCCCAGTGAGAAAAAGGCGGGAACCGTGGACCTGGTAAAGGGACTTCTCCAGGGATTTAAGGATTCCGGCTACCGTGTGGGCGGATTCAACGCGTATATCACCAGCAATGTCATAAGCGCGGCAGGGGTCAGCTCATCAGCCTCCTTTGAGATGCTGCTGTGCTCCATGCTCAACACATTTTTTAATGAAGGCCGTATGAGCACCGTGGCATACGCCCATATCGGCAAGTTCGCTGAAAACAACTACTGGGACAAGGCGTCCGGCCTGCTGGACCAGATGGCATGTGCTGTGGGCGGCCTTATCACCATTGATTTTATAGAGCCGCTGGTACCTAAGGTGGAAAAGATAGACTTTGACTTTGGTTCCCAGGACCACAGCCTGATAATTGTACAGACCGGCAAGGGCCATGCTGACCTGAGCGCGGATTATTCCTCGGTTCCCGCGGAGATGAAAAAGGTGGCCAGGTATTTTGGAAAAGAGGTATTGTCCCAGATTTCCGAGGAACAGGTGATAGACAACCTGGCAGAGGTACGGCAGTTTGCCGGGGATCGATCCGTGCTGCGCGCACTGCATTTCTTTGAGGAAAATAAAAGGGTGGAGGCAGAGGTCCTTGCCCTTAAGGAGAACCGTTTTAAGGATTTCTTAAACAATATAACGGCATCCGGCAATTCCTCATGGAAATGGCTCCAGAACTGCTTTACCAACAGCGATTATCAGGAGCAGGGAATCACGGTTACCCTGGCGCTTACGGAGCTGTTCATTGCAGAAAAGCAGAAGGGGGCCTGCAGGGTCCACGGAGGAGGCTTTGCCGGCGTTATCATGGCAGTGCTGCCCAATGAACTTGTGGACGAATTCATACACTATATTGAAAAATGCACAGGAGAGGGAAGCGCTTACCGAATGAGCATCCGCCCATACGGAGCCATCTGCTTTAATGACCTGATTTAGCCGCGTACTGCTTTTTTCGACATAAAACGCCGTGATTTACGGGGCTCACGCTTACAGTTCCCGCGGATTCCTGTGGTAAGGCGGGGGGATTTGCGGTATAATGATGTCAGAGTATGCTGGTATCAGACATGCTCTGGAGCAATCAGAACAAGAGGAGGACTGAGCGGGTATGATTGGCGAAAAAACATTGGAACTCCTGAAGCAGGTATTGGCTGAAAGCAGCTATACGGTTGCCATCTGCGGTTCCGGGATGATGGAAGAGGGAGGTATTCTGGGACTTAAACAGGAAGGACGGGCTTATGAGATTGAACAGAAATATTCGGAATCACCGGAGGAGCTGTTTCACATTTCCTGTCTGTCCAGAAGGCCGGAACGTTTCTATGAATTTTACCGCGAGGAGATACTGAAAAAGATTCCTGACATGACTCCGTCTGTCAGGGCGCTGGCCAGGATGGAGGAAGAGGACAAGCTTCAGTGTATTGTTACCACCAATATTTTCGATTTGCCGGAACAGGTGGGCTGCCGGAATGTGATTTACCTTCACGGAAGCATATACAAAAACAGGTGCCCCCACTGCGGCAGGCTGTATTCCATGGAAGAGATCAGGGATTCCAGACATGTTCCCCATTGTAAGAACTGCAAAACCATGATACGCCCCGGAACCTCTCTCTACGGGGAGATGGTGGACAGCAGCATCATGAGCCGTACCACGGAGGAGATAGCCAGGGCCGACGTGCTCCTGGTGCTGGGAACCAGTCTGCGGTCAGAGGTATACAGCAACTACATACGGTACTTCCAGGGCAGGAAGATGGTAATTATCCACCGTATACCCAGGCCCCTGGATGAGAAAGCCGATATGGTCATATACGATCTTCCCCAGAATGTCCTTCCCCTTCTGGTGGATGGCGGGATTTGAGGGAGCCGGAAATACCTTCCGGGAACATTGGCAGCTGAGTGGGATAAGATGGGAAATTAGTAAAGGCCGGAGATGGTTCCGGCCTTTTGCACGTCTAAGTCTGTTTATTTTCTGTGGAAGGAATCCAGCAGCTGGTTCTTTGTGTGCCACAGCTCATTGGACAGGTCCACATGGACTGTGTGGGGGTTGATGAGACGCTTGGACTCATCCCACAGGGTATCCAGCTCTTTTTTACAGTAGGCCTGGATATCCATTACCTTCGGAGACTGGTACACGCACCTGCCGTCCAGGAAAATGGGGATCATCAGTTCCCGCATGGTATAGCTGTCTGGCGCCAGCATGGTCTTTTTCCATGTCTCTAAGGGGTCGAAGAGAAGGAGGGAATTGCGGGTGTCGAATTCCTCGCCCACCAGACAAATCAAATCTGCTATGATTTTGCCGGTGGCCTTATCATAAATCCTCTGTATGGTCTTGTTGCCCGGGTTGGTGATTTTCTCCGCGTTTTCGGACAGCTTGATTTTCGGCACAAACTGGCCTGTGGCCTTGTCCATCACAGCAGCCAGTTTGTATACGCCTCCGAAGGACGGACAGTCTTTGGCTGTAATCAGGTTGGTGCCCACTCCCCAGGAATTGATGGTGGCTCCCTGCATTTTCAGGGAGTTGATCAGGTTCTCGTCCAGGTCGTTGGAGGCGGAGATCACTGCGTCCGGGAATCCGGCCTCGTTGAGCATCTTTTTGGCCTTTTTGGACAGGTAGGCCAAATCACCGCTGTCCAGACGGATGCCGTAGAAGGTAAGAGGAATACCGGCTTCTCTCATCTCCTTAAATACCTGGATGGCGTTGGGGACGCCGGAACCTAAGGTATCATAGGTATCCACCAGCAGAATGCAGGCGGAAGGATAGAGCTTGGCATAGGTGCGGAAGGCGGTCAGCTCGTCGGGAAAGCTCATAATCCAGCTGTGGGCATGGGTTCCCTTTACCGGGACATCGAACATTTTCCCGCAGAGTACATTGGAGGTGCCGATGCATCCGGCTATCATGGCTGCCCTTGCTCCGTAGGTGCCGGCATCCGGTCCCTGGGCCCTGCGCAGTCCGAATTCCATGACGCCGTCGCCCTTGGCCGCGTAAACGATGCGCTCTGTCTTGGTGGCAATGAGGCTCTGGTGATTGATGATATTGAGCAGTGCTGTCTCGATGAGCTGGGCCTGCATAATGGGGGCAATGACCTTGACAAGAGGTTCCCTGGGGAAAACCACGGTTCCCTCCGGAATGGCGTAAATATTGCCTGTAAAGCGGAATTCGTTGAGATAGCTCAGAAAGTCCTCCTCAAACATATCCAGGCTTCTCAGGTATTCAATGTCGCTGTCATCAAAATGCAGGTCCTCAATGTACTCAATGACCTGCTGCAATCCGGCACAGATGGCAAAGCCGTTGCCGTGGGGATTGGTCCTGTAAAACATGTCGAATACAACGGTTTCGTTGGCGTCCTTTTCTTTGAAATACCCCTGCATCATGGTTAGCTCATACAGGTCTGTGAGTAAGGTAAGATTTCTCTGCTCCATATAGGTTCCTCCCTGGGCGCAGCCGGTGTGCTGTACGCAGGGTATGCGGTGCGGCAGGATTTTGACGGCTGTGCAGTAATATTGGTTAGTAGTATAACACATATTCTGGAAAAGGCAAACGAAATGATAAAAATTTAACAATCAAAGGCGGAACAACTGATATGTCAAAATAAACGAAAATCAGATACACGGTTGACATTTTACGCATGCATTATTATAATAAAGAAGTTAAATGAAAAAGGCATAGATGGAGACAGTAGGCCTGCAGGAACGCCTCAGAGAGCCGGAGATGGTGGAAACCGGTGCAAGTAATGCAGAACTGAAGATCACTCCGGAGCTGTCCGGCTGAAGGGATGCGTCAGCAGCGCATGATAGGCCGGGACGCGTTTCCCGCGTTAAGGGAACTCATATGATGGTATGCAGTAATAGGTGGTTAAACGAAGCGGTTTATGGCTTTCGTCCTGTTCGGGACGGAAGCCTTTTTTGCTTCATGGAAGGATATACAATCTTTTTCACATACCAGAATAGAAATCTATCATGAATGGAACGGAGGAAGACGTTATGTATGACAAAGTCCCCACAGACCTTAAGTTTGTGGAACGGGAAAAAGAAGTGGAGAAGTTCTGGGAAGCAGAGCACATCTTTGAGAAAAGCATTAAAATGAGGGAGGGCTGCAAGCCCTATGTATTCTATGACGGACCGCCAACTGCCAACGGCAAGCCTCATATCGGCCATGTGGAGACCCGTGTAATCAAGGATATGATTCCCAGATACCGGGCCATGAAGGGGTATATGGTGCCGAGAAAGGCCGGATGGGACACCCACGGCCTGCCTGTGGAGCTGGAAGTTGAGAAGAAGCTGGGACTGGACGGCAAGGAGCAGATTGAGCAGTATGGTCTGGAGCCGTTTATCAAAGAATGTAAGGAAAGCGTCTGGAAGTACAAGGGCATGTGGGAGGATTTCTCCAACACCGTTGGCTTCTGGGCTGATATGGACAATCCCTATGTAACCTATGACAACAGCTTTATCGAGTCTGAGTGGTGGGCTCTTAAGCAGATTTGGGACAAGGGTCTTTTGTACAAGGGCTTTAAGGTGGTTCCCTACTGCCCGCGCTGCGGCACCCCGCTGTCCTCCCATGAGGTGGCCCAGGGTTATAAGGATGTAAAGGAGCGTTCCGCCATTGCCCGCTTTAAGGCCAAGGGAGAAGACGCATATATCCTGGCATGGACCACTACGCCGTGGACCCTTCCCAGCAACCTGGCCCTGTGTGTGAACCCCAAGGAAGACTATGTAAAAGTAAAGACAGGCGACGGCTACACCTACTATATCGCTCAGGCCCTGGCAGATACCGTGCTGGGTGAAGACTATGAGGTGCTGGAAACTTACAAGGGCAAGGACCTGGAGTTCAAGGAATATGAGCCCCTCTATGACTGCTCCGTGCCCCTGTGCGAGAAGCAGCACAAGAAAGCCTACTATGTGGTCTGCGCTGACTATGTAACACTGACAGACGGTACCGGCATCGTACACATTGCACCTGCCTTTGGTGAGGATGATGCCAACGTTGGCCGCAAGTACGACCTTCCCTTTGTGCAGCTGGTGGACGCCAAGGGCGATATGACGGCGGATACGCCTTTTGCAGGCACCTTTGTGAAGGATGCGGACCCCATGGTGTTAAAGGATCTGGAGTCCAGAGGGCTGCTTTTCTCAGCCCCCAGCTTCGAGCACAGTTATCCCCACTGCTGGCGCTGCGGAACCCCTCTCATTTACTATGCAAGGGAGTCCTGGTTCATCAAAATGACTGCTGTGAAGGATGACCTGATCCGCAACAACAATACCATTAACTGGGTTCCGGATTCCATCGGCAAGGGCCGCTTCGGGGACTGGCTGGAGAATATCCAGGACTGGGGTATTTCCAGAAACCGTTACTGGGGCACCCCGCTCAATATCTGGGAGTGCGAGTGCGGACACCAGCATTCCATCGGAAGCATCGAGGAATTAAAGAGCTTATCCGACAACTGCCCTGATGAAATCGAGCTTCACCGCCCATATATTGACGTTGTAAACATCAAGTGCCCCAAGTGCAATAAGCCCATGAAGCGTGTGCCTGAGGTGATTGACTGCTGGTTTGATTCCGGAGCCATGCCCTTTGCGCAGCACCATTATCCCTTTGAGAACAAGGAACTGTTCGAGTCGCAGTTCCCGGCCCAGTTTATCTCCGAGGCAGTGGACCAGACCAGAGGATGGTTCTATTCCCTCCTTGCTGAGTCCACCCTGCTGTTCAACAAGGCGCCTTATGAAAATGTAGTTGTCATGGGGCTTGTGCTGGATGAGAACGGACAGAAGATGAGCAAGTCCAAGGGCAATGCAGTGGATCCCTTTGATACTCTGGCAGTCCACGGCGCAGACGCCATCCGCTGGTTCTTCTACACCTGCAGCGCTCCCTGGATTCCAAAGCGTTATCAGGATAAGGCAGTGACCGAGGGACAGCGCAAGTTCATGGGTACCCTTTGGAACACCTATGCTTTCTGGGTGCTGTATGCCAATATTGACAATTTTGATCCCACCAGATATACCCTGGAATACGACAAGCTTCCGGTCATGGACCGCTGGATGCTGTCCAAGATGAATTCCATGGTAAAGACAGTGGATAACAGCCTGATGAATTACCAGATTCCTGAGGCGGCCAGATCTCTCCAGGAGTTTGTGGATGACTTAAGCAACTGGTATGTGCGCAGAAGCCGTGAGCGCTTCTGGGCAAAGGGAATGGAGCAGGATAAGATTAATGCCTTCATGACCCTGTACACGGCCCTTGTGACCGTGGCAAAGGCGGCTGCTCCCATGATTCCGTTTATGACAGAGCAGATTTACCAGAATATCGTGAGAAAGGTGGATGGGAATGCGCCTGAAAGTGTACACCTGTGCGATTTCCCGGAGGTGAATGAGTCCTGGATTGATGCGGAGCTGGAATCCGACATGGATGAAGTGCTGAAGGTGGTTGTCATGGGACGTGCGGCCAGGAATGCGGCCAACATCAAGAACCGCCAGCCCATTGCCCGGATGTATGTGAAGGCCGACCATGAGCTGTCAAGGTTCTATGTGCAGATTATTGAGGAAGAACTGAATGTGAAGCAGGTGATTTTCTCCAATGATGTAAGGGAATTTACCTCCTATACCTTCAAGCCTCAGTTAAAGACCGTGGGACCAAAGTACGGCAAGCTGTTAAACCGGATTCGTCAGACTCTGACCGATATCGACGGCAGCGCCGCCATGGATACCCTGAATGAGAAGGGACAGCTTACCTTTGACTATGACGGACAGGAAGTGGTGCTGACAAAGGACGACCTGCTGATCGATGTTTCCCAGAAGGACGGCTATGTGACAGAGGAAGACAACTATGTGACCGTTGTGCTGGATACCAACCTGACTCCTGAACTGATTGAGGAGGGCTTTGTGAGAGAACTCATAAGCAAGATTCAGACCATGCGCAAGGAGGCCGGATTTGAGGTCATGGACCACATCAGCGTATTCCAGGATGGAAATGAGCGGATTGCAGAACTGATTAAGGCCCATGCGGACGAGATCAAAACAGAGGTCATGGCGGACCATATCAGCATCGGCGCCATGTCCGGCTTTGTCAAAGAGTGGAACATTAACGGCGAAAATGTAATGCTCGGTGTTGAAAAGACCATGAAATAATGGTAAGATTGTGAGGCGGGGCCCATAAAACCCCGCCCCGTCTGATAATTTGGGAATGATTTACATACAATAGTTCTGTAATAGAAGAGGAACTTAAAGCAGGAGGATAATGGCCGATGAATAAAGGATTTGATAAGGAAACGTTCAAGCGCAGTGTGGTGGACAACGTAAAGAACATGTTCCGAAGGACCATTGATGAGGCGACTCCCCAGCAGGTATTTCAGGCAGTGGCCTATGCTGTGAAGGATGTTATCATTGACGAGTGGATTGCCACTCACAAGGAATATGAGAAAAAGGACGTTAAGACAGTATACTACCTGTCCATGGAGTTCCTCATGGGCCGTGCTCTGGGCAATAATATCATCAATATCTGCGCCAGGGATGAGATTAAGGAAGCCCTGGATGAGATGGGCTTTGATTTAAATGTGATTGAGGACCAGGAGCCGGACGCAGCCCTGGGAAACGGCGGCCTGGGACGTCTGGCGGCCTGTTTCCTGGATTCGCTGGCAACCCTGGGATATCCGGCATATGGCTGCGGCATCCGTTACCGTTACGGCATGTTCAAGCAGAAGATTGAGAACGGTTACCAGGTGGAGGTGCCGGATAACTGGTTAAAGGACGGCAACCCCTTTGAGATCCGCAGGCCGGAGTATGCTTCCGAGATTAAATTCGGAGGTTATGTGCGCATTGAGAACCAGGGCGGAGTGAACCATTTCGTACAGGACGGATACCAGTCTGTCCGCGCGGTGCCCTATGACCTGCCGATTATTGGATACGGCAACAATGTGGTGAATACCCTGCGTATCTGGGATGCAGAACCCATCAACACCTTTAATTTGGATTCCTTTGACAGGGGAGATTACCAGAAGGCAGTGGAGCAGGAGAATCTGGCCAAAACCATTGTGGAGGTCCTTTACCCCAATGACAACCACTACGCAGGCAAGGAACTGCGCCTGAAGCAGCAGTATTTCTTTATTTCCGCCAGCGTACAGAGGGCGGTTAAAAAGTATAAAGAAAAGCACGATGACATCAGAAAATTCTATGAAAAAGTAGTGTTCCAGCTGAACGACACCCACCCGACGGTTGCCATCCCTGAATTGATGCGGATTCTTCTGGACGAGGAGGGACTTACATGGGATGAGGCGTGGGAGGTAACCACCAGGACCTGCGCTTATACAAACCACACCATCATGTCAGAGGCGCTGGAGAAGTGGCCCATTGAGCTGTTCTCACGGCTTCTGCCCAGAATTTACCAGATTGTGGAGGAAATCAACCGCAGGTTCCAGAACCAGATTCAGACCATGTATCCGGGCAACCAGGAGAAGCTGCGCAAAATGTCCATTATTTACGACGGACAGGTGAAGATGGCTTACATGGCGATTGCAGCCAGCTTTTCCGTCAACGGCGTTGCCAGGCTTCACACAGAAATCCTTAAGCACCAGGAGTTAAAAGACTTCTATGAGATGATGCCGGAGAAGTTCAACAACAAGACAAACGGCATAACCCAGAGACGGTTCCTGCTTCACGGCAATCCGCTGCTGGCAGACTGGGTCACCTCCAAAATTGGCGATGAGTGGATTACCGGCCTTCCCCACATCAAGAAGCTGGAACTCTTTGCAGGGGATGAGAAGTGCCAGTTTGAGTTTATGAACATCAAGTATCAGAATAAGCTGCGCCTTGCCAGATATATCAAGGAGAATAACGGCATTGACGTGGACCCGCGCTCCATTTTCGACGTGCAGGTCAAGAGGCTTCATGAGTATAAGCGCCAGCTGATGAACATTCTCCATGTGATGTATCTGTACAACCAGCTGAAGGATAATCCTGATATGGATATGATTCCCAGGACCTTTATCTTCGGCGCGAAGGCAGCCGCAGGCTATAAGCGGGCTAAGCTGACCATCAAGCTCATCAACTCAGTGGCGGATGTCATCAACAATGACAAGTCCATTAACGGCAAGATTAAGGTGGTGTTCATCGAGGATTACCGTGTATCCAACGCAGAGCTTATATTTGCGGCGGCTGATGTCAGCGAGCAGATATCCACGGCCAGCAAGGAGGCTTCCGGCACCAGCAACATGAAGTTTATGCTCAACGGGGCCCTTACCCTGGGAACCATGGACGGAGCCAATGTGGAAATCGTGGAGGAAGTGGGAGCGGACAATGCATTTATTTTCGGCATGTCCTCCGACGAGGTTATTAACTACGAGAACAACGGCGGCTATTACCCCATGGATATCTTTAACAATGACCAGGAAATCCGCCGTGTGCTCATGCAGCTGATTAACGGATACTATGCACCGGATAACCCAGAGCTGTTCAGGGATATCTATAACTCTCTCTTAAATACCAAGAGCAGCGACAGGGCTGATACCTACTTTATCCTCAAGGACTTCCGTTCCTATGCCGAGGCGCACCAGAGGGTGGATAAGGCTTACAGGGACCAGGCGTGGTGGGCTAAGGCAGCCATCCTTAACACGGCCAACTGCGGAAAGTTCACATCTGACCGTACCATTGAGGAGTATGTGAAGGATATCTGGCATCTGAAGAAAGTGACCGTAGAAATGTAAATGCTTGCTCCGGCAATCCTGATTATTGGGGTGCCGGAGCTTTTTTGGATGACGCATGAGGAAGGGAAACAGAAATGAAAATACGCGACATACTGGCAGAAGGAAAGCCCACCCTCTCCTTTGAGGTGTTCCCCCCAAAGACAGAGGATGCATATGATTCCGTGGAGAAGGCAGCCGCGGAGATTGCAAAATTAAAGCCCTCGTTTATGAGTGTTACATACGGGGCAGGAGGGGGAACCAGCGAATATACGGTTGGAATCGCCTCCGCCATCAAGGAGGAATATGGAGTGACGCCCCTGGCTCATCTCACCTGTGTTTCATCCACCAGGGAAAAGGTGCACCATGTGCTGGGTGAGTTAAGGGAGCGCGGCATTGAAAATGTACTGGCCCTGCGCGGGGATATCCCCCAGGACGGCAGCACGCCAAAGGAATACCACTATGCTTCAGAACTGATACGGGAAATCAAAAAGGCAGGTGATTTCTGCATCGGGGCAGCATGTTACCCGGAGGGCCATGTGGAATCAGCCAACAAGTCTGTGGACATAGATTACCTGAAGCAGAAGGTGGAGGCCGGATGCGATTTTGTCACCACCCAGATGTTTTTTGACAACAGCATTCTTTACAGCTATCTGTACCGCATCCGTGAAAAGGGAATCCAGGTGCCTGTGATTGCCGGCATCATGCCTGTGACCAACGCAAAGCAGATACGGAGGATTACCCAGATGTCGGGGACCTACCTGCCATCCAGGTTCATGTCCATTGTGGACCGGTTCGGGGACAATCCCGCGGCCATGAAGCAGGCCGGAATAGCCTATGCCACGGACCAGATCATTGACCTGATTGCCAACGGAGTCAACGGTATCCATGTGTATTCCATGAATAAGCCGGATGTGGCCATGAAGATAAAAGAAAACCTGTCGGAGATTTTATAGGGCTGAATGCAACACTGAAAAAACTCATGAGAAAAAACTCACGAGAAAAAACCTCATGACTATATCCGAGAGAATAAAACTTAGAAGAACGAATACCAGAAGAACGAATGTCGGGAAAACGAATATCAGAAGAACGAACATCGGGAGAAAAGACATATGGACATACAGGACGTAGACAGGAGGGAGGTCCTCCGCTATCTGGGGTACAGGGGTCAGGAGGCTGACGGGGCAGTGGCGGGCATGGTGGAGCAGGCCATGGCGGAATTATGGGAAGCTGCCACACCCAGGCATCTGTACCGGGAATATCCCTTGTCACTGGGAGAGGATTACAGAATTGACGGGGGATGTTTCAACGCCAGGAGCAGGAACCTGTGGGGGAATCTGAAGGACTGCGATCAGATTATTGTGTTTGCGGCCACCCTTGGCTGCGGGGCCGACCATCTGATTCAGAAGTACAGCCGTCTCCAGATGAGCAGGGCCGTGGTCATGCAGGCAGCGGCAGCGGCCATGATTGAGGAGTACTGCGACCAGGTGTGTACCGTGATAAAGTCGGAATATGAGGCAAAAGGCCGTTATCTGCGCCCCAGGTTCAGCCCCGGTTACGGAGACTTTCCGCTGGAATGCCAGGGTATGCTGTTAGAGGCCCTGGAGGCCGGAAAACGCATCGGCATCAAGCTGACGGACAGTCTTCTCATGATGCCCTCCAAATCTGTTTCAGCGGTCATGGGAGCCAGCAGGAAACCTTACCGCTGCGATGTAAAAGGCTGTGAAGCCTGTGCCAAGACGGACTGCCCCTACCGGAGGTGACAGGGAAAAGCCCTTTAAGGCGGCATAAAAATAAAATAAAAAGGGGAATTATATTATGATTCGTTTTAATTGTGATTACAGCGAAGGCGCCCATGAGCGCATACTTAAGAAACTGGCTGAGACTAATCTGGAGCAGACGCCCGGATACGGGGAGGACCATTACTGCGCAGAGGCCGCAGGCATCATCCGCAGCCTATGCGGACGGGAAGATGCAGCGGTCCATTTCCTGGTGGGAGGAACCCAGGCCAATCTGACGGTCATAGCATCTGCCCTGCGTTCCCATCAGGGGGCGGTGGGGGCTGTGACGGCCCACATCAATGTACATGAGACAGGCTCCATAGAGGCCACCGGACACAAGGTGCTGGCCCTGCCCTCTGAGGACGGCAAGATTACGGCAGAGCAGGTGGAGGAGCTGTACCAGGCCCATATCCGGGACGAGAGCTTTGAGCACACGGTGCAGCCAAAGATGGTATATATCTCCAACCCCACGGAGCTGGGCACTATTTACACCAGGGCTGAGATGGAGAACCTGTATGGGGTGTGCAGGAAGTACGGCCTGTACCTGTTTGTGGACGGCGCCCGTCTGGCATACGGCCTGGCGGCGCAGGGGAATGACCTGGACCTTAAGTCCCTGGCAGCTTCCTGCGACGTATTCTACATCGGAGGAACCAAGGTGGGGGCTCTTTTCGGGGAGGCCGTGGTTATATTGAACGATGAGCTGAAGGCGGATTTCCGCTACCATATCAAGCAGCGGGGCGGTATGCTGGCCAAGGGCCGCCTTCTGGGCATACAGTTTGGAGAGCTTTTGCGGGACGGCCTGTATTTTGAGCTGGGAGCCCATGCGGACAGGCTGGCAGACAAGATACGCTGCGCCTGTGTCAAAAAGGGATATCCCTTCCTGGTGGAAAACACCACAAACCAGGTATTTCCCATCATGCCGGATTCCCTTCTGGAGTCGTGGAAGGATAAGTACAGTTACACCAACCAGGGAAGGGTGGATGAAAGCCATACGGCTATCCGCCTCTGCACCAGCTGGATTACCAGCGGGGAGCAGGTGGACATCCTGGTAAACGACATTTTGAACAGTTAAGAGGACTTGCGGAGAATGATGATGACAATATTAGAAGAGATGAAGGTACGCCGCCTGTTCTGCGACGGCGGAATGGGAAGCCTGCTCCAGGCCCAGGGCCTGAAACCGGGAGAGCTTCCGGAAACGTGGAACCTGACCCGCCGGGATGTGCTTATATCCATACACCGGTCCTATCTGGAGGCCGGCGCAGACATCATGACCACCAATACATTTGGCGCCAACAGGCTTAAGTTTAAAGATGATTTGGAGTCCATCGTGACAGCCGCAGTGGAAAATGCCAGAACCGCGGTCAGGGAAGCAGGACACGGATACGTGGCCCTGGATCTGGGACCTACGGGGCGCCTGTTAAAACCTTTGGGGGATTTGGATTTCGAGGATGCGGTGAAGCTTTATAAAGAGGTGGTATCCATTGGCGCCAGGGCGGGAGCGGACCTGGTTCTTATAGAGACCATGAGCGACAGCTATGAGCTGAAGGCCGCGGTGCTGGCTGCCAGGGAGGCGGGATTCAGGCCGGGTACCGGGGAACGCCTGCCTGTGTTCGCAACTGTTATATTTGATGAAAAGGGAAAGCTTCTGACCGGCGGAAACGTGGAGTCCACCGTGGCCCTGTTAGAGGGACTGAGGGTGGATGCCCTGGGAATCAACTGCGGTCTGGGACCTGTGCAGATGAAGGGTATCCTGGAGGAGATTCTGAGGGTGTCCTCCCTTCCCGTGCTGGTAAACCCCAATGCAGGCCTTCCCAGAAGCGAGAACGGGAAGACGGTGTACGACATAGACGCTGAGGGCTTTGCCCTTGTCATGGAGGAAATCGCGGCCATGGGCGCTGTGGTGGTGGGAGGGTGCTGCGGCACCACCCCGGAGCATATACGCCTGATGACACAGCGGTGTAAGGACATGCCTGTGGTGTGGCCCGAGAAAAAACACCGCACTGTGGTGTCCTCCTATGCAAAGGCAGTGACCGCCGGCCGTAAGACAATCATTATCGGGGAGCGCATAAACCCCACCGGCAAGTCCAAGTTCAAGCAGGCCCTGCGGGACCACAACCTGGAATATATCCTGAAGGAGGGGGTCAGCCAGCAGGACAACGGGGCGGATGTGCTGGATGTGAACGTGGGACTTCCTGAAATCCATGAGCCGTCCATGATGGAGGAGGCTGTGAGGGAGCTTCAGGCCATCATCGACCTGCCTCTTCAAATCGACACCTCGGACATGGAAGCCATGGAGCGCGCCATGCGTATATACAACGGAAAACCGCTGATTAACTCTGTCAACGGCAAGGAAGAGTCCATGAGCCGCATATTTCCGCTGATGGCAAAATACGGCGGAGTGGCGGTGGGACTCTGCCTGGATGAGTCCGGCATTCCCGATACGGCAGATGGACGTCTGGCCGTGGGCAGGAAAATCATAGAACGGGCAGCGGAGTACGGAATCGGGCCGGAGGATATCATTCTGGACGGACTCTGCATGACGGTCAGTTCCGACAGCAAAGGGGCCCTTACCACCCTGGAGACCCTGCGGCGCATCCGGGATGAGCTGGGAGTGGGAACCGTGCTGGGGGTATCCAACATATCCTTCGGACTGCCCCAGAGGGAAATCATCAATGCCGCATTCTTTACCATGGCCATGGAATGCGGGCTGGGAGCTGCCATCATAAACCCTAACTCCGAGGCCATGATGCGGGCTTACTACAGCTTTAACGCGCTTATGGACCGGGATCCCCAGTGCGGCCAGTATATCAGCGTGTACAGCGGACAGAGCGCGGGCCTGGGCCAGACCATTGGAAAGAGCGGCAGCCAGAACGGGATAAAGGCAGACAATCATTTTGGCTCAGGAGAGCATCAAGGAGGAGGAAGCCAGGGGCCGGCTCTGACAGCAGCCATTGAGAGAGGCCTGAAAGAAGCCGCCCACAACGCGGTGACGGAACTGTTAAAGGAGAGGGAGCCGCTGGATATTATCAACAGTGAGATGATACCGGCCCTGGACCGTGTGGGAAAAGGGTTTGAGAAGGGAACCGTGTTCCTGCCCCAGCTTCTTATGAGCGCGGAGGCCGCCAAGGCTGCGTTTGAGGTCATCAAGGCAGCTATGGATGGAAGCGGACAGGCCCAGGAAAAGAAAGGTACCATCATCCTGGCAACGGTGAAAGGCGACATCCATGATATCGGCAAGAACATCGTGAAGGTTTTGCTGGAAAATTACAGTTATGAGGTCATCGACCTGGGAAGAGACGTGCCGCCGGAGGTCATTGTAAAGGAGGCCGTGGAGCGTCAGGTTGCCCTGGTGGGCCTGAGCGCCCTCATGACCACCACTGTGCCCAGCATGGAGGAAACCATCCGCCAGCTAAGGGCTGCATCCGTCACTGTCAAGGTGATGGTGGGAGGCGCTGTGCTGACGGAGGATTATGCCAGGACCATAGGCGCTGACGCCTATTGCAGGGATGCTATGGCATCGGTAAATTATGCGGAGCAGGTATTCGGCGCTTAGAGCGCCGGGAAGCTCCTGGGTTTTCATAGACTGATACGGGAATCCCCATCCACCTGAGGAACTATCTGCCCCAGCTGTTTCAGCTGACGTGTAATGTGGTAGACAGTGAACAGGTTGAGGGGATTTTTGTGTTCGTCAATAATCAGTTTGCCTCTGAGCATGAACCACAGCCATGCACCGTCCTTCCTGCGAATCCGTATGATGCAGCTGCGTACGGTGTCGTCTGTGGAAAATACGGTCATGGTCTCCTGGAATGTATGGGTGTCATCCGGGTGCAGCTGCCTGAGGAACGATAAGGAGCTTCCGGACAAAAGCTTGTATTCGGACAGACTGCAGTAGCCAAGGGCGTGAAGCAGCCTGGAATTCATATATATGACCTCCGGGAATTCTGCCTGGTAGCTGGTCAGGAGGATGCCGCCGTTTACCACCTGGTTCAGAAGCCCCAGCTCATTATTGCCGTACAGCTCAAAATAGTGCTGGTCCGTTACATCCTCAATGAGACAGCCGCAGTAGCCTTCGTGGAATTGAAAGCACTCTATCTTAAGGTACTTGCTGCGTTCCGGGCTGAAATCATAAAACATCTGCCGTCCGCCGTGCATGGCTGTTTCATAGTAGGCGGGAAGGCGCCGCGTATCGGCGTCCGGGTAATGGCTCAGGAAGCTTTTTCGGTAGAGGATGTTTCTGGAACGGCATTCCAGGCGGGCACAGGCTTCATTTACATATACATAGGAAAAATCACAGGCCTGTCCGTCCTTTGCCTGAATTTGAATGATGGCAAAGGGGAAGGGGATGCTGTCATATATAAGTTTTGCGTGCTCCAGTTTGTCCTCCAGGGATAGGTCGGAGCTGGGAGCCGGATTCAGTTCCCGGAAGGAAATCATATTCTTTCCGTGGCTTTTGGCGTAGTAAAGCTCATCATCCGCTGCCCGTACCAGCTTGTGGTAATCATCCATGGAGGTAAGAACTGTGCTCACGACCCCTGCGCTGATCGTCACAAAGGGGGAGGCGCTTCGGTTGGCAGCGGGAATCTTTAAATCAGCCACAGATTTCCTCAAGCGGTCTCCAACCTTGATGGCGTCAGAGGGGTGGACATCACAGAGCAGTATTTGAAACTCTTCCCCTCCAAACCGGCAGATCAGGTCGTTCTCACGGTGGATGCTGCCGGACAGGGCTGCGGCTACCTTTTTCAGGCATTCGTCGCCCTGTACATGGCCGTATGTATCATTGTACTGTTTGAAATAGTCAATATCTATCATGATGACAGCCACAGGTACATGAAGCCGTATGCTATAGGGAATCAGCTCCTCCAGCCGGAGGGAATAGCCGTTACGGTTGAAAAGCTGTGTCAGCGGGTCCTTGTCGGCCCGTTCCTGAAGACAAACCTGTTCATCCCTGGCCTTTCTTACCATTTGCAGGTTGCTCACAATAATGTGGCAGCGCATCTGGGACAGAAACAGGCTGATGAAGCTGTAAAGGAACAGGTTGGAATACAGGGCCGGCGGTACATGGTGGGCCCTGAAAGCCGGAATCGCGGCCAGGGCGGTAGCCAGCACTGAGGCCAGCGCTTCTTTAAGGGAATAGATGGGGCCGGCGGCAATGTAAATGTAAAACATAAGGACGCTTTCTGCTGTCAGGCGGCTCTGCAGGCAGATGTGGTTCACTGCAATGCAGTACAGGGCAAATATGGCAGTGAAAAAGTATGTATGGTGTTTCAGCCTCCGCCTTGTGGAACAGGTCCGCTGCTGTTTCAATAAGTATTTGCAGTATACAATATTAAAGGCGATGAACAGAAGGAACAGCAGCATGGTAAAGCTGAGCATGGAAGCAGCTCTGCCTGTAAAGTCTGTGGCCAGATATACGATTAGACTGAAGGCTTCCATAATGATTAAAAGGATGGAATAATTCAAGGTCTGGCTGATGTTCATGGTCTGCACCGTATCGTAAATTTCGTCCGCACACAGACATCCTTTGCCATGGTCCTGTGCGGGAAAGATACAGGATAAATTTTTCTTTACATATTCTAACATAGTATAATATACAACCCCTGTCTTAATCGTGATTGCCATGCCCGTACCTGACCGGCCTGTCCGCTGTACAGCAGGCATGCAGCAGTTATAAGTAAAACCGGCGCTGGTATCATGCGTATTTTTTTGTTTGCGTCAATTACATAATACTGATAATATATGAGGGATATTGGGGAAATATTACCAAAGAACATGAAAAATCCGCAAAAAAAGACAAAAGTCGTTGTTTTTCCAATAACTCCCAGACACAGGACTCCTAATATGTGATAATATAGTTTTGTAACAGAAATGAAACAGATTTGTAATATCTGTAAGAAAGAAAGCGAGGACATACTATGTTATCAGTTTCATCTATGGCACTTGCTGCAATGCTGGGTTCTGCATGCGGCACTAATATGGCAAATATAAATGACTGCAACGCAGCACTTTACAATACGGGAAATTGTCCCCAGGCAGTACAGTACCAGAAGGGCGGACAGGACCTGAATTCCATGCTGTCACAGATGGGAGTCGGCATGATGCCTGGAAATTCCCAGTGCGGCGTTAATTAAGCGTATTGATTTAAATACATTAATTAAATACATCGGATCCATATTCCGTTTCATTATCACATAATCATATTCCTCAAAAATAAATCCCGGAGAAAGGCAGAACTGCCTGTCCTCCGGGATTATTTTCATGTCCGGGGCAATAATAAGCCGTACCCGGACATAAATATATACAGAAAATTAATTCACTTTTCCGTCTGCATGGGGTAGAATATCGTTACTGTTGTTCCGGAAGGGACGCGCGTGCAGTAAGGTCACAGAAGGTGAAAAGGAGTATTTCCAGTGAATCGAGATAATGTGAAAATCATTTTAAAAGGAATGTGGATAGGGGGGACCATGACGGTGCCCGGAGTAAGCGGAGGGTCCATGGCCATGATTATGGGGGTTTATGACAGACTCATTTCATCCATCAGCTCCTTTTTCAAGGAACCTGCAGGAAGCATGGCCTACCTGCTCAAATTCGTCCTGGGGGCAGGAACCGGAATGGTGCTGTTTTCGCGCTTTATCAGCTACCTGTTCACAACCAGGGCCGATGTTCCGCTCCGGTTTTTCTTCCTGGGAGCGGTGGCAGGAGGTGTTCCCATGATATACAGGGAGGCAGGCGTGAAAAAACTGGACCTGGGAGCGGTGGCCTATCCTGCCATAGGCATCCTGGGGGTGGTGCTTCTGGCGCTGATTCCCTCCGGACTTTTTACACCGGACGGAAGTTTCGGGCCCGCGGCCCTGCTCCTTCAGCTGGCTGGGGGATTCATCATTGCGGTGGGGCTGGTCCTGCCCGGAATCAGCGTGTCTCAGATGCTCTATATGCTGGGAATCTATGAAACCATTATAGGAAACATCAGCTCCTTTCATATCCTTCCCCTGATACCGCTGGGAGCCGGCGTGCTGGGCGGCATTTTCCTGACCACCAAGGTGCTGGAGCGGCTGATGTCCCGTCATCCCCAGCCCACCTATCTGATTATCCTGGGATTCATGTTCGGTTCACTGCCGGAACTTTTTCCAGGTATCCCAACAGGCGCGGATCTGGCAGCGGCCCTTATAGCCGGAGCTGCGGGTTTTGCGGCTCTGTATGTGATGTCCATGAAAGAACAGAGAACCTAAAGGGCCGGAGCGCGGCCGGGGCGCGTCAGAAAGCAGTTTTCAGACACACTCTACACGGTTCTGCTGTCTCCCCAGAAAACCAGGCATACGGTGCCGGGACCGGTATGGGAGCCGATGACAGTGCCGATATCCACGATGAAAACCTTTCCGTTTAAATGAGGGAAAGTTTCCTCTACCAGGCTGGCCACTGCCTCGGCATCTTCGGGGCAGGAGGATTGGGACAGGAAGCATTTTCCGTTATAGGCATCGCCCTGTTCAGCATGTTCCTTCATCCGCTCCACCATTTCCCGGATAACGCGCTTCTTGCCCCGGTACTTGTCCCGGGGAATCAGTTTGCCTTCCGCATTCACTTCCAGCAGGGGACATATGTTGAGCATATTGCCAAAGAAGGCAGCTGAGGCAGAGATGCGTCCTCCCCGTCTTAAATGGGTCAAATCAGAGGTGAAGAACCAATGATGGACCCTTTTTTTATTCTCCTCAATCCAGGATACAAGTTCCCTGTATTCTGCACCTGCCTGCATCATCTCCCAGGCCGTGTCCACCAGAAGTCCGTAGCCCGCTGAGGCGCAGCAGGAGTCAATGACGGCAATCTGCCGGTCCGGATAACGCTCCAGCATCTCATCCCTGGCAATGACTGCCGAATTATAGGTGCCGGATATGCCGGAGGAGAGGGTCATGTGGATGATATCCTTTCCTTCTTTTAATATGGGCTCAAACATGGCTTCGTATTGTTCCGGGTTCACCTGGGACGTGGTGGGCATGGCGCCCTGCCTGATGTTCTCGTAAAAATCCTCAATGGGAATGGACTTTCCCAGGTCGTCGTCATATTCCATGCCGTTCATCCGGAAATGAAAGCAGGAGTAGGGGATGCCTCTCTCTGTCAGATAAGACGCCGGCAGATCGGCTGTGGAACAGCAGGTAATCATATAGGAATTCGTCATGGTTTGCTCCTTTTAAAGTGGGAAAAATTAGCTGTCTTGTGTTGAAAAAAGTATAGCATGCCAGGGGTGCGGTGTCAAATGCAGTGGAAAAACAGATGGAACTGTGCTATGATGTAGGTTGTGTCAAGACAGATTTGCGTATAGCCATGGAAAGGAATGGTAACCATAATGTATAAATGCTGTATATTCGACCTGGACGGGACCCTTGTGAATTCAATCTATGCCATCCAGAAGTCAGTGAATGATACCCTGAGTTATTGGAACATGCGTGAAATCAGCGTGGAGGAGAGCCGGCTCTATGTGGGGGACGGTTATAAGAAGCTGCTGGAGCGGTCCCTTATTGCCTGCGGGGATAAGGAGCTGACCCATTATGAGGAGGCGGTGGAGCGGTATCAGGACATTTTTCGGGAATGCTGTATGTACCGTGTGGAGGCATACGAGGGAATCGGGGAGCTTCTGGAGTTTTTAAAGTCGCAGGGCATTTTCATTGCAGTGCTGTCCAACAAGCCACATCCCAGAACACTGGATAATGTGCAGGGAGTGTTTGGAAAGGGGTATTTTGACCTGGTCTACGGAGAGCGGGAGGATAAGGGAATTAAGAAGAAGCCTTGCCCTGACGGCGTATGGGCCATAGCGGAGGAACTGGGACTTTCAAAGAGCGAAATCCTCTATCTGGGGGATACCAACACGGACATGGAGACCGGGGACAATGCAAAGGTGGATGCAGTGGGAGTGACCTGGGGATTTAGGACCAGGGAAGAGCTTATGGCTTTCCATCCGGCGCTTATTGCGGACCATCCGTCCCAGGTTGTTCAGTATATAAAGGATGTGAATGGAATTGAATGATAGAATGCCCCTGAGATACAGGGGAATTACGTGGCTCATGGCCTTGCTTGGTTTCGCGGTCATGGCCATAAGTATATGGGGATGCAACGCCGGACAGAGGCCGCCTGAATCAGGAAAGGTGCCTGCTGCCGGCCAGGAGGGAAAGGATGACCGCATCCTTGTGGTAACCACCATCTTTCCCTACTATGATTTTGTGCGCCAGATTGCAGGGGACCGGGTGAAGCTTAAGCTGGTGGTGCCCGCGGGTATGGACAGCCATTCCTTTGAACCTACGCCTGCTGATATGATTGCCATGCAGGAGGCCGATGTGCTGATCTGCAACGGCGGCGAGATGGAGCAGTGGGTGGAGAAAGTGCTGGGCTCCCTGGACACCAGCCACATGAAGGTTCTGACCATGATGGACTATGTGGACGTGGTGGAGGAAGAGCATGTGGAAGGCATGGAGGAGGAAGAACACCGCCATGAGGACGGCTTTGAGATGCACATTGAATACGATGAGCATATATGGACCTCCCCTGTCAATGCCCGGGCCATTGTAAAAATAATAAGCCAGACCTTGTCAGAGGCAGCTCCCCGGGAGAAAAGCCGTTTTGAGGATAATACCCAGGCATACCTGAAGGAACTTAAGGAACTGGACAGCCAGTTCCGACAGGTGGTAAACCAGGGGCGTCTCCATATGATTGTGGTGGCAGACAAGTTTCCCTTCCGCTATTTCGCGGATGAGTACGGCCTTTCCTACCGCGCTGCCTTTTCCGGGTGCAGCGGGGACACGGAGCCCAGCGCCAGGACCATTGCCTATCTGATAGACAAGGTAAAGGAGGACCGGATTCCGGCTGTCTATTACCTGGAGCTTTCCAGCCACAGGACAGCGGAAATCATTCAGGAGGAAACAGGAGCAATGCCCCTTCTTCTCCATTCCTGCCACAACGTGACCAGGAAGCAGTTCGACGAGGGCGTCACCTATCTCCAGCTTATGAAACAGAATGTGGAGAACCTGCGGTATGGGCTGGAATAACCTGAGCCGGGATAATCCGGGCTGGAATAACCAATTGTAAAAGGGGTAAAATATGTCACCATTAATTCAATGCCAGCATGTGGACTTCGGATACGATAACCAGGATGCTGTGACCGATGTAAATATGGAAGTGGACCCCGGGGATTATCTGTGCATCGTGGGTGAGAACGGATCCGGCAAGAGTACACTGATGAAGGGGCTTTTGGGCTTAATCAGGCCTACGGGCGGAACGCTTGTAACGGCAGATGAGCTAAAGAGGACCGGTATCGGCTACCTGCCCCAGCAGACGGCCGCCCAGAAGGATTTTCCTGCCACTGTCTCAGAGGTGGTCTTAAGCGGCTGCTTAAACCGCAGGGGAATGCTTCCGTTTTATTCTAAGAAAGAAAAAGAGATTGCGGACAGGAACATGGAGAAGCTGGGGATCACACCCATCAGGAAGCAGTGCTACAGGGAGCTGTCCGGCGGGCAGCAGCAGCGGGTACTTATAGCCAGGGCCCTGTGCGCCACCAGCTCCCTGCTGATACTGGACGAGCCCATCACTGGGTTAGACCCCACGGCCATCCAGGAGTTTTACACCATGATCCGGAGGTTGAACAGGGAGGACAAGGTGGCTATACTCATGGTGTCCCATGACCTGAGAAATGCGGTGGAGGAGGCCAATAAGATCCTTCACCTGCAAAAGCGTGTCCTGTTCTACGGGCCTGCCCACGACTATATGAACAGCCAGGCAGCCGGCCATTTCTTCCATGAAAAGGAACAGGGCAGATGCAAGCCCACAGCCGGATGCCACACGGTGAAGCTGCACATGCACAAGGAGGATAAATCATGAATCTGATACGAGAAATGCTTTCCTACCCATTTCTGGTAAGGGCTCTTGCGGGCGGCATGATGGTATCCCTGTGCGCGTCCCTGCTGGGAGTGAGCCTGGTGCTCAGGCGGTACAGCATGATTGGGGACGGCTTGTCCCATGTGTCCTTCGGGGCCCTTTCCATTGCCCTGGCCATGGGATGGTCCCCCCTTAAGATATCCATTCCGGTGGTGGTCCTGGCTGCTTTTTTCCTGCTTCGGATTACGGAGAACAGCCGGATTAAAAGCGATGCGGCCATTGCCCTCATATCAGCCAGCGCCCTGGCGCTAGGCATCATCGTCACTTCCCTGACCACGGGTATGACCACGGATGTGAGCAGTTATATGTTCGGAAGCATCCTGGCCATGAGCAGGGAGGATGTTTGGCTCAGCGTGGTGTTGTCCCTGGTGGTGCTGGGGCTGTTTGTAATATGCTACAACCGCATATTTGCAGTGACCTTTGACGAGAATTTTGCCAAGGCAACAGGGGTCAATGTGGGCCGCTACAATATCATTATAGCTGTTCTCACGGCAGTGACCATTGTGCTGGGAATGAGGATGATGGGGGCCATGCTTATATCCAGCCTTGTGATATTTCCATGCCTTTCCTCCATGCGGGTATTCAAAAGCTTTGGAGGCGTCATGGTGTCCTCGGGCCTTCTGTCCCTGGCCTGCTTTTTCGCAGGCATGGTGGCATCCTACCAGTTTTCCATACCGGCCGGGGCCAGCGTGGTGGTGGTGAATCTGTGCGCTTTCCTTTTGTTCATGGCGTGGCAGTCCCTGGGCCGCCTGAGAGGCTGATGCCTCCGGCCGGGGCCGGCTGTTTTATCCGTGGGCTATATCCTGTTTTGCAGTAGACAGTCCGGGGCTAAAGTGCTAAAATGCTCTTTATGCGGAGGGATCCGCGGTAAAAATAACTTATGGGATTTAAAATGAGGGGAACATGAATGAGAAGCTGTTTGGAAAAAAACCAAAACATTACCGTTTAAAAAAACATATATCACAGACCCAGTTCATTGCCTATGGGTTTTTCCTGATTATCATGACAGGAAGCCTGCTTCTGATGCTTCCCATAGCCAGCAGGGACGGGCAGAGCGAGCCATTCCTCAACTGCCTGTTTACGGCAACCAGCGCTTCCTGCGTGACGGGGCTGGTGGTGGCAGATACCTGGACCCAGTGGAGCCTGTTTGGCCAGATGGTGCTGCTGGTGCTGATTCAGCTGGGGGGATTGGGATTTATCAGCATCGGCATTTTCCTGTCTATTGTTCTGAGAAGGAAAATCGGACTCAAAGAGCGGGGGCTTATGCAGGAAAGCGTCAACACCCTGCAGATTGGCGGCATGGTGAAGCTGGCCAAGAAAATCATCATCGGCACAGCTGTTTTTGAGGGAGCAGGCGCTGTTATACTGGCCTGCCGGTTTATTCCGGAGTACGGTCTGGTCCACGGTACCTGGTATGGAATATTTCATTCTGTTTCGGCCTTTTGTAATGCCGGCTTTGACCTGATGGGACACACCAGCCAGTATAGTTCTCTTTGTAATTATGAGGGGGACTGGGTGGTTATAGGAACTATATCCTTCCTGATTATTACAGGCGGTATCGGATTCATTGTCTGGGACGATTTGTCCAGGAAGAAGCTGGATTTCCGCCACTACATGCTTCACACCAAAATCGTGCTGGTTACAACGGCAGTTCTTCTGATTACCAGCACCATACTCTTTTATCTGATGGAGCGCAATAATATTTTAGTGGGAATGAATGGTTCGGAGTCCTTTCTGGCCTGTTTCTTCAGCGCGGTCACACCCAGGACAGCCGGATTCAATAATGTAGACACGGCAGCCCTGACAGACGGGAGCAAGTTTTTGTCAGCCATCCTCATGTTTATCGGAGGAAGCCCGGGCTCCACGGCCGGCGGTATCAAGACCAGCACCCTGGCAGTGCTTCTGCTTTACGTCCATTCCAATATCCGCCAGACATACGGGGTGGAGATATTCGGAAGAAGGCTGGAGGACGAGTCCATCAGGCAGTCGGCCTGTATTCTGACCATCAACCTGGGTCTGATGCTGGCAGCCACCATAGCCATTATGGTGTCCCAGAACCTGCCTATGTCGGATGTGTTCTTTGAGACATGTTCCGCTATAGGCACCTCAGGAATGAGCACAGGAGTTACCAGAAGCCTGAATTCATTTTCCCGGATTGTTATTATACTGCTTATGTACTGCGGACGAATCGGAAGCTTGTCCTTTGCCCTGGCATTCACCAGGTCCAACCGCAAGCCCCATGTGCAGCTGCCGGCAGAGCGGATTACCATAGGATAGAGAGGGGTATTAGAGATGAAATCAATTCTTGTTATCGGAATCGGAAGGTTTGGCCAGCACCTGTGTGAAAACCTGGCCAAGCATGACAATCAAATCATGGCAGTGGACATATCAGAGGAGAAGCTGGAGCCCGTCCTTCCATATGTGGTCAGCGCCAAGATTGGAGACTGTACCAATGAGGCCGTGCTTAAGAGCCTGGGAATCGGCAACTTCGATATCTGTTTTATCTGTATCGGAAACAACTTTCAGAACAGTCTGGAGGTTACCAGTCTGATTAAGGAGATAGGGGCAAAGTACGTTGTCAGCAAGGCAAACCGCAATATTCATGCCAGGCTGCTGCTAAAGAACGGGGCGGACGAGGTGGTTTATCCGGACCGGGACGTGGCCGAGAAGGTAGCGGTGCGTTACAGCGCCAACAATGTGTTTGACTATACGGAGCTGGCAGACGGCATTTCCATCTATGAAATCAAGCCCCTTCCCCAGTGGGTGGGAAAGAGCATAAAGGATTCCGATATCCGGCGGCTGTACGGCATATCGGTTATCGCGGTGAAAAACCCGGACGGACACATGAGGTTCATGCCCGGTGCCGACCATGTCATAGCAGGGGATAACCACCTGATGGTGATTGGAAAACAGGAGGATGCGGAGAAGATTGTGAAGCATCTGACGAAAAATGTATAAGAAGGATGATGAGTCCAACGGATAATAGGGCCGGAGAAATGGCTGCCTGTGTTGACAGGCTGCTGTTTCTCCGGTTGTTTTCGTTCTGCGGTGTCTGTAACTGCTGAAGAGGGCCAGAGGTGGGGGAGGGGAAGTTTGAGTGTTAAATGTAAGACGAATTTTCAATAAGACGTCGGAAACATTATTGCCGGTATAAGGTTTTTTTAGTATAATTATGCTATGCAAATCCTGTAAATAACGCTTTAATTGGAAGTTATACATAATAAAGAGGAGGTGCACACTGTGAAAGAACTGTCAATAGGACAGATGGCCCGGCTTAACGGGCTGTCAGAGCAGACGCTGAGGCTGTATGACAAGGCAGGCCTGTTTTCACCCATGTACCGGGATGCGGAAAACGGCTACCGTTACTATGATATCCGCCAGAGCGCCCAGCTGGATATGATTCAGCATATGAAGGCCCTGGGCATGTCCTTAAAGGACATCAGGGAGCAGATGACCCATTTTGAGCTTGACATGTTCAAGACAATCCTGCACCGGAACCTGGAGGAGCTGGAGTTGAGATCCAGGGAGCTGATGTACCAGAGAAGGGCCATAGAGCGGACCCTTGAAAGCTATGAATGGTATGAAAACGCGCCGCCGGACGGGACCATTGTGCTGGAATACATACCCCGGAGACTGACGTATATGACGGATTCAGGAGTGAATTTCTATGATTACGACATTGATGTATATGAAAAGATACTGAGGGATTTGAAGGAGAACCTGATTGCCAACCAGCTCTCCCCCATTTATTTTTACAATGCAGGCACCGTGATGCGCAGGGAACACCTGATGGAGGGGAGGTACTATTCCACGGAGATATTTGTGCTGGTGGACCGGGGCTTTGTAAAGGACAGCCTGATTACGGAGATACCGGCCAGCACATACCTGTGCATTTACTGCAATGGATTTGAAAGGGAAAAGGAGTATATGGGCCGTCTGGTGGAGGAAATCAGGACAAAGGAGTATCAGGTGACAGGCGACTATATCTGCGAGGTGGTGGCGGAGGTGCCCATGGATATGCAGGAGAGAGGCATGTTCCTGCGCCTTCAGGTGCCGGTATCTTTCAGGAAAAATAACCCTTGACCTGATACCGTGTATAAGCTTTATACTATTAACAGAAGCTAATAACACGTAACTTATTTTCAGGAAAGGGGTTTAAGAATCATGATGAATTGCGAGAAAATCCGTGTGGTACAGTATGGCTGCGGCAAGATGGCCAAGTACATCCTGCGCTATCTTTATGAAAAGGGCGCTGAGATTGTAGGGGCAATTGATGTGAATCCGGCCGTGGTAGGAATGGACGTAGGTGATTTTGCAGGGCTTGGCACAAAGCTGGGCGTGGTGATAAGGGAGGACGCTGATGCGGTCCTGGATGAGTGCGACGCTGACATTGCCGTGGTTACCCTGTTCAGCTTCATGTCGGATGTATATCCCTATTTTGAGAAATGCGTGTCCAGGGGAATCAATGTGGTGACCACCTGCGAGGAGGCCATCTATCCATGGACCACGTCCTCAGCCGTTACCAACAAGCTGGATAAGCTGGCTAAGGAAACCGGCTGCACCATAGTGGGAGCCGGTATGCAGGATATTTTCTGGATTAACATGATTGGCTGTGTGGCGGGAGGCGTACACCGCATTGACAGGATTGAGGGAGCCACCAGCTATAACGTTGAAGATTACGGTCTGGCACTGGCAAAGGCTCACGGCGTGGGGCTTACACCGGAGGAGTTTGAAGCTCAGATTGCCCACCCGGAGACACTGGAGCCCTGTTATGTATGGAATTCCAATGAAGCGCTGTGCAATAAGATGGGATGGACCATCAAGTCCCAGTCCCAGAAGTGCGTGCCATATTTCTATCCCACGGACCTGTATTCAGAGACCATGGGAATGACCATACCAAAGGGAAACTGCATCGGTATGAGCGCCGTGGTCACCACCGAGACCTTCCAGGGCCCGGTTATAGAGACCCAGTGTATCGGCAAGGTATACGGACCGGATGACGGTGATTTGTGCGACTGGAAAATCATAGGCGAACCCGACACCACCTTCTTTGTACAGAAGCCGGCCACTGTGGAGCATACCTGCGCCACCATTGTAAACCGGATTCCGACCATTTTAAATGCTCCGGCAGGTTACATTACGGTGGAGAAGCTGGAGGATGTGGAGTATCTTTCCTATCCGATGCATATGTATTTGGATATGTAAGAGGAGATGTAAGAGGAAACTGGCCGGCAGAATCATGGACTTAACCGGCTGAGCACGGCGAAAGCCGGTCAGGCAGAACGGAGATAAAGAAAAAAGAATGGGCAAGGGCCCGCGGTACCGGGACAACAGCCAGGCAGGCGAGAAGGTCTGCCTGGCTGTTTGCTGCATTTTTTCTCAAAAACTCTTGCCTGACCCTTTGGAACGGTTAAAATATGGATAAAATGAAAGTGTGATACGGCAGAATAGAAACAGAGCGGTAATAGAATAGCAATAGAATAGGGCCATATGTCTTGACTTTATCCAGTGAATGTGCAACAATATTCAATTGACAGGCTTTACAAACAGAGCTTTGCCAGGACAGGGCGGCGGATGGTTTCACTTGCTTTCAGGACTGGCAGGGCTTCGGATATTGAGAAAGAGGGAAAGAATAAAATGACAAAGATTGATATTATCTCCGGATTCCTGGGAGCGGGCAAGACTACGTTCATTAAGAAGCTCCTGGAGGAGGGCATTGCCGGAGAACAGGTTGTCCTGATTGAAAATGAGTTTGGCGAGATTGGAATTGACGGCGGTTTTCTGAAGGATTCAGGCATTGAAATCCGGGAGATGAATTCAGGCTGCATCTGCTGCTCTCTGGTAGGTGATTTTGGTACATCCCTGTCTGAGGTTCTGACACAGTACAAGCCGGAGCGCATCATCATCGAACCGTCCGGTGTGGGCAAGCTGTCAGATGTGATGAAGGCAGTCATTGACGTATCAGCAGATATGGATGTGGAGCTAAACAGCGCTGTAACCATTGTGGATGCGGCAAAATGCAAAATGTACATGAAGAATTTCGGAGAGTTCTTCAATAATCAGATAGAGAATGCAGGAACCATCGTACTGAGCCGTACGGACATTACGGATGCCTCTAAAATACAGAAGGATGTGGACATGATTCGCGAGAAGAATGCAAATGCTGTCATCATCACCACTCCTCTGGACCAGCTTGGAGGAAGCCAGCTTCTGGAGATTATTGAGAAGAAGGATACTATGCTGGATGATCTGCTGGCAGAGGTGCGGGAGAGCCGCCATCATGACGGTCATGGCGAGGAGTGCTGCGGGCACCACCACGGCCATGATGAGGAATGCCATGAGCATCACCACGATCACGATGAGGAGTGCCATGAGCATCACCATGACCATGATGAGGAGTGCCATGAGCATCACCACCACGGTCATGATGAGGAATGCCATGAGCACCACCACGGCCATGACGAGGAATGCCATGAGCATCATCACCACGATCATGATGAGGAATGCCATGAGCACCACCACGGCCATGACGAGGAATGCCATGGGCATCACCACCACGATCACGATGAGGAATGCCATGAGCATCACCACGGCCATGACGAGGAATGCCATGGGCATCATCACCATGATGGCTGCGGTCATGAGCATCACCATCATCATGCAGACGAGGTGTTTACCAGCTGGGGAATGGAAACCATTGTTCCGGTGACCCATGAGCAGCTGGAGGATATTCTGAAACGTCTCTCCTCCACCAGGGAGTTTGGAGATGTGTTAAGGGCCAAGGGAATGCTTCCCACAGAGAATCCCGGTGAGTGGCTGTATTTTGATTTGGTGCCGGAGCAGTATGAAATCCGCCAGGGCAGACCGGATTATACAGGCAAGGTATGTGTGATTGGCGCCAGCCTGAAAGAGGAAGAGCTGAACAGCGTGTTCGGCAGAGGCTGATTGGATAAGGGGAAACAGACATGGCTTATGAGATAGAAGACGATATTATGCCTTTGTTTTTAATCAATGGCTTTCTGGAGGCCGGCAAGACCCAGTTTCTGGATTTTACCATGCAGCAGGATTACTTTAAAACAGAGGGAAAGACCCTTCTCATTGTGTGTGAGGAAGGCGATACGGAGTATGACGAGAAAAAGTTAAAGAAGAATAAGACGGCAGTGGTGTTTGTGGATGACATGGAGAAGCTGACCCCCCAGTATCTCAATGAACTGGAGGTTATCTACCAGCCGGAACGCGTGCTGATGGAGTGGAACGGCATGTGGAACCAGGATGATTTAAAACTGCCGGATGACTGGACCATTTATCAGCAGATTACCATTATTGACGGTTCTACCTTTGAACTCTATGTGCAGAACATGAAGCCGCTTCTGGGGGCCATGCTGCGGGGATCGGAGCTGGTTATCGTGAACCGGTGCGACGGGATTGGGGATGACAAGCTGACCGCGTACCGCAGGACCATACGGGCCATGAGCCGGGAAAGCGAGATTGTCCTGGAGGACAAGGAAGGGGAAATCGAACAGGCTGCCCTGGAGGAGGATCTTCCCTATGACCTTGGCGCGGATGTGATTGAAATTAAGCCTGAGGATTACGGTATTTGGTATATTGACTGTATGGACCAGCCGGAGCGCTATAAGGACAGGGTGGTGGAATTCACTGCCATGGTTCTTAAAACTCCTAAATTCCCCAAGGGCCAGTTTGTGCCTGGCCGCATGGCCATGACATGCTGTGAGGCGGATATGACGTTTCTGGGCTTTATGTGCAAATGGCCGGAAGCGGAGGATTACAAGACAAAACAGTGGGTGAAGGTCCGGGCAAAGGTAGGTATTGAATACCAGAAGGATTATCACGGCGAGGGGCCGGTCCTTTATGCCGAACATGTGGAACGGGCGGAAGAGATAAAGGATGTTGTGCAGTTTTAGGAAAGATAGTTTACAGTTATGGGACATGCCTTAGGGCGCTAAAAAACAGCAGCAAAACGTGTTGCCCTGCATGGGAGGGACGCGGCGGGCTGCTGTTTTTCGTATAACATGCATCGTATAACATCTCATTCCATTGCCAAATCCATTGTCGATTTCATCGCCAATTCCATATGTGGTTCTATATCCATTACGCAACCTGTCAGAACCCTCTGGATTTTATCTTGCAAAATCCGGAAAAGTCCATTACAATATAGAGAAAGGGCTTTCACGAAAAAAGCAGGAGCAGAGCAGGGGATGAAAGCACAGAAGTGTAAAGGAATAAAAGGGGTGAAGGGATGAATATTTATGACATTGCAGCCGAGGCAGGGACCTCTATCTCCACTGTTTCGCGGGTGCTCAACAATAAGGGAAATGTGAATCCCAAGATAAGGGACAGGGTGGAGGCCGTTCTTAAAAAGTATGACTATAAGCCCAGCGCCATAGCCAGGGGCATGGTCTCCAAAACCATGAAGAATATTGCTATCCTGACAGTGGATGTGCGGGTGACGCATTATGCCAGGATGATATATGTGATTGAACAGGAGTTCAGCAATCTGGGATATAATGTTTCGGTGTGTAATACAGGCGGGTCCATACAGGAATGCGACCGGTATTTCGAGATACTGTCAGAGAAACAGACAGACGGAATTGTGCTCATCGGCTCTGTATTCAATGAACTGATAAATTATCCTGAGATTACTGCCAAGATAAAGGATACACCCGTAGTCATTGCCAACGGACAGGTAAAGCTGCCTAATTTTTATTCAGTCCTGGTGGATGACACAAAGGCAATCCGCATGGCTTCGGATTATATGTTTGACCATGGGCGTATGGACTTATTCTATGTTTTTGATATTGCCACGGACAGCGGCAGGGCAAAACGTCAGGGATTTTTAGAAGCCATGAAGCTGAGGGATGTACCTGACGGAAACGACCGGGTGGTGATTGTGGATGAAAGCAGCCTGGAAGGAGGAAGGGATGCCGCCAGAAAGATTCTTGCCGCCGGCCGGCCTGTCAACGGGGTGGTGTGCGGCGAGGACATCACGGCCATCGGACTCATGAAGGAATTTAAGGAAAGGGGATACCGGGTGCCGGAGGATATAGCCATTACCGGCTGCAATAATTCGCCGGATTCCAGAATATGCGAACCTGAGCTGACTACCCTGGACAACAAGCCGGAGCTTTTGGGCGGAATGTGCGCTTCCCTGCTCAGGGACAGGATGGAAGGAAAGGAGTCGGCCACAAGCGTGGCCATCCAGCCGGAGCTGGTGGTGCGCGGTTCCGCGTTATTTTGAAAGATTGGGTAAGACAGCACGCATAGTGCCGGTGCCTGGGTATATCAGGCGTCCTGCCGGCGTACAGCCGTATAACACAGAACAGGGCTTGGTATGAGGAAATACGGAAAAGCGCTTTTTTAGAATTGGAGTTGGTAAAAACAAAGATAATTTGTTCCAACTCCTTTTTATTTTCCAATAATAAGAAAACGCTTTTATAAACAAGAAAAAACGGGATTATAATGCACAAAAAGCATGAGACAATATAGTGCAAATTGTATAAAGATAAAGAGATTAAACACTTTTATATTGACATAAATCTTGATAATGCTATAATGGTGTCATGAGAAAGCGCTTTCTCAAAAAAGAGAAAGCTAACATAAAAGGAGAGAGCCATGAGAGTAAAGTATGAGGATTTATTAGAGAAGTTCCAGAGGATTTTAGAGAGCAGAGGTTTTTCAGGAAAGCATGCAAAGGACGCGGCCACCGTATTTGCAAACAACAGCCTGGACGGCGTATATTCCCACGGTGTGAACCGCTTCCCCAGGGTGGTGGAGTATCTGGATAAGGGAGAGATTGATTCCGCCGCCATTGCAACCTGTGAATCCTCCATGGGAGCCATTGAGCGGTGGAACGGACACAGGGGATTCGGCCCCCTCAATGCAAAGCTGGCCATGGACCGGGCTGTGGAGCTGGCAAGGGAGTACGGCGTGGGCGTGGTGGCCCTTGGAAATAATAACCACTGGATGCGGGGCGGCAGCTACGGCTGGCAGGCAGCGGACAAGGGATGCATCGGTATCTGCTGGTCCAACACCATGCCCAACATGCCTGCCTGGGGCGGAAGGGACAGAAAAATCGGAAACAATCCATTTATCATGTCCATCCCCAGAAGCAACGGAAAACACGCTGTCATTGACTGCGCCGTATCCCAGTTTTCCTACGGAAAGATAGAGGAGGCAAAGCTTAAGGGACAGCAGCTTCCGGTTCCCGGAGGCTATGATACAAAGGGCAACCTGACCACGGACCCGGCTGAGATTGAGAAAACATGGAGGGTGCTTCCCATGGGATACTGGAAGGGCAGCGGCATCTCCATTGCCCTGGACCTGATAGCGACGGTTCTGACAAACGGCAATTCCGTCAGCAGGATTGGCACCTTTGGGGACGAGGTGGGACTGAGCCAGATTATGATAGCCATTGACCCCTTAAGATTCAACACGCCGGAGGAAACGGACTCCATCGTGGATGAGATTCTGGCCGACATCAAGTCCTCAGAGCCAATCAGGGAAGGCGGGGAAGTGTATTATCCGGGAGAACTGGAACTCATCACCAGAGAGACCAATACAAGAGACGGAATTCCGGTCATTGACGAGGTGTGGGAAACGCTTAACAGCCTTGAGCGCTGAAGCACAGAGCTAAAATAGCAATATAGAGGGGAGATTTAACTTATGGAATATATCATAGGAATACTGATTTTAGCATCGTTCTTTGGCCTGGCCGTCTACGCGGCCAGGGGCGGAAACCTGATGATGGGAATGCTGATTATGGCCATTCTCTGGACCATCCTTCCCATGACAGGCAACCTTCTGGCGTCTAATCCTGAATTTATCGCAGCCAATGGAGACAGCATACGGATTACATGGATACAGGCATTTTCCAAGGTGTTCCAGAGCGGCCCGGAGGGCTGGGGCTCAGTGCTGGTAAATGTAGTGTTTGGGGCATGGTTCGGCCGGGTGCTGTTAGAGACAGGCATCGCAGCCACCCTTATCCGCAAGACCACGGAGCTGGGCGGCGACAAGCCCGCCGTCACCTGTATCCTTTTGTGCATTGTTACGGCTGGCCTATTTTCCTCCCTCTTTCGGGGCGGCGCAGTGGTAGCTATCGGCGTTATCATCCTTCCCATCTTCATGTCCCTGGGAATTCCCAAGGTGCTGTCCGTTGTATCCTTTATGCTGAGCATCGGAGCGGGAATGTTTTTGAACCCTGTACTCTTCGGACAGTACACCGCGTTCTTCCTGGACGGGGACGGCAAGGTCCTGTACCCCTATGAGCAGTATGTGAAATGGGGCGGCATTGCACTGGCCGTACAGCTGGTATTTACCATTATACTGATTCTGTTCTGCATGAGAAAAAAATCGGTCCATTCCTGGGCAGCCAGAAGGCCGGTACGCCAGAAACTGGATTTTGCTCCCACACCGTCCCTGCTGACGCCCTTTATCCCTGTATTCCTTTTAATTGTGTTCAAGGTGCCCATTATCATGGGCTTTCTGATCGGCGGCTTCTATGCGCTGTTTGTATGCGGAAAGCTGAAAAGCTTCCGGGCTGCCTGCAGAACCTTTAACAAGGACTTCTTTGACGGCGTGGTGGATACGGCTCCCCTGGTAGGCTTCCTGCTGGTGGTTCCCATGTTCAACAAGGCGGCTGAACTGTGCATTCCGTATTTCAACGCGCTATTGGGAAATATCATTCCCCACAGCACCTTATTCATCACCATTATTTTCTGTGTGCTGGCGCCCCTTGGAATGTTCAGAGGACCCTTTACCCTTTACGGCTGGCGCGGCTACCCTGGGGATTTTAAAGGGCGTGGGCTTTGAGGTGGCCTTCCTGGCTCCCCTGATGATTGCCGCCACCACGGTTATGAACGTGTCCTGCTGCATCACCCAGTCATGGATTGTATGGGGAATCAGCTACGCAAAGGTATCTACCAAGGAATTCTTAAAGATGAGCGTGGTGTGCGGCTGGATTATCTGCTGCATCCTGCAGGTTATTACATTTATCATGTTTGGTTAACGGGAGGAGAAGAAACATGGGAAACAGACTGGTGAGAATGGGAATCGACGTTGGAGGAACCCATACAAAGGCGGTAGCGATTGACAACGCCACACATGAAATCATAGGAAAATCTTCTGTCAAGACCACTCATGATGACAGGTACGGGGTGGCGGCCGGCGTGGTGAAGGCATTTCAGAACTGCTTAAGGGAAAATGATATTGCCCCTGAGGATGTTATTTTCGTGGCCCACAGCACCACCCAGGCCACCAATGCCCTGATTGAAGGCGATGTGGCCTGCGTGGGCGTGCTGGGCATGGGGCCCGGAGGCATGGAAGGCTTTCTGGCAAAGCATCAGACCCGCCTTAAGGATATCGACCTGGGAGCCGGCAGAAGCATAAAGATAAAGAACCGTTATCTGAGCGACAGTGAAGAGGACGAGAATACGGTCAGGAAGGCGGTTGAGGAGCTTAAAGCGGAGGGCGCCCAGGTGCTGGTGGCGTCAGACGCTTACGGGGTGGACGACATTGCCGGGGAGCAGTTTGTGTTCGAGATTGCCCATGACGAGATGGGCATGGAGACAACCGTTGCCTCGGACATTACCAAGCTCTACGGCCTGACCAGACGGACCAGGACAGCTGCCATAAACGCCAGCATTCTGCCCAAGATGCTGAACACGGCCAATTCCACGGAGGAGAGCGTGCGAAAGGCCGGCGTGGAGGTGCCTCTCATGATTATGCGTGGAGACGGCGGGGTCATGGAAATCAATGAGATGAAGAAGCGCCCGGTGCTGACCATGCTTTCCGGTCCGGCTGCCAGTGTTATGGGATCCCTTATGTACCTGAGGGCATCCAACGGCGTGTATTTTGAGGTGGGTGGAACCACCACCAATATCGGCGTTATCAAGAACGGACGCCCTGCCATTGATTACTCTGTGGTAGGCGGACACAGGACCTATATCAGCTCCCTGGATGTGCGGGTGCTGGGCGTTGCAGGCGGAAGCATGATTCGGGTGAACAAGAGCGGCGTCCACGATGTGGGCCCACGTTCCGCCCATATTGCGGGACTGGATTATGCCGTATTTACAGATGAGGAAGAAATCGTGGAGCCCCGGCTGGAATTCTTTTCTCCGAAGGAGGGAGATCCGGAGGATTACGTGGCTATCCGCTTAAAGAGCGGCAAGCGCATCACCATCACCAACAGCTGCGCGGCCAATGTGCTGGGACTGGTGACGCCCAAGGACTTTTCCTACGGCAGCGTAAATTCGGCCAGGAAAGCCATGCAGCCCATTGCCGATTACCTGAACACCACGGTGGAGGATGTTGGCTTCCCAGATTCTTACCAGGGCCTATGAGAAGATCGAGCCTATTATCATGGAGCTGGCTGACAAGTACCGCCTGGAGCATGACCAGATATCCCTGGTGGGCGTGGGCGGCGGCGCCACATCCCTGATTGGGTTCTGCGCCAATAAGATGAATATTAAGTACAGTGTGCCTGAAAATGCAGAGGTTATTTCCTCCATAGGCGTGGCTCTGGCCATGGTCCGCGACGTTGTGGAGCGGGTGGTACCCAACCCCACGCCGGATGATATCAGAAGCATCAAGCGGGAGGCAGTGGACAAAGCAGTGGAGAGCGGGGCTGCGCCCGGATCCGTGGAGGTCCACATTGAAATTGACCCGCAGACCTCCAAGCTCACTGCCATTGCACTGGGCTCCACGGAGGTCAAGACAACGGACCTTCTTAAGGAGTGCAGCGAGGAGGAGGCAAGGAACCTGGCGGCGGAGGATTTAAGGTCCGGGCCGGAAGAGCTGAACCTGGTGGGCCAGACGCCTAACTTCTATGTCTATAATATGGAAAGCAGGGGCCGAAAGCCACTTCGTATCCTGGATAAGAAGGGATTTATCAAGGTGCAGAGGACAGACGGGGAAGTGGTTCTTGCCAAGGCATCCTCCTACCGGAGCATTGTTTCCAGAATGTGGGAAGAAATGGCCATTTTCAAGGCAGATGCCATCCTGCGGCCCGACTACTATCTGTGTGTGGGCGCCAGAGTCATGGACTTTAACGGCACAGGTGAGCTGGAGCAGATTCTCATGCTCATGGATGTGGAAATGCAGATGGTGGACCCGTCGGAAGATATTGTGATTGTCGGAGCAAAGAATCAGTTGTAGAATAGAAGGGGACAGGCGCAGAGGAGGTTTTTCCATGAAGAGAGAAGACGGCAGAAAGCTGTTCCGGGCTTTTTTGGGAAACAGCAGGGAAACGGCAGGGGAACAAAGGGCCATGATGGAGCAGATGGCGGTTCCGTCAAGGGAGAGGTCCCTGTATTCCATGGTGGAACACCTGCTGTCCCTGGACGAGACAGCCTGGTACCTCTATGCCTGGTCCAGGGACCCGCTGGAAGGCAGGTTTTCCAGGGAACAGAAGCTGGCATACGGCTTTCGGGCGGCAGAGTGCGGGCGAAATGAGGCGCAGCTGATTCTGGGGAAGACAGATGTCTGGGATATTGCTGCCGGCATGGGGCTTAATGTTTTAACGCCCCAGGTGCCGGGGGGCGGCGGGCATGTGATTTTTGCCCAGTATCAGGAACCGGATTCCATTACCATTTTCATGGACGGAGCAGAGCGGGCGCAGAAGCTGATTCGGGAAGAAAAGCTGGAGGGGCTTCTGGGCAACAGGGCAGTGGAGGACGTGCTGCTGGCCCATGAACTGTTCCATGTGACGGAGTACAGGAAAAAGGATTCCATATTTACCCAGACAGAAAAGGTGGAGCTGTGGAAGAAGCCGTTCTCCAACCGTTCCAGGATACTGTGTCTGGGAGAGATCGCGGGTATGGAGTTTGCCCGCTGCCTGACAGGAATCACCTTCACCCCATATGTCCTGGATGTGCTGATGATGTACGGCTATGACAAAGAGGCGGCCACGGCCCTCTACGAAGAAATCGCGGCGTTTGCCGGAAACGGCGAAGGAAAGGAAGGTTGACATGCTGACCACAAGTATTGATTTAATCCAGAAATACGATTACCTGGAGGACAAATTCAAAAAAGGCTATGAGTTCTTAAGAAACACGGATTTAAAGGCGCTGCCCCTGGGCCGTGTTGATATTGACGGGGATGAGGTATTTGCCTCGGTGCAGGAGTATACCACCATGCCGGCAGATGCATGCAGGTATGAATCCCACGATCTGTATTTTGATATACAGTATGTGGTGGAGGGCCAGGAGCAGTTCGGCTACACAAAGCGGGCAGGGCTGGAAGAGGAAGCGCCTTATAATGAAGCGGATGATATCGTGTTCTTTAAGGAACCGGAGCAGGGCGGCGCCGTTCTTTTAAGGGCCGGGGACTGCGCGGTGGTGGCTCCTGAGGACGCCCACAAGCCCAGATGTATTGCAGGTACTCCCTGCAAGGTGCGTAAGATTGTAGTGAAGGTCAGGGTTTAGGAATAAACTATATTTCACCTGCTTCCCTCTGTCATATCCGGATGTGCCAATGCATATGTACCTATTACCGGTACGGCATTGACACAGGATAGGGCGGAGGGATTTATTATGGGATATGGATTGGCACTGGCAGGCGGCGGAACCAGGGGGGCAGCCCATGTGGGGGTGCTTAAGGCCCTTATGGAGGCGGGACTGCGCCCGGATGCAGT